>Ga0208765_1001439_pt1 | contig 14425 bp, 10 predicted proteins | sample ETNtaG_2_FD_185783 | JGI IMG/M metagenome (GOLD analysis project Ga0208765, IMG submission 185783) | Marine microbial and viral communities from oxygen minimum zone, Eastern Pacific Ocean - ETNP201406SV203 (SPAdes) (version 2) | ecosystem: Environmental > Aquatic > Marine > Oceanic ... | reverse complement strand
TATCTATGCCTTTGCTGATATTAATAACAGTTTTCTTAGCTTTACCGCTAAGCAAAGCAGAACCTAGACAAGGAAGATATTCTAAAGTGCTGCCTAGTATTCTTGTTTTTTTGGTCTACTTGGGGCTCCTGCTTTTAGTTAAGGGTTGGTTGGAAGAAGGAAAGATAGCTTTTGTATCGAGTCTTTTATTAGTCCATTTATCCTTCTTTATTCTAGGCTTATTTCTTATTTCTAGATATTCACCTATATGGAACAAGTAATGAGCTATCTTTTTGGGGATTTAATAGAAAGAAATATAAGTTCTCAGGTCTTTCTTTCATTATTAATTGTTATGTTTGCAATCGCCGGCATTGATTTAATTTTTTTATTTTTAAATGAATTATCTGATTTATCTGACTATTACACTCTGAACGAAGTTTTAATTTATTGTCTAAAGAGTTTTCCTTATCGGTTATTCGACTTAACTTCTTATATTTGTTTAATAGGACTAATAATCGGTATGGGCTCTTTAACTGATAAGGGTGAACTAATAGGTGCACAAATACTTGGAAAATCTTTGACTTCTATTGCCGTTGCAGCTTTTAGACCAGTGTTATTGATTATGATTGTAGGTCTTTTGGCCTCTCAATTTTTGATACCTAGTTTGTCTCAATCAGCTGAAGAAACTAGATCTCAGCTACAAGAAAAAGTTTCTTATAAACAAGGCTACTGGAATAACAATCTTCATAACATCAGCTTTTTTCACTCTGCACCCGAGCGAGATCGTATCTTGGGACTTACTGTTTATGAGTTTGATAAGGAGAGAAAAGTTTCCAGAGTTATTTTTGCCGAAGAAGCTTTTCTTAATTTGAACCAATGGGAAGCTAGAAAGAAAGAAACAATTAACCTGAGTAATTATTCTTCTGATAACACTTCATTTGTTTCTGGATTACCTGAACTGAACATAGATTTTGATCAAATGCTATCCCCAAAATATCTTTCATTAACTAATTTGTATATACAATCTAGAGATACTTTTTCTAAGTATAGAAAGAATGAATTATCTCTGGAATTTTGGAGAAAAGTCCTACAACCTTTAATTACTTTCTCGCTAGTTATTTTAGCTATGTCCTTTTTATTTGGACCGATGAGAGAACAAAAGACAGGTCAAAGGATCTTGATTGCAATTGGAGTAGCTTTTACAGTTGATTTAACTCAGAAATTATTAGGAAGTATTTCAGTTGTATCAGAAATACCTACAATAGCTTCAGTCCTTTTTCCTGCTTTGCTCATAATTTGTATTTCTTTAGTTTTATTAAAGAGAGTTTAAAAAGAGTTCACTCGTCGATCTTTACGATCTTTGTTTTAGTTACTATATCTGACCAAGATAGATTATTTTTATCATAAAAAATCCAAAAATATCCTATTCCAAAGAAGAGAAAAGAGATAACAGATATTAGGCATCTAATAAATGTCTGCTTAGCATTAAGTTTAGTCTCATTTATTGAAATTAACTTGATCTTCCAAGCCCGCATTCCAATGGTTTGACCTTTATTAAGCCAGAAATAACTATAAAAAATTGGACCAGAAAAGATTAAAATAAAAAATTGTAAAAATGAAGCAAATGAACCTGATTCTGCGTAGCTCCCATTAAAAAGCACTAGTACTAAAGTTAAAAAAAGAACTATTCCAACTATAACTAAAGAGTCATAAATGAGGGCTAACACTCTTCTTAAAAAACCAGCTGCTTGCATAAATAATTAGGTCCTATAAGGATAATTGATTATTCTAATGCATTACAAAATAACTTTATGTCTTCAGATTTACAAGATTCAAACAACACAGCATTTTTTGGTCACCCTATAGGTCTCCGCACACTTTTCTTCACCGAGATGTGGGAAAGAATGTCTTACTATGGCATGAGAGGTTTATTGGTCCTTTATATGACAATAGGTGTTGTGGAAAATCCTGGACTGGATTGGTCTAATATTCAAGCCAATGCAATTTATGGGATTTATGCTGGAATGGTTTATTTCTTAGCTGTACCTGGAGGATGGATAGCGGATAATATTTTGGGTTACCAAAAAGCTGTTCTGATTGGGGCTTTGATAATAACTTTAGGACATTTCACTTTAGCAATTCCATTAGAGCAGACTTTTATTTTAGGGTTAGTATTTGTCGCACTAGGAACAGGGCTTTTAAAACCTAATATATCTTCCATAGTAGGCCAGCTTTATAGTCAAAATGACTCAAGGAGAGATTCAGGATTTACTATTTTTTACATGGCTATAAACATTGGTTCTATGTTGGGTTTTGCTGTATGTGGTTGGTTAGGAGAAAAGGTAGGTTGGCACTTTGGATTTGGTGCAGCGGGAGTAGGGATGCTTTTTGGCGTCACTCAATTTATTCTCTTTAGGCATCAACTGGGCGAAGCAGGAAAATATCCAAATAAAATTAATGAACAAACCAAGAGAAATTATATTAGGGGGGTTGGCCTAGTTGTCATTTTAATAGCATCAGTTGTTATTACAGGAATGGCTGGTTTTTGGTCCATTGACCCAGTTTATTTTGCTGAGAGGTTTAGAGATTTCTTAGTAGTAATTTCAATAATTTATTTTATTTACCTTCTTTTATTTGCAGGGTTGACTGCTAATGAGAAGAAAAATGTCTTGATGTTATTACTTCTTTTTATTGGAGCAGCTGCTTTTTGGTCTGGATTTGATCAGTCAGCTGGTTCTTTGACTATCTTTACTCGAGATTACGTAAACCTAACTTTCGGTTCATTCACGGCACCTGTTAGTTGGACCCAGTTTGTTAATCCTCTATTTGTTGTAATGTTCGCTCCATTTTTTGCTTACCTTTGGGTTTTTCTTGGCAAGAGAAACCTTGATCCTAATATGCCCATTAAATTTGGTTTAGGCCTTATTTTGATGGCATTGGGATTTATTGTGATGATTTTGGCCGTTAAGTATGCACTAGCATCTTCTCCTGTGGGCGTTCAATGGCTTTTGTTAACCTATCTACTTCATACCTTTGGAGAGTTAACACTTTCGCCCGTGGGCTTATCAGCTTTTTCAAAATATTCTCCCAAAAGATATCTTGGTCAGATGATGGGAATATGGTTTTTAGCATCTTCTCTTGGAGGCGTTTTAGCCGGACTGTTAGGTGGTGAAGCAACTGAGTCAGGTTTGGAATCCATGTCTCCTGTATTCACAGAACTAGTTTATTACTGCTTAGCTATAGCAGCAGTACTTATAGTTCTTTCCTTTTTTATAAAAGGCGCTAAAACAGACAATATTCCGGATGAATGATTTCCGATAAAGAAAAATACATTAATCTTTCGACTCAAAAAAAGGATAGTACTTTAGTAAATACCCCTGTTTGGTTTGCTCAAGATGAAGATAAAAATTCTTTTTATGTTTTTTCTCATGGAGAAGCAGGTAAAGTAAAAAGAATAAGAAATTTTTCTTCGGTGAAGGTAGCTACCTGTAACTTTAAGGGTGATTTGCATGGAAAGTGGTTAGGTGCTGAAGCAGAATTATTAGATCTAGAAGAGTCTATTAAATTAGGTTATAGGCTACTTCATAAAAAATACCCTTCTATGAGAATACTTGACTTCTTTTCTAAGCTATCTGGTAACTACAAAAAAAGACAGCTAATAGAATTTAAATTTAAGGATACTAATTAAGTAAGAAGTTTTGTAATCACTTTTCGGTATATCTCTGTCAACATTTCTAGTTCTTCTACACTAACTGCCTCGTCTATTTTGTGAATCGAAGCATTTAAAGGACCTATTTCTACGACCTCACTCCCAGTTGGTGCAATAAACCTGCCATCAGAGGTTCCGCCCGCAGTAGATTGCTCCACTTCGTTCACTCCCGTCACATTTGTTATGGACTCAATAGCGCAATCAATTAAGGTAGTGGATGTTGTCAGGAAAGGAGCACCACTGTCTTCCCAGTCCGCGCTAAAGTTTAGTTTGTGTTTTTGAAGTATTCCTTCAACGGCCTCAATGACGGTTTGAGAAGATATGGAGGGAGAGTATCTAACGTTAAGTTTTAAACTTAATTCACCTGGAATAACATTATGTGCTCCTGTACCTGATTGGATATTAGAAACTTGAAGAGCGCTATCTGGAAATTGCCCACTTTCATCTGGCCATTGAAGCGCTACAATTTCATTTAAGGCTTCAGAACTTGTATGTATAGGGTTTTCAGCATTGTGAGGATAGGCAGCATGCCCTTGAATTCCTCTAATATTAATCTCACCATTAATTGATCCTCTTCTTCCAATTTTTATTACATCCCCTAATCGTTTTTCTGCGGTCGGTTCACCAACAAGACACCAGTCTATTTTTTCACCTTGATCGGTTAAATATTTAATTACTTTACGTACGCCGTCTTTGGCAGGTCCTTCTTCATCGCTAGTCAGCATAATACTAAGCCTCCCATTGGGGTTGGGATTTTTCTTGCAGAACTCCTCGGCAGCGACTACGAAGGCAGCTACACTTCCTTTCATGTCAGCAGCTCCTCGTCCAAATAGTAACCCATCTCTTTCCGTTGGTTCAAAAGGATCATTAGTCCATTTTTCTATTGGGCCAGTTGGGACCACGTCAGTATGACCAAGCAGAGTAAGAGTCTTTTCACCTTTTCCGTAGGTCGCCCAGAGATTTGAGACTTCCCCAAAAGGTAAATGCTTAATAGCAAATCCTAATTTCTTAAGACGAGTCGCAACCAAATCCTGACAACCTTCGTCTAAAGGTGTAATGGATTCCCTCTTAATGAGTTCTTTTGTTAGTTCTAGTACTTCCGACACAGGTTAATTATTAGAATGTAATTCTTCGTTAAGATTAACTGTTTTCGGATTCGGCTTGCATTGAACAGCTCCAGTAAGAGAATTTCTTATAAATAGAAGATCGTCTTTATAAGAAAGCTCTGAGGCTTTGACCTCTTCTACCTTACTATTAGATTTGATCATTTCTACTTTAGTTCCAGCAGTAATGTACAAGCCCGCTTCAACAACACACCTATCACCTAAAGGAATTCCAAGACCTGAATTGGCTCCAAGAAGACAATCCTGACCCACTGATATAAGTGTTTCATTGCCGCCAGAAAGAGTTCCCATGGTACTTGAACTTCCTCCAAGGTCACTTCCTTTGCCAACAATAACTCCTTGTGAAATCCTACCCTCTACCATACTTTTTCCTAGAGTGCCTGCGTTGAAATTGATAAACCCTTCATGCATTACCGTGGTCCCTTCACCTAGATAAGCTCCTAATCTAACTCTATGACTATCCGCTATTCTTACGCCTTCTGGAACAACATAGTCTGTTAGGCAAGGAAATTTATCCAATGAATGAATATGTATAGCTTCATTATTAATCTTCTTATCAGAAAGAATATCATTAAGTTCTTTAGGGTCTTTAGGGCCATCTGATGTCCAAGCAACGGTTGGCATAAGAGTAAAAATATCTTCTAAATTAATTTCGTTTGGTTTTACTAGTCTATGAGAGAGAAGATGAAGTCTAAGATAACAAGAAGGAACATCATTAGGAGGTAGTTTAGAGTCAACAAATACCAGTACAGTTCTTTCAGCCTCTAGTGATGAAAAGTCTTTAGATAATTTTGCTATATCTTGAACTAAGTCACTTGGAATGGAGCTTGTAAAATTCCCTTCCTTATAACTAACTAATTCCTTGGCTTTGAGCGTTAGTTCCTCTGAAGGATTTATAAGATTTTTAGGATAAAAAACTTCAAGCCATTCCCCTTGGGAGTTTCTAGACCCTATTCCTATAGCAAACCAGTCAGTCATTCTCTTTCTTTAATAAATTATCTTTTTATTGAGTCGCAGCATAATAGTCTTCATTCATGGGTAGTCAACTTTTTGACTCTCAATTTAGAGATTTAGACAATTATTCAGTAATTTTTGAGGTCAAGAGACTCTCTTAAGTCTGAAATTAATTTATCTAATGCTGGTTTTTTAAGAAAAGGGGTCTCTTCTAAAGAAGAAATACAAAACCTGTCTTCAGCTCTCTCTCCATAAGTTGATATTCTTGCTTTTTTTATAAAAGCATTATTTTTAGCAAACACTCTGCAAATAGAAGAAAGTAAACCAGGACGATCAGCAGTTTTTATATCTAATTGAGTCCATCTATTTTTCATGTCATGACTTATTTCTATTTTGGTATCTCTCTTGAGAGTCAAAAAGTGTCTTGGCAACTTCTTCTTTATTAGCTTAGGATTCAACTTTTCTTCTGCCAAAGAATTTATTATTTTTGACTCTATCTCTTTAATTTGATCTTTACCTATTTTGAGAGGGTCACCTTTTTGATCTGAAACAATAATATGATCTAAGCAATAACCATCTTTTGTTCCATAAAGACTTGCGTCAAGAACACTAATATTTTGAGAATCCAATTCTCCGACTATAGTTCCTAGGACATTTATTCTGTCTTTGGTATACACCATTAAAGAGTCAGTCTTAAATGAGCTATTCTTGTAGAAAAACTTTGCTACCGATTTTGTTTTTCTCTTTGCAATTATAAGACTTTGGTCCCTGATTAATTGGGCTGGGTGACTTTCAAAATAAGAAGGATAGAAATTTCTCCATAATTCTTTTACTTTTAATTGATATCTTTTTGGTATTGAATTTATAAGCTTTTCAGTTTCTTTTTTAGAAAATTTATTGAATTCTTCTTTAAAGTTAATATTGTTTAAAGTCTTGAAATATAGGTCATTTAATAAAGATTCATTCCAAGAATTCCATAAATTAGGATTGGTAGCCGATATGTCGGAAACGGTTAAACAGTAGAGATAATTCAGCTTTTCTTCATTCCCAACTACATCTGAAAAACTGCTTATTACTTTGGGGTTACTCAGATCTTCTTTCTGAGAAGTAATTGACATCTTTAAGTGATTTTGAACTAACCACTCAATTAGGGCTGAATCTTTCTTTGTAAGCTTATGTCGATCACAGAATCTTTTAACAATTTTTGTTCCAAGTCCTGAGTGATCTTTGCCTCTGCCTTTACCAATATCATGATAAAGACCGGCTATGTATAGAATCTCTAGCTTAGGTAATTTTTTAGTTAATTCAGAAGCAAAAGGGTAAGTCTCTTTCGATGTTCCTAAGAACAATCTTCTCATATTTCTTAAAACTTGGAGAGTATGGGCATCCACAGTATAGATGTGGAAAAGATCGTATTGCATTTGCCCCGTAACTCTTCCAAATTCTGGAAGATATTTTCCTAAAATTCCTAACTGCTTCATTTGTTCTAACTGGGTAACCATGAGTCTTGGTGAACGTATCAGTTTCATAAAAAGATCAATATTTTTTTGCTTTTTTCTAAAGGAAGAGTTGATTAGATTTCTGTTCTCTTTCAATTTTTTTAATGTATCTGAATGAATTCCTGTGATTTGAGGGTTTTCGCAAAGTTTTACAAAAATCTCTAGCATTAAAGAAGGACTTTTCTTAAATGCCTCTAGGTTCTTCAATTCAATTAAATTATTCTTCACCCTAAAATCTTTGTCTTTAAGATCTACCTTTGATTTTTTTGGCCTAATAAGACTTTCTTTAAATTTTTGGATGGTCGTCGCGTTAATTTCAGATATATTTAATGCTGATCTAAAATATCTGTGCATTAACTTTTCAGCGGCTGCATTACTATTTTTAATGCTTGGAAATAGTTTTTTTGCTACGGATACTTGATAGTTTAATAACAATCTATCTTCTTCTCTTCCAGCTTCCTTATGAAGAATATATCTGAGAGTCCAGAGCCAAAGTTTACTTTTATTTAATTCTTTCCGCTCCGCTCCACTTACAATTCTGTCTAAGTTTTTTAATCGATGATTCTTTCTTGAATAATTCAACATTAGCCAATTTATGACATGCATGTCTCTCAAACCACCTGGTGAAGATTTGATATTAGGCTCTATGTTGTACTCAGTGTTATCGAATTTATTGTGTCTTTGTTCTTGTTCTTTAAGCTTATTAAGTAGAAATCTTTCTTTTTTCCAAATGTTTTTCTTTTCAATTATTTGATTGGGTAGTAATTGCATATTCTCATCGCCAAATAAGAATCTAGATTCAAGTAAGTTGGTAAAAGCTTGCAGATCAGAATAAATAATTTCTTCTTCTTCAAACTGACTCCTGACGCTATGTCCAACATTGAGCTCAAGGTCCCAAAGTTGGCTGATGAAAGACTCTATACCGTTGCGTCTATTTTTGTTTAACTTTCCTTTATATAGAATTAATAGATCTATATCGGAGTAGGGATGAAGCTCTTGTCTTCCATACCCTCCAACAGCGAAGAGACTTATATCTTTTTTTTCAGAAAGATTAGATGTTTCCCATATAGAAGAAATTAAGTTATCTGTATTTTGAGATCTACGCCTTAAGAAGTTCTGAATGCCTGATACTCCAGATTTTCTATTTTCTAACCAAATTGCAAAGTCTTTATCAGCACTTTTACTTGACCTTATAGAAGTTAGCTTTAACTCTTGTTTATTCAAAACTAGATTCGAAGACATGATCTAGAGATTTTCTTCAGATCTTTTTGTTAGTACTTCGCATCCAGTTGAAGTGACTGTAAGAGTATGTTCCCACTGAGCTGAGTTTCTCCCATCTTTAGTTTCAACCGTCCAGCCATCTGATAATGCTTTGGTGAACTTTGTTCCCAAGTTGATCATTGGTTCGATGGTGAAACACATGCCTTCTTTAAGCCTTAACCCTGTTCCTGGCTGACCGTAATGCAAGACTTGAGGGTCTTCATGATAAACCTCTCCAATTCCATGTCCGCAGTAGTCCTCTACAACTGAATAATGATTTTTTTCTGCATGTTGTTGAATTGCATTGCCTATGTCACCTAAATAAGCTCCTGGTTTTACTTTTTCTATGCCTTTATAAAGGCATTCTTGAGTAATCTTTACCAATCTTTCATTATGAGCTTGGGCCTTGCCCACCAAAAACATCTTAGAAGTATCTCCATGCCAACCATCTTTTTTTACAGTCACATCAATATTTAAAATATCTCCATCTTTTAAAATTCTTTGAAAATCAGGAATTCCATGACAAACAACTTGATTTAAGCTACTGCAAATTGTTTTTTCGTAACCCCTATATCCCACATTGGCAGGAATAGCTCCTTGCTCATGAACTATGAAATCATGGCAGATTTTATCTAGCTCTCCTGTTGATATGCCAGGTTTAACTAGTGGAGTTATCATTTCTAAAACTTCAGAAGCTAGCTTGCCAGCTAGTTTCATATTTTCTATTTGTTCAGATGTTTTTATCATTTTTGAGATTTATTAATCTTTTAAATAGACAGCACTAAGGTTATTTATTATAGTGCGGTTTTAATGCCAAACAGCATTAAAATTAAAATTGCGAACTTCAGATATACTGCTGGTTCGCTTTTTTTTTATCAACTTTTATTTCAATTTTTAGGCTCTAAATAAGATGAGCTTTGATAAAGCCGTTTTAGCATTAGCAGACGGTACAATCTTCTTAGGGAAGAGTATTGGCTACCATGGCATGACCAATGGGGAAATAGTCTTCAACACTTCCATGACTGGATATCAGGAAATTCTCACTGACCCCTCTTATGCCAGTCAGATTGTTACTCTGACTTACCCTCATATTGGTAATACCGGAATAAATTCTCAGGATGTTGAATCAAATAAAGTTTGGACTTCAGGCTTAGTTATTAAAAACCTTCCTATTTATGCAAGTAATTGGAGAAAAGAAAATAATCTAACCGAATATTTAATTTCCAACAAAACTGTAGCTATTTCAGACATAGACACAAGGAAACTAACTTCAATAATTCGTAATAGAGGAGCTCAATCTGCAGCTATCACGGCAGGAAAAAATGTTTCAGAAGAAAATACTATTTCTTTAGCCAAGGAATTTTCTGGTTTATCAGGCTTGGATTTAGCCAAAGAAGTAACCACTGAAAAATCTTATAAGTGGGAAGAAGGTGAGTGGAGAAAAAAAGAAAGCAAGAAGAAATTTAAAGTAGTTGCTTTAGACTTTGGAATAAAAAAGAATATTCTTAGGATTCTTTACCAAAAAGGTTGTGAAGTAACTGTTTTGCCCGCAAAAACGACTTACCAAGAATTAATCAAATTTGATCCTGATGGTGTCTTTCTATCAAATGGGCCTGGTGACCCAGAACCGTGTCAATACGCCATTGAAACCATTAAAGAGCTAATAGGAGAATCTATTCCTATATTTGGAATATGCCTTGGCCATCAACTTTTATCTTTAGCTTTAGGAGGCAAAACAGAAAAGATGAAATTTGGGCATCACGGGGCAAATCACCCGGTTAAGGATTTAAAAACTGATGAAGTCTATATAACAAGCCAAAATCATGGTTTTACTGTAAAAGAAAATTCACTTCCAAAGGATGTAGTTGTTACTCATCGATCTTTATTCGATGGAACAATTCAGGGAATTACACATACAAAATTACCTTTTTTTAGTTTTCAGGGTCATCCCGAAGCAAGCCCAGGCCCTCATGACATTAACTCTCTTTTTGATAAGTTTTTAGAAAATATGAAGAAAACCTAATGCCTAAAAGAACAGATATAAATTCCGTTTTAATTCTGGGTGCAGGACCGATAGTAATCGGCCAAGCTTGTGAATTCGATTATTCTGGTGCTCAAGCTTGTAAAGCTCTAAAAGAAGATGGATATAGGGTGATTTTAGTTAATTCTAACCCTGCAACAATCATGACAGACCCTTCGTTAGCTGATGCTACCTACATAGAACCCGTTCAGTGGGAAACAATAGAAAAAATAATAGAAAAGGAAAAACCGGATGTAATTTTACCAACTATGGGAGGTCAAACTGGGTTAAATACGGCATTGGATTTAGATAGAAAAGGGGTTTTAAAAAGACATAAAGTGGAAATGATTGGTGCTACGAAAGAGGCAATAGATAAGGCTGAGGATAGGAATTTATTTTCTGAAGCAATGAAGAAAATTGGTTTGAGGACCCCTAAAGCAGCTTTAGCTCATAACCCAAAAGAGGCTAACAAGATTGTGAAAGATATCGGCTTTCCTTGTGTTTTAAGACCTAACTTTACTATGGGAGGAGCAGGAGGAGGTGTTGCTTATAACCTTGAAGAATTTGAAGAAATTTGTTCCAGAGGATTTGATCTTTCCCCTACTTCTGAGATTTATATTGATGAATATCTTGAAGGGTGGAAGGAATATGAGATGGAAGTTGTAAGAGACAAGAATGATAACTGCATCATCGTTTGTAGTATCGAAAATATTGATCCTATGGGAGTACATACGGGAGACTCCATTACCGTTGCACCTGCACAAACACTGACAGACAAGGAATATCAGTTAATGAGAAATGCCGCTATGGATATCCTGAGAGAAATTGGGGTTGAGACTGGAGGTTCGAATGTTCAATTTACTATTAATCCTGAAGACGGAGAGATGTTAGTCATAGAAATGAATCCGAGAGTTTCTAGATCTTCAGCATTAGCTTCAAAAGCTACAGGATTTCCTATTGCTAAAGTTGCGGCAAAGCTTGCAGTAGGGTACACATTAGATGAACTTCGTAATGATATTACTGGAGGTATTATTCCTTCTTCCTTTGAACCGGCTATAGATTATGTTGTTACTAAAATTCCAAGATTCAATTTTGAAAAATTCCCACAAGCAGAGCCCGTACTTACAACACAAATGAAATCAGTTGGAGAAGTGATGGCGATAGGCAGAACTTTTCAAGAATCCTTTCAAAAGGCCATTAGAGGACTAGAGATAAGTAAAGAAGGTCTTAACGAAATCTATGATCCTTCTAATCAAGATTTATCAACTCTAAAGAAAGAACTTTCTGTACCTAGCCCAGATAGGATCTGGTTTTTAGCTGATGCTATAAGAAATGGTTTATCAATTCAGGAAATATTTAATCTTACCAAGATAGATCCATGGTTTATTTCTCAAATTGAAGACCTAGTCAATGAAGAACAGACTTTGCAGGGCTTGTCTTTAAACTCGATTAAAAAAGACTATTTTTTGTCAGTTAAAAAGAAAGGCTTCTCTGATAAAAGATTAGCTTCTTTGTTTAAGACAGATGAAAGGACAGTAAGAGAGAAAAGGAAAAAACTTAATATTAAGCCAGTATTTAAAAGAGTAGATTCTTGTGCAGCTGAATTTGAATCATCGACAGCTTATATGTATTCAACCTATGAAGAGGAATGTGAATCTAACCCCTCTAGTAATAAAAAGAAAGTAATTGTCTTAGGTGGAGGTCCAAACAGGATAGGTCAAGGGATAGAATTTGATTATTGTTGTGTTCATGCTGCTTTAGCAATGAAAGAGGAAGGGTATGAATCGATAATGGTAAATTGCAATCCAGAGACAGTGTCAACAGATTATGATGTCTCGGATAGATTATATTTTGAGCCTATCACCATGGAAGATGTATTGGCTATAACTGAGTTAGAAAATCCACATGGAGTTATAGTTCAATACGGAGGGCAAACCCCATTAAAATTAGCTAGAGAACTAGAAGAAAATGGTGTTCCAATCTGGGGAACATCTCCAGATTCAATTGATATAGCAGAAGACAGAGGGAGATTTCAAAAATTTGTTCAAAAACTAAAACTGAAACAACCCCCTAATGGATTAGCTACCAACTTAGAAGAGGCGGTTGAAGTTTCTAAGGAAATAGGTTTCCCGTTGGTAGTCAGACCTTCTTATGTTCTTGGAGGAAGGGCTATGGAAATAGTCTACAACCAAGAAGATTTAAAGAATTATCTAGTAGATGCTGTTGAAGCAAGTGAAGAAAGCCCAGTCTTATTGGATAGTTTTTTAAATCAAGCTGTTGAGTTGGATGTTGAAGCAGTTTGTGATGGCAAAGAAGTAGTTATTGGAGGTATCCTCCAACATATTGAACAAGCAGGTATTCATTCAGGAGATTCAGCTTGCTCTCTACCTCCATACAACTTAGAGGAAAAATTAATTGAAGAAATCTACAAGATGGTTAAATCTATTGCGTTGGGGATAAAAGCAATTGGACTCATCAATGTGCAATTAGCCCTTTATGAAAATACGCTTTATCTACTAGAAGTAAATCCGCGAGCTTCTAGAACTATTCCCTTTGTTTCAAAATGTATTGGTAATTCTTTGGCACAAATAGGGGCAAAGTGTATGTCAGGTATCTCGTTGGAGAAGCAAGGGTTTACTAAAGAAATAATTCCTGAATATTTTTCAGTTAAAGAAGCGATACTACCATTTGAAAAATTTCAGGGTGTTGACCCAATCTTAGGTCCGGAGATGAAATCGACGGGTGAAGTCATGGGCATAGGAAAAAGTTTTGCTGAGGCTTATGCAAAAGCCCAACTTGGTGCAGGAAAAAAGATATCGTCGGAAGGCTGTGTTTTTCTAAGTGTAAGAAACTCAGACCAAGTATTTGTAGCAGAATTAGCTAAAGAATTTCATGAGTTAGGTTTTAAGATTGTTGCTACTAAAGGTACGGCAAGTTTTATTTCTAAGATTGATCTTCCGGTAACCATTGTTAAGAAGGTTGCAGAGGGGAGGCCACACATAGTAGATATGATGAAGAATGGAGAAATCCAATTAGTGGTTAACACCACTGAAGGCAGACAATCCATTCTTGATTCTGCTTCAATCAGACGCACAGCATTAGAAGAAAAAATTTACTGCACAACTACTCTTGAGGGTGGGAGAGCGCTTTGTTCAGTATTAAGAAATAAGGAAAGCTGGAATGTGGATCGACTACAAGACCTTCATGCTAAACTGTAAAAATAAAAAAAATTAACCTTATGTCCCGTTATCCTATGACAAAAGAGGGAGAGATCTCTCTTAGACAAGAATTACAAAAATTAAAGTCTGAAGATAGGAATAACGTTGTTAAAGCTATAGCTGAAGCTCGAGAACATGGTGATTTGAAAGAAAATGCAGAGTACCACGCAGCTAAAGAACAACAGGGTTTAATTGAATCAAGGATAAGAGAAATTGAGAATAAGTTAGCGGATGCTCAAGTTATAGATGCAACCCTAATTGAACCTTCAGGAACAGTAATTTTTGGAACCACAGTTGAACTAAAAGATCTAGATGAAAGAAAGTTAATCTCCTATAAGATAGTCGGGGAAGATGAAGCCGATGTTAAATTGGGGACAATATCTGTAAATTCTCCTTTATCGAGAAGTCTTGTAGGAAAGTCTGAAGGAGACTTAGTAAAACTAGAGACCCCAGGCGGTACTAGAGAATACGAGATATTATCTATAAAACATATCTAAGTTTGACTAAATCATCTAAAGCAATATACAGAAAAGGAGATGCTTTTTCGAAATTAGCTAAAGCTAGAGGCTTTAGATCAAGATCAGCCCTTAAACTTTTAGAAATCCAAAAAAAAGATAACTTCATAAAACCAAACTCAAGAATTTTAGACCTTGGAAGCAGTC
>Ga0208765_1001432_pt1 | contig 14457 bp, 15 predicted proteins | sample ETNtaG_2_FD_185783 | JGI IMG/M metagenome (GOLD analysis project Ga0208765, IMG submission 185783) | Marine microbial and viral communities from oxygen minimum zone, Eastern Pacific Ocean - ETNP201406SV203 (SPAdes) (version 2) | ecosystem: Environmental > Aquatic > Marine > Oceanic ... | reverse complement strand
CGGATTAGATATTATCGTCTCAATTAGTTCTGGTGATTCCGTAAGTATGCTTTCGGAAATAATTTTTTGAGCTTTAAATGTAGTGCCTGCCATTTTTTCAGTCAATGAAATTTTTTCATCTTTTGCAAGTATATTTGCAAAAGCGATATTAATTAAATGAGTTAATCCAAGAATGACGGCAATTTTTTTATCGTGTTCAGCAGCATCAATTGTAACAAAATTTGCTTTTGGAAAAAGTAATTTTGTTGCAGATAATTCTTTTTGTGCGTCCTTAATCGGTACTATGATTATGTTCTTACCATCAATCTTTTTTGTACCTGGTCCAAACATTGGGTGAATACAAATAGGGTTCACTTTAGATGGTGTTTTTAAAAGTGTTAGAGCAGTTTTAGATTTTTGTGAAGATATTTCTATTAGATATGAACCACGTTTCATTTCTTTAGCAATCAATCTAATGATTTCAGGGGTATTTTTTGTAGGTGTGCATAAAAGAACATAATCTGTTTGTAATATAGCACCCACGAGTGATTTTGCTTTAATAATGAATTTTTCTTTTATTTCATCATTTATGTCAAATCCCTTGACCTCGAAGCCAATTTTATGGAAATAATCTGCAAACCATTTGCCCATTTTGCCGTTTATGCCAATGATTGCAACTTCTTTATTCATATGATTCCTTCAATACGGTATCTAATATTATCATACCTTCCTTTAACCTAGTTTCGTCGATTGCCGTTATCCTAAAAAATTCCTTATAGTCTCCAAATCCCTCGCCTGGGGCTATGGCAACACCATGTTCTAACATCTTTTCAGAAAATTTTGTTGCATCAAAATTCTTGTATTTTGTTTTGGCAAACAGGTACATTGCTCCATCAGGTTCGACGAATTCTAGGCCGATATCTTTTGCGATTTTAACCAGTGCGTCTAATCTTGATTTTATAATTTCTGCATTAAGATGAACAGCTTCCTCTGACTTAAGAGCCTGTAATGCAACATATTGAATTGGTTCTGAGACATTTGTCAGACTAAGTGCTTGTAATTTTGACATTTTATCTATAATGGATGGTTCTGCAACTACCCACCCAATCCTATAGCCAGTCATAGCATAAGATTTAGAAAATGATTTTGTGATTATTGATTTTTTATAATTATATTCCAAAACAGACTTAAACGAAACACCGGACGTTGGTATGTTCGTGTGTTCCGCAAATTCAGCGTATATTTCGTCACTTAGTACATAGAGATCATGTTTCTTTGCTATTTCGATAATACTGTCTTGAATCTTTTCTGGAAAATATTTCCCTGTTGGATTATTTGGGTAGTTTAGTACAATCATTTTTGTATTTTCATTTATCGTATTGTTGATTTGTTCAACAGATGGTTCCCATTTTGTTTCTAATGTTGTTTTGATTGTCCTTACTTTGATACCGGCATTTAATGCACAGTCCTTGTATGCTGGCCACGCTGGTTCTATTACAATTATTTCATCACCAGGATTTAGCAGTGTACTTATCGCCAAGTAAACTGCGAATCTTGCACCCGGACAAACCATTATGTTCTCAACTTCTAGGTCTTCGCCTCTGAATCCAGTTCCTATGAGTGATTCACCCTCATGCAACGATATTTTGTCCCGCAATTCTGTAATCCCCTTTGCAGGACCATACTTTCCGTATCCCTCGTCGTATACTTCTGCAAGCGCAGTTTTCACCTCTTGTGGTGGCTTGAAATCTGGTTCGCCAACTTCAAGATGGATTATTTCTTTACCTTCCTCTTCAAGCGCTTTTGCTTTCAAAAATACTGAAAGATGCGTTTGTTTGTTGTCAGACTGTACCTTTACAGACTCGTTAAGCAGTAAATTGAGAAATTTTAATGCAGTTGATTGATCCAAGTCGATTTCCTTGCATAACTTGGTAACCTGAGTTCGTAACGCATCCTCTCTTTCCTCGTCTGTTACCGTCATGCCGAGACTCGCTTTGGCATCACCTATCTGCTTGGCAATGTCAGTTCTTGTCTTTAACAACTTGATCATCTCAAGCGTTATCTCTTCAATCTTCTTTCGATGTTCTTCTATATCTGACATTTTAGATAACTGGTTTTATGAAACCGCCCTGTAATGCTTGATCTGCAATTACTAGCGATACTATAGAGTCAACAACAGGAGGTGCCCGTGGCACTACGCATGGGTCATGTCTGCCTTCTACTCTTAATTTTGTATTTTTCTTAGTTTTGAGGTCAACTGTTTCCTGTGTCTTACCAATTGATGAAGCTGGCTTGAAGGCAACTCGCATTACTATTGGCATCCCGTTTGAAATGCCGCCTAAAATACCGCCTGCATTATTTGTTTTAGTAACCACCTTGCCTTTACGGAATGTGTAAGAGTCATTATTCTCCGAACCATGTTTTTCAGAGCCAGAAAACCCAGAACCAAATTCAACCCCCTTGACAGCAGGTATTGAGTATATGGCTCTACTAAGCTCTGATTCCAGCGAGCTGAAAATTGGCTCACCTAATCCAATAGGAATATTGTTTGTTACGGACTCAATAATACCTCCCAACGAATCACCCTTTTTCCTAGCATCAAGTATAGATTTTTTCATTTTTCCTGCAATTGACTTTTCTGGGCATCTGACTTCGTTTGCATATATTGATTTGAGCATCTGTTGAGTAGCCTGATTTTTCATTCCTATCTTTCCAATTTTACATGTGTACGCATTTGTTTCAACACCAAGTGTAACTTTGAGCAATTTTCTTGCAATAGCGCCACCCATTACATATGTGGCAGTTAATCGCCCAGAAAATCTACCACCGCCACGATGATCATTGAATTTTTTGTATTTCACGTAAGCAGGATAGTCAGAGTGACCTGGCCTCATTGAGGTTTTTAATTTAGCATAACTTTTTGAGTCATGATCTTTGTTCCAAATGATCGTTGTAATTGGTGCGCCCGTTGTATATCCTCTAAACACACCTGAAAGAATCTCTACAACATCACCTTCTTTTCTTTGTGTTGAAACTAATGATTGTCCAGGTCTTCGCAAATCAAGCATTTTTTGTAAATCTTTTTCGTCTAATTCTAATCCTGCAGGACATCCATCAAGTACTGCACCTACACATTTACCATGACTTTCCCCAAAACTTGTTAATACTAAATTATGTCCGATTGAACTTCCAGCCAACAAAATAATATAATCTATGATTAATATAACTCTACAATTTGTTTGGTAATTTATTGTCTATCAATCGAGAGAAATTTTGCAGCCAATTCTTTTCATTTCCTGAATAAAGTCAGGATATGAAATTTTTACCGATTCCGGATGTGATACACTGCAGTTACCCACATACATGCCGGCTATACAAAAAGCCATGAATAATCTATGATCATTTTCTGAATTAAGATCAGCACCATTCAAATTTTTTGAACATTTCAGAATCATACCATCTTTTTTTTCAACAACTTTAATTCCCAATTTTGTTAGTTCCCTTGATAGTACATCGATTCTATCAGTTTCTTTATATCGTGCATGTTTAACATTAAAAATTTCTATTGGTTTAGATGTTTTTAGTGCAAGTATTGCAACAGCGGGCATAAGATCAGGTGAATCATTTAAATCAAATTTTCCACCATCAAGTTTTTTTGGGGATTTTATTTTTATCACATTTTTATTTAATGTGATTATCACTCCCATTTTTTCTAAAATGTCTATAATCGCCTCGTCTGCTTGTGGCATATCACCCATAGTCATTTGTATCGAAAGATTTTCTCCAAGTAATACAGCTGCAGAAAGTAATAATGCAAGACTTGAAAAATCAGAGGGGATAGAGAAAGTTGTTGATTTGTAATTTTGTTGCTGTATGATATATTTTTTATAAGGAATTTTAGCTTCTACATTAACACCAAATTTCTTCATAGCCATTATTGTTGCATCAACATAAGGTTTTGAAACCAATCCACCTTGAATATTTAGGACCATCCCATTTTCTAATTTTGGAGCAACAATCATCAAAGCAGAAACAAACTGGCTTGAAATATTTCCAGGGATTTTTACTTGTCCTCCCTTGATTTTACCTAAAATTGATATTGGTGGGGTTCCATTAGACGAACTACATTTTGCACCCAATGATTCGAGAGCTTCAAGCAATGGCTGCATTGGTCTTTTGTTAAGACTTTGGTCTCCGGACAAAACTATCTTGGTATCTGATAGAGTTGATATAGCAGCCGCAATCCTGATTGTTGTTCCAGAATTTGCGGCATCAATAACATTGCCTTGTAGTTTTAATTCATTTGGGCTATCTACTATTAGGCTATTTTTTTCCTCTTTTATTTCGGCACCAAAGTTTTTGCATGCATTAATTGTAGCAATGGTGTCTCCAGATTTTAGAATATTTTTGATCATGCTTTTACCGTCAGCCAGTGATGCCATGAAAATTGCTCTATGTGTATAGCTTTTGTTAGAGGGACAGATGATATCTCCATCTATACTTGATTTTTCTACTTTACAATTCATGAACTTCAGCTTTTTTATTATTAATCTTAGATATCGTGGTGGTACCTTCGAATGTTGAAAATACCTTCTTTATATCTGTTAGAGCATTGTTTTTAGCAACTGCAGCTATCGAGGGTCCATTACCAGAAACTGAAGCTCCTAACGCTCCCTCTTCAATTAATTTGGAAATAATTTTTGGGTCAGAATTTAGAAGAGAAGATGTTGCAAATCCATTTAGTATCATTGCATTCCAATAGTCAGATTTTTCTGCAAGATTCCATGCCTGCTCAAAAACAGCACTTTGTGTCTTTAGCTTTCTTATATTCCCCCTTTTTCTTGAACGGGGTAAAAAAATAATAGCAGAAATATCATTTAGACATTTTTCTGAAAGGATAATTTTTCTTTTATAATTATCAGTTGTGTTAAATCCACCATAATAACATGCACACGCATCATCATATGCACCTGTTAAACTAACCTTAGTCTCAATTGATGCATTAACACCAGCAGATAATATTTCAAAATCATTCATGTTGGGTTTGAATAATTTTGCACATCCAAGTGCAACTGCAGAAGAAATTGCACTTGAGCTTTTTAATCCATAACCAGTTGGAACTTCAGAATCCAACAAAATTTTTAGTTTTGTCTTTTGAAGTTCTTTTTTAGGAACTATTTTTTCAACAACTTTATTGATTAGACGTGATCTAAGCAATTTACCATTTGTTTCAATTGTTATTCCACTACCCTGTGAGGTTTCTATAACAACCTCAGTATTTTTGGAAATTCCAAGTGTTGAGCCTTTACCAGTAGCAATAGCATTTACAATCGAGATTGCACCATGAACTGTGGCTTTTACTGTAGGCATCAAAATCCTCCAAGCAATGCTTTTTTCATCGCATCATAAGGAGGTTCTATTTTGTGCCAAATCTTAAATGCGCTTGCAGCTTGGCTCAGAAGCATTTCATAACCATAAATTACAGTCGCACCGTTTTCTTTTGATTTTTTAACAAGGTCTGTGTTTATTGGCTGATAAACTATGTCGTAAACTATCGAGTCTTTACCTATGTTCTCAGTTGAGATAGAATGGTACCACCGTTCATTTTTCATACCAATTGAAGTTGAATTTATAATAAATTTGTAATCTGCGATTAACTCATTGGCTTTTTGTACTGAAACTATGTCAGCATTACCTCCGATTTTTTCAGCAAATTCAGCTAGCTTGATTGCATTTTCCATAGTTCTGTTTACAATTGTAATTTTACCAGCTTTTTCTTTAACCATCGCAGCAACTATTGCTCTTGCAGCCCCACCAGCACCCAAAAGTATTACTTGGGTATCTTTTATTGTCAAATTTCTTTTTTTTATGGGATCTAGGAATCCTATCATGTCTGTATTATAGCCCTTAAGAACTCCATCATCATTTGAAACTGTGTTCACAGCTCCAATTAGATTACAATTTTCATCTAGCACATCCAAGTACTTGATCATTTCAATTTTGTGAGGGATTGTTACGTTGAACCCTGCAATTTTTATCGCTTTTAACGATTCTATTCCTGCAGCTAGATCACCTTTGGGTATTCTATATGCAATATATGTAGAGTCTAAGTTTAACGAGCGAAACGCGGCATTATGTATATTCGGTGACAAGGAATGATCTATAGGATCGCCTATGACTGCGTATGTATTAGTCATCTATTTCCTTCTGGCAAAGATTGATTTAACTTCATCCACACTAAACTGTCCAGGTGCAACTGGTTTGCCAAGTGAAACATATGTGTATGGACTGTCAAAAAATAGGCAAAGTATTCGTGACATTCTCCCATGATTTCCCATTGAAAATGCAATCAATTTTGTATTGTTATTTTTGTACAAGGATAATACACGTGTTGCATCATTAATTGATTTAGCCATTGTAACAATTTTAATATTATTTGAAAATTTTTTCATTTGGGACAACTTCTTTTTTAGAACAGAGATACCTGGCGTTTGTTTAAAATTATGCCAAGAAACAAGTAAATCAGTACCAGTATTTTTTAGATATAGTTGTAGACTTTTGTTTTTACTTAATGTGTTAAATTCTATATCAAGTAGATATGGGTTATATTCTGCAATTAGTTTTAAAATTGAAATTCTGTTTTTTTCACTGCCTGAAAACTTCCCTCCCTCAGAAACAGGTCTTAATGTACAAACACATTTTCTTAAATCTTTCTTGATTAGGTGTAGTGCATCTGGAACTAAATTTGGGTTTAAAAAATCGAATCTTATTTCTACAAAATCTGATTTTTTTAATGCTTTTGTGATAGTTTGTTTTAATCCTTTTGGAGTTTTTTCAGTAATACTCGCACATGTTCTGTATCTCATTTTTTATTTCTCTAAGATATACTCATCAGATACTTCCATTCCGAAGTGCCTACCAGTTGCAGTTTTTGAATGGACTAATATTGAATCGCCTTTTTTTAAATGAGTCACTGACACTAAATGTCCATTAGATTTCACAAAACGAATTGTTTCTGCATCCTGGGCTATAATACCACCAACTTCTTCTCCAACTCTAGCCTTAATCATAAGCATTGGTCTTTTTTCTATCTTACACCTACCAATTGTAACACGCCTTGCTTTTCCTTTTGAATCAACTACTAATACCTCAACACCAGTTTCTAATTCAGATAGATATTTCGTTGTACCATCAGGTGATAATGTATAACAGTGCACGGCACCAGCATTAACCCTAAATGGTCTAGGCGAAGTAAACGATGATCCAACTGATTCATTATGAACTAAAAACAAAAAGTTTGCTCTATTACCAATTAACATACCCTCACCCTTGCCAAGTATAGATGCAGTATCTATGCAAACTCTCTCCCCATCCCCAACCTCTTGGATGTCAATTATTTTTGCAGAGTTTAGTTCAAAGCTTTTTGAGCCTAGATATACTAATGCTTCCCTAACTTCATTAATTGAGCCTGTATTGAAGATTACACCGTCTACACCAATGTCCAAAATGCTAAACATTTTTCTCGCCTCCTTTGGATTTCTTGCAATCGTAAAAATCTTGGTATGTATCTTATGTAATTTTGCAATTATATTTTCTAACGGAATGATCTTCCAATCTTTTACTTCAATTACAACAAAATCTAATCCTTTTTTTGCAGAATCAAAAATATTCTCAATATCATTATTTGATAACACTTCAAATCGTCTACCAATCTTTTTCCCTTTTGTTTTTTTAGTTATTGCTTTATCTAAAATTACATAATCAGCATTTTGAGAGGGAAAAATTGTTTGGATTTTTGTTTTTGTTAAGTTCTTTGGATCTGCAAAAATCATTTTAATACCTTCATCTTCTAAATTCTTGACAAACTTTACAAGATGGTTTTTTGCAATTTTAGGTTGAATTATTAATTGTTTATTCACTGTCAATTATACTCACTACTTCTTTTGCTGATTGATTTTTGAATATTATTCCTGCAAGAGCCTCAACAATTTTTTCTGGCGCACCATGTGCAAATATGTTTCTTCCATACGTTACACCTTTAGCTCCAGCATTCATAGCATCTTCCGTCATTTGTAACACCTCCATGTTTGTCTTAGTTTTTGGACCGCCAGCAATCACTAATGGTACAGGAACACTTTCTACTACTTTTGAAAATGAATCTATACTTCCAGTGTATAATGTTTTAACAATATCAGCACCGCATTCAGCACCAATTCTAGCAGTGTGTGCAACTATTTCAGGTTCATATGGATTTTTAATATTTTCACCTCTTGGGTACATCATTGCTAATAATGGAACATTCCATTCATGGCATTGTTCTGAAATATTTCCCAAATCTGCAAGCATTTCTGGTTCTTCTTTACCACCAATGTTTATGTGTAAAGACACACCATCAGCACCCAATCTTAATGCCTCTTTAACAGAACCAGTAAGCATTTTCCTATTTGGTGCAGTGGAAAGTGAAGTGCTTGCAGAAAAATGTACTAAAATTCCAACCTTCGCAGGCCTTGGAAGAGTTTTGATGATACCTTTGTTTATAATAACACAAGTAATTCCATGACTTTCACATTTGTAAATCATGGAATGTGTCTTTTCGAGACCCCTTATAGGACCATTTGAAATGCCATGATCCATTGGAATACAAAGCATCCTTCCTTTTCTTAAAATTCTATTTAATCTGATTTCTGTGCCAGTTGTCATAGAAGGTATAATTTCTGTATGCTACTTAAAAATTATAGCAACATTTGTTCAATTTCTAAGAATTAAATAGTAATTGAAAAATATCACAATGATTGAGCCTAATTACCGAGCAGATTCATGATTCTGAAATTGGATATATTCTTGAAAATTCTCTTAATGGGATAAGACCAGAATCTGATGACTGCATTAGATTACTCAATTCTGATGATGTTTATCTTATGGGTTTGGTAGCTGGAGAATTAACACGTAAAAAATTTGGAAGAAAAGCCTCTTTTGTAAATAACATAATTTTGAATTATACAAATGTCTGTGTCACTGATTGTAAATTTTGTGCTTTTTACAGACCACCTAATCATGATGAATCTTACACATTAACCTTGGATGAAATAGAATCACGAATTAAGATTGCATGGGATATGTTCAAAATAAGACAAGTACTCATTCAAGGCGGTCATAACCCAGATCTGGGAATAGAATATTATGAAGATTCGTTTAGTATGATTAGAAAAAAATTTCCACTAGTGGGTGTTCATGGATTATCAACATCAGAAATTCATACTATTTCTAAGGTTGAAAAATCATCAACAAGAGAAGTTTTGTCTAGACTAAAAGATGCAGGATTGCAGTCTTTGCCTGGTGCTGGAGCTGAAATTTTAACTGATCAGGTTAAAGACATTATCAGTCCCAAAAAAATTAAGAGTGATGAGTGGTTACATATTATGGAAGAAGCACATTTGCTTGGAATTCCGGCATCTGCAACTATGATGTATGGTCATGTTGAAACAAATCATGATATCGCTGAACATTTTTCAAAGATTGTTAAACTACAAAAAAAGACAAAGTGCTTTATGGCTTTTATTCCTTGGAGTTTTGAACCCAATAATACGCAAATGCAAAATGAGGGAACAATCACCTATGGTGGTGGTGGGTTTCAGCTTCTAAAGATGATTGCGATTTCAAGACTTGTATTTGATGGATTGATTCCACATATTCAATCATCGTGGCTTACAAACGGGGTTGGAATGGCACAATTGGCATTACAATACGGCGCTGATGACTTTGGCGGGACATTAATTGGTGAAGAAGTTGTGTCATGTACTGGCGCTCGTTCAACAGAACTAACTGACAAGAAAATCATTGATGCCATTCATCAGATTGGTTTTGAAGTTGAAGAAAGAGATAATTTTTACCAAACTGTTTGTATGCATTAGAGCCCATAACTTGACCACTTTGAGTCAACAGTTGTCTTTGTGTGTTCATCAACTTTGACCTGCTCTTGAACTTCTCGTTCAAATCCCTCTTCTGGAGTCTTTTGTGTGGCATCTATTCCTAATTTTGAACCTAAGTTAACTTTGGGTGAGGCTGGATCTAAGGTATCTGTAGGTGTGTTATTTATGATAATTGTATCTCGTGCAGCATCGGCTCTAGTTGTAACTGCCCAAATTACATCATTGATGTTATGTACATTTACATCATGATCAACCACTACAATTATCTTAGTTAATGCTAATTGACCCATACCCCATAACCCCATCATCACTTTTTTAGCTTGACCGGGATAGCGTTTTTTAATTGATACAATTGCTAATCCTTGAAACCAACCCGCAGGTGGCATACTATAGTCAACTACTTCTGGTTGAAGCATTTGAATTAAAGGCAAAAATGAGCGTTCAATTGCTTTTCCAATATATGCATCTTCTAGTATTGGCTTGCCCACAACAGTAGTAAGGTAAATAGGATTTTTTCGTTGCATAATTCCAGTTAGTGTAAATGTTGGAAAAGGTTCTTTGGGTGTATAATATCCAGTATGATCACCAAATGGCCCCTCATCTCTAATATCTGCAGCATCAACATATCCTTCCAATACAATTTCTGCATTTGCAGGAACTTCCAGATCAACTGTCTTACATTTCACGGTGCTAATTCCTTTTTTTCTAGTAATACCTGCAAAAAGATATTTGTCAAGACCCTCTGGTACCGGGGCTACTGCAGAAAATATAGTAGCTGGGTCTCCACCTATAACTATAGCAGCATCTATTCTATTGTTTTTTTCTTTTGAAATATCATGATGTGCAGCACCTCTTTTGTGTTTTTGCCAATGCATCAACGCATGTGTACTGTCAACAATTTGAATTCTATATACACCTAAATTTCGTACACCTGTTTCTGGGTGTTTTGTAGCTACTAAACCAAATGTGATAAATTTACCCGCGTCATTTGGCCACGATTTTAAAATTGGGATTTTATCAAAAGATGGTGATTTGTTAACAATTTCAGTTACAGGACCACTTTTTTCTAATTTTGGAAAAGATTCACTCATCTTGGACAACTCTGGTAATTTTTTAATCTTGTTGAATATTCCAGATGGAATTTCCATCTTTGTCATATCAGTAATTCTCTGTCCAATCTCAGAAAACTCTGTTGTTCCCAGTCCAATCTCTAGTCTTCGAATTGAACCAAATGTATTGCCTAAAACTGGCATTTCATAATCTTTGATATTTTCAAAAAGAATTGCTGGACCATTTGTATAAGACACTCTTCTCAAAATCTCAGCAATCTCCAAGTTTGTATCAACTTCTGTTTTTACACGCTTCAATTCACCAGTTTTTTCTAAACTATCTACGAATTCATGAATATCGTTAACTGTCATCACATTTCTGTCTAGAAAATATAGTATAAGCTTAACTAGATTTGTCTTAATTACGAAATTTGAAAAAATTTTTAACATAAGTGTTTTAATTCATGAAAATTGGGTTTCTTATGTGGAAAAAGAGAAAAAATGTGCTGTTTGTAAGGGTCGTGGTAAAATTGAGTTATTGGATACACAATGCCCTTTTTGTAACGGTACTGGGGAATACACAAAAATTTCAGAAAACTATTTCAAATCTCACATATGTCAATGTATTTTCTTAAACCGTAAAACATGTCCCTTATGTGAAAAAAAATGTCATCATGACACTCCAAATAAACCAAAATTATTGATTGATCATATGTAGTTTTTTATGTATTTATGGTATTGGAGGAAGCTCATTTTTCTTACCATGACCACCAGATCCAAATCTACAGTAAAAACACAAATCTGATTGCATGTGTTTTAACACTAAAACTTTGATTGCCCCCATCTTCAACGCAATTTTTGTCAAAATTTTGTATTTTAATGGCATAGATGGTATCACTTCATTCATGTATACATCATAATGCTCAGGGCAAAATTTCAGAGTGACCCTAGAATCATTACCAGATTGATTCACTTGTCTGGTGAATCTAATCTGTTCTCTGATGTATTCATGCTTAGGGCAAGGACAATCTTTGCCACCTGGATGTTGGTATGCAGGCGTATTTTTCCAATCAAAATCTGGAAACTCTTCATCAAAATCGTCCATGCTATACATTCACTTACTTATTATAAAAATTCGATCAAAATCGCAGTTTGAAGATAATCAAAATGTAAATAAAGCACATATCAGGTAGAAATTCATTGGCAAAGGCTAAAAAGAGAACTAGAAAAGCAGCTAGAAAACCTGCTAGAAAAGCAGCTAGAAAACCTGCTAGAAAAGCAGCTAGAAAACCTGCTAGAAAAGCAGCTAAAAAACCTGCTAGAAAAGCAGCTAGAAAAGCCACTAAGAAAACAACAAAAAAAAGAGTTAGTTCAAAAAAAGCTCTTGAATCTAAAATTGCCGCTTTAGAAAGAAAATTATCAAATATATCTAAACCTCCACCTAAACCACAAACAGCACCTCCACCACCACCTCCACCTAAACCACAAACAGCACCTCCACCACCACCTCCACCTAAACCACAAACAGCACCTCCACCACCACCAAAGCCTGCACCAAAACCAGCAGAGAAAGCTCCACCTGCTCCACCTGTATATGAACAGTGGAAGAGTATTGGAACTAAAAATTGGAATGATCAAAAACCAGTGGTTACCGGTTATACTGCTTGTAGTGATAGATATTGGGCTAGTCTCCATGTGCAAAATGCTCCTGATGTTCCAGCAAAAAATTGGAATGATCAAAAACCAGTGGTTACCGGTTATACTGCTTGTAGCGACAAGTATTTTGCTACTAGGCAGAGACTTGCATACCATCCACGAAATAAAACTTTCCAGCCAGAAATTGCAGCATCAGTTTCTGGTAGCACTTCAACACAAACAGCACCTCCACCACCTCCACCACCCCCACAACCAGAAAGTAAACCACAAGCTAGTTCTGATTCGAAACCAAAGAAACAGAGTTTAGAAGACTATGAGAAAGAATACTTGGCTAGATATGAACAACAGCAGGAAGTTGCAGAAGCAGTAGTTGAAGTAGCAGATGCACCATCTAAGAAAGGCGCATTACCAAAAGGTTTCTAAACAAATATTTTCTTTTGTTTTAATTACACATTAGCATAAGATTCTAACACTTCTTTAGAATGTCCAGCTGGTTTTACTTTTGGATAAACTTTGAAGATTTTTCCTTTTTCACTGACAAGAAATGTACTCCTGATTATGCCCATGAATTCACGACCCATGAATTTTTTTTTGCCCCAAACACCAAATCTTTTTGAAACTTCAGTGTCAACATCCGAGAGTAGGATATATGGAATTTTCATCTTATCACAAAACTTTCTATGTGAATCAACATCATCCTTACTAATTCCAACAATTTCAATTCCAGCTTTTTTGAATTTATTATAATCCTTTGAAAATTCATCTGCCTCTGTGGTACATCCAGGCGTAAAATCCCTCGGATAAAAGTAAATCACATGTTTCTTTCCTTTCAAATCAGATGATTTAACCAATTTTCCATTAGAATCTGGCAGCTGAAATTTTGGAACAGATTTACCTTCTTCAATCATATTTTTTGGTCAGTCTTAGACCTTATAATTGAATATTCTTTAGGTATAGTTTGACTCGCATGTTTTATATGGAAATAAAATTCGGTTTTGAATAATGGTAAATCTAAGAGCATGGCTTGCAGAAGGGATTTCAACATTTGGCTTGGTGTTCTTTGGTCCATTATCAGTAATTTTGGCTGTGGTTGTTTTCGGTGAAGGATTATCTATTGAAGCAATAATTATGATTTCTTTGGGGCATGGTGGAATAATTGCACTTATGGTATATGCCTTTGGTCATGTTTCTGGCGCACACATCAATCCAGCTGTCACAATACCAATGATGATCACAAAGAAAATTGGAATTGCAGATGGTGTAGGCTATATCATATCCCAAATAATTGGCGGTATTATTGCAACGTTAACCTTGGTTGCAATATTACCAGAAATTGGAAAACCGGTTCTCTGGGGTGGGCATGGCGGTCCAAGTGAGTTACTCAACGGTAGTGCAATGTCTGGGGTCATGGTAGAGATTATTCTTACATTCTTTTTGGTAGTTGTAATTTTTATGACTGCAGTTCATAAAAAAGCACCAAAAAGTGTCTACGGTGCAGCAATTGGTGGAATGGTGTTTCTACTCCACTTGGTTGGCATTCCATTAACTGGGGCTTCGATGAATCCTGCACGATCATTTGCACCTGCTGTAGTAACAGGGGATGCTGGTTTGCTAGAAATACAATGGCTTTACTGGGTAGCACCAATAATTGGTGGGATAATTGCAGGTGTTATAATGAATTATGTCTTTGTAAAAAAAGCTGAAAAAGAAGCTTAGATTTTCCAAACGTTTTTAACAATTTTTTTAAGTCTCTTATTGGGCTCGTGGCTCAGCTTGGATAGAGTGAGTGCTTGCGGAGCATTAGGTCACCGGTTCAAATCCGGTCGGGCCCGTTAAATTTCAAA
>Ga0208765_1001428_pt1 | contig 14476 bp, 13 predicted proteins | sample ETNtaG_2_FD_185783 | JGI IMG/M metagenome (GOLD analysis project Ga0208765, IMG submission 185783) | Marine microbial and viral communities from oxygen minimum zone, Eastern Pacific Ocean - ETNP201406SV203 (SPAdes) (version 2) | ecosystem: Environmental > Aquatic > Marine > Oceanic ... | reverse complement strand
GGCTGGTGAAGAAGCAAATCAGATGCCCTTCATCGTACCACTTGTTGATTTGATCTGCTACACCCTCAAACACTTCGGCCGTGGCCATGCGTTCGGGTTGTTCATTGGGAATATCTTCGCAGATGGTTCCGTCAATATCAATCAGCAAATTCTTGCAGCCTTCGGGCAATGTTGGTGAGACGGCAAGACCCCGCTCATCTACCTGTTCGACGAGGTCGACCATGAAGCGGGGCGACCAAAGACGATTCATGAACTAGTCGCTTGTGCGAAGCGTTTCTCGCCGGGCATTACTATGGCAATCCAAACGATACCAGAGAGCACTTGTAGAATGGCGAAGATTTGGATGCCTTCGCGCAGTGTCATGTCTGTGTATTCCAGCAGTAGGCTCGCAGCTAGTGTTGAGAATCCGTTGATGAGTGTCATCAGCAGGAAATCGGTACTGAACAGGCGTCCTCGCCAAGCATCCTCACTGCGTTCTTGCAGCAGAACTGTCGAAAGAACCCAATTGGCCCCACTCGCCGCATGACCGAATGTGACCAATATTGCAATCCAAGGCGCCCATTCAAGCCATCCGATGGCCACATAGGCCAGCCCACAGACGCTGACCAACCAACCTAGTAGGAACGGCCATCGACTCCGTTCAGTGAATGCATAGCGGGCGAGGATTGGCCCCAATCCTGTCCCCAATCCTCTGGCAGCAAACAGAATGCCAATTCCAGCGGCGAGATTTCCTAATCCGATTTCGTCACCAACAAGGACGAGCATGTAGACCAGTCCGCCGCCAAACACGCTCCACAGGGCCTTGGCGGTGATGATTCTACGAACTGGAGGTGTGCTGAAGATGATTCGAAATCCATCGGCAATGGTACCCGTCGTATTGGCCCAAAATCCCCCCGATTTCGGGACGTAGGGTTCCTGTGGGATTTCGATTGTGCTATACATGAATGCTGCGAACAGGAAGGTGATGGCATTTACCACGAAGGCAACCTCCACTCCGTAGGCCGCGACGACAAAACCACCGACGCTTGCACCCAAACAGAGGGCAGCACTCCAGGTACCACTGTTGAGCGCATTGGCAGTCAACAGTTCGTTTTCCTCGGTGATATTCGGAATCGTGGCGTTCTCTGCAGGTATGAAGACTGCGTGCAGCATCATCAGCAAGCTGGAGACGACGTAGACCAACCAGACCTCGCTAGCCTCATCAACCAACAACAACAGCAGGACAGTGCCGGCTGACAAAAGATTGGCCCAAATCATCAGCCACTTTCGACTGAACCTATCCGCCAGCATACCTGTGAAAATTTGCGGAACTGCCAGAGAGAACATGCGGATGACAAACAACAGACCGATGCCCAATTCCGATCCTGTCAGAGTATAGATGAGGACGAACAATGCAACTGTATTGAACCACTCACCAAGCATCGAAACCGAGAGACCAATCCACAATTTGCGGTACACCGGATTACGACGGAGAAGCTCAATGAAACCCACTTCTCCATTCTGTTCCATGGCTCTTGGCGAACCTCGCCAATCTATGAGACCTCGCGCGCGCGTCGTGCCAATCGCTATGGATGTCAAGCGTTCGCGGGAGGTCATGGCGAGCAACAGACTCATCTGGATTGACCTTGAGATGACGGGCTTAGACTCCGAAGAAAATGTCATCATCGAAATAGCGACTTTGGTCACCGACAACAACCTGAATATCATCGCTGAAGGACCCAATATAGCAATTTTCCAACCAGAAGATGAGTTGGAAAAAATGGATGAATGGAACGTATCCCACCACACCGCGAATGGCCTCATCGATGCAGTTCGTGAGAGTGAGGTGAGTACGGCAACCGCCGAGATTCGAACCCTTGAATTCCTTCGCAAACATTGCGAACCGGGTCAATCACTGCTTTGTGGAAACACCATTGGTCAAGATCGTCGCTTTTTGCGAGCACACATGCCTGATTTGCAGGAATTCTGTCACTATCGAAGCATTGACGTGACCAGTGTGAAGGAACTCGCAACTCGTTGGTATCCCAATGAGAAACAATTCAACAAGACATCTGGCCATCGCGCCTTGGATGACATCAAAGGGAGTATCCAAGAACTCGCTCATTATCGTCAGACAATATTCAAGCCGTGAGGAACCCCATCGTCATCGACGAGCAGGACATTGACTCCGACCCCAGTTCGATGATATGCAATCAATTCCAATCCATGGATTCTATGCCCCGTTGAGGAGCGACCCAAGATGGGCCTCTGTATTCGTCGCCCAAATCTCCTCCAACTTCTCTTCGGTGGTTTGAGTGGCCGTCTGACCCCTTCCGCATCATCAAACCAGAATGTGGCCCCATCTGGATTGCTGAATTCAATTCCGAGAATCATATCCACACCATCGGTGTGTTGAGAGGCATCCGCATCTGCTTCAGAGGGAATGGCGACGCAATTTGGGTGAGTATGCATCCAATGGGTGAATCGTGCGCCTCGTGAGCCCCGTTCGGCTGAGAAGAGCTCATCAACCCATTCCTCGGGAACATGATGAACTGAAAATGAATCTCCACGATTGACTAGATGCGGTTCGCCGATGACAAACTCCTGCCCTGCAAATAACTCGCTCTGGTGTTCTGCTCCACAATAGGTTTGGATTACTTCCGAATCAATTTTCATCGAATCGAGAGGATCGAAACCAATCAGAATCTCATCGGGGAGTGCCTTGAATGCCCAATTCAAAATCGTCTCCAAATGACGTACTGGCAGCAATACAAACGCGGAATAAGAATCGCGATTATCAAAAGAAGACCGATTGTATGAGGTTGCCGCTTCAATCAACCAAGAGGCTACCATCGCTATGACTCTCCGAGGCAAGCCTGAATAAGGGTTCCACTCATGGCTTTCTTCATGGCGAAGAAGGGTGGCTTTGGGAGGTTCCTCGGAGGGCTTGCTGGACGACCCTATGACAAACTCATGAATCGTCTTGAGAAAATCGCCGATGAATTCACCGGAGGCGCTCTCGCTACTGAGTGTGATAAGTTCGTCAAAGTGGTCAAAAGAACCCACGATGACGAACAAATCGATGAAGAAGAACATGATTTGATTATCGAAGAGGTCGAGGAAATCCACCCCGAGGGCAAGACCTATTCTCGTCTAGGCGAAGACTCCGAAGAATTCTACGATGGCGACAATATTCCTGACGCCCCCGAATTGGATGTGGGTCGCAACGTCAACCTCGATGAATTGATGCGTTCTAAGGACGGAGCATTCACCGGTTCTTTCGGTCGTGATGAGTACGAGGAATATCGACAGAAGATGGCGGAAGATTTCTTCAATGAATCCGATGAGGCAATTGCTTCAGGTGATCATGAGGATTTGCAATCACAAGATCCGGGCAACCGAGTTTTCCACGACGTTGAAGATGAAGCTCGTGATTTGAAGAAAAAAATTGCAGAAGAAATGGGCATCGAAACCGAAGAAGAAGTAGTCGACGATTCAACACGCACCGACGAAGATGGCACCGAATGGTGGCAGGATGACGATGGCGCCTGGTGGTACCGGCCGCAAGGCGAGGAAGATTGGTATCCCTACGAGTGATTCTCAAACGCCTGCAACATTGTCTGGATCTTCCCACCATGGTGGCGCAAGGAACCAGCGATAATCATCATCGGGCCTATCGATCAGTGGCAGACCGAGTTCACTTGATTGATCGAGTGCGACTCCAATTCCTGTTGCAGCACAGGGTGAAGGTAGGTAATCCTCTCCGGACTCAGTTAGATCCACTCTAATGGCATGGCCAGCAGGCAATATGACGTCGAGCGGATTGAATTCCATCAACATCAGATAATTTTGATTCGGAGCGACCGCATTTGCTTCGTAGCCCCCATCTCGATACCGCAGGTCCATTGTTGCATGGCCGAGCCTCAATCCGGTCTCATCATCGAACATGGTTGCAAACACCTGCCCTCCGTTACATGGAATCAATGGCGAGTTCACAGAGAGATGAAGTGTGGGAAGTCCAGAGATGTGTACCTCTTCCTCAAAACCCGCAATAGTGAACGAAGCCGATGCTGATGAAGATACCCAACCACCCGTAGATTCTGCAGCATCAAGAGTGATTTTCATCCATTCCTTGTCTTCAGGTGGCCAAGTCTCCTCAGCATGCCAATTTCCATCATTTGTCTGCACTTGAGCGATTGGCGTAGGTTCCTCACCGATGTCTTTGAGGTAATAGTTGAACCAGTTGTAGAGTTCGATAGCCCAATCCATTCGACTCATGTTTGGGTATGCCTCAGCACCATATCCACTGCTCAACCCATTGTGTCTGTCCGGTTGGTCTGGATAGTTGTGTGCCCACTGTCCGATGATGGCTCTGGTGTGAATGCCAGCATCGTTCAACAGCCCAAAGGTAGGGAATGCATGATACGGGTCAACGTTCCAATCTTGGAAGCCCCATACGAGGTAGACACTACCCTCATAGTTGTCGAGAACATCTTGCAGATGGTACCTCTCATCCCAGTAATCGTTCCATTGATCCCCACCCATTCCGGCTCCTAGCCAAGTTGTGAACGGGGAAATCGGGCCGATGATGTCATCACTGCACATTCTCATATCGTCTTCGGTCGGGTCTGTGGTCGCTCCCTCGTAGAGAACATCGTAGAGCATGGCTCGAGCCTCCGAACTGCCGTTTCGATAGAACATCTGCTGAACTCCGATTGAACCTGAGATTGGCACGATTGTCTTCAGGTGCTCAGAAGGATTCTGTGCAGCTTCCCAATTGGTGGTTCCTGCATACGATTTGCCCATCAGGCCGACATTGCCGTTGGACCATTCCTGTTCCCCCAACCAGTGTACTGCAGCCTGAATTCCCGTTTGTTCACCTAATCCCTTAACGTCTTGACAATGGGTGGATTTTCCTGTGCCGAAGGTGGAAATTTGAGCAAGAGCGAATCCATACGGAACGAATTGATCGAGTACCCAAAAACCCACACCTCCATCAGGAACAGTGTTTGGACTCGAATCATCACCTGCTCCAGGCGCCCCCTCTCCTCCAAAGTCGTAGTACGGATGAACTGTGGCAATCACCGGCACCTTCTGACCTTCGGGAACATCCGGCATCCACAGTGCCACATGCATCAGTGCTGGTTCAGGGTAACCCGCATCTTGCTCGCTGGCTGGCAAGTCCACTTCGACGAAATGCTCTGTTGGCCCAGACCAGTTGTAGGTTCCATTGACTGGCAGTTGACTCCTTGAACCAGTGAAATCGAGGTCCATCTTGTGACGGTCTTGCAAGGGCACTTCCCACCAACTGTATTTCGAATCATTAGAATTCTGAACTGCACCTGAGCCCCATACTGAGGCTAGAACGATGAACAGAATGACGACACCGATGGTTGCACCGAGTGCGAGGTTGAGTCGCAACAACTCACGACGCTCATCTGCTTCCGCCATGCACCGCCCTAAGGGGCGGTGTATCATGAGGATGACGATTGGCCGATGGGCTCATTTGTCTTCGATTGTACGGGGTATTGATGGCCGAGTCCCGAGTTGCCGTTCTACTGGCTCTACTAATTCTCGCTGCGCCGAGCGTTGGGGCACAAAACAACGGGGATTGGACTGAGAATGAAATCGATCCTGCAACGTGGGAGGACGGACCAGAATTGGAGGGCAGTCCAATGGATATTCCTCAACCCGGCGATCCAGTTTTGGCCATTAACGTCTCTTACACACCCGGGCATTTCTCCTCGATGGTCGAAGGCGAAATAATCATCGAATTGTTCCCTACATGGGCCCCAAAGACCACTGCGAACATGATTATGCACGTCGAAAGTGGAATCTATGATGGAATTTTCTTCCACCGAGTCATCGATGATTTCGTGATTCAGGGAGGGGACCCCACTTGCACAACAATTGGAATTTATCCAGCCACCAGCCTCACCTGTGGAAGCGGTGGTGATGGCCATACACTTGAGATGGAACACAATGAGAATCTCTCACATGTTGACGGCGCGATAGGAATGGCGCGCTCCCAGGACCCAGACAGCGCAGATACGCAATGGTATATCGCAGAGACAGAAGCCCACAATCTAGATCCTGAAAATCGAGATGATGAGGGATATGCAACGTTTGGAGTGGTGAGGCAGGGCATGAGTCATGTCCGTGCGATTGCGTTGGTTCCGACCACAGATGATCCATCTGGTTTAGAGCCGATTACCAACCCAGCTTCTTCGGCTGGAAGACCAATACCGTACGAAGTCCATATTTCCAAAATAGAAATGATTGGCGTAGTCGCCTCTCCTCCAGGTGAAGGTGACGATGAGAGTGGTGGTCTCGGCACCATTGTCATGTCCATTGGCGGTGGGCTGTTCACCATTGCACTGTGGCTCTGGTCATTCGCTTTGATTGGCGGAATCGTCTGGGCGATTCGCGAAGATGGCCCCCCCTTCCTCAGTGACAAAGAAATCGAGGAAGCCGTTGACGCCTTGCTAGAGCTAGACACCTAACAGCAGCAGAACCCAGTATAGTGTAGGCGCTACGAGGATGAATGAATCTACTCGGTCAAGAATTCCGCCGTGCCCAGGCAACATCGCCGACCAATCTTTCAATCCGAGGTCACGCTTGAGCGCGGACAGCATCAGGTCACCCATGGTACCAATGATTGCGAGAACTGCACCCAATGCCGCTGTCTCGATTGCCGCCAATGTGGGGAACAAAGGTTGAGCGACATATCCAGCGATTGCGGACATAGTGACGCCACCGAATACACCTTCCCAAGTCTTCTTTGGAGACAGAATTGGGCGAAATGGGTGCTTGCCAAAAATCCGTCCAAAGATGAGGGCAAACGAATCGTTCATTGAGACATTGACAATAGCGAAGATGCAGGCTCCAACCCCAATTGCACCCAAGTGCATCAGGAAGATCCCATGGATGAAGAACCAAATCAGAATGAATCCGATGAACGCTTGGCCGACATCCCGAGTAACATTCTCTGCGCGATCCTGAACGATGGGAACAGCCCAGATTCCAAGCGCCCCAGCAAACAGAGACGCACCCAGAAGGCCAGCCCCCTGGGGTCCAGCCCAAGCCAAGGCATCAATCTCCGATAGGTTGGGATTCATAGCGATTAGAATCAAGGCGAGTAAGACGATTAGACTGACCATCCTCAATCCACGGTCTTCCATTTCGATAGCAATACAGTATTCCCGATGTGCACCCAATGCAAAGATACCGACCATGAATCCCCAGGTTGGTGAACCGAATTCAAGAGAACCGAATAGAAGCAATAGCAACGGCGTCGAAACCAGCGTTCTTGTCCACAAATTGCGAATAGCATCCTGAGATTTTTTCCAACGGATGACCGTGAAGGCGATGAGAAGCGCATACATGAAGCCGATGAAACCGAGAATATACGGGGCGGCGAGGGCCAATGCTTCAGACTCAATCCCGAGGTCCATGCCTCTTGGGTGTCAAAGTCGGTTCTTCAACACGACACCGGAGATGCCCGGATGTCAACCACGATATGCCGTTGGTGTGGGGCATACCATTTCACCCGTTCTATGTGTTCAACGGAGCACGAAAAAGAGCCCATTTTCTCGAGTGTCTGCGCGAGGTTTGCACTCCATTTCTCTTCATTTCCACTCGATGCTAAACCGTGGATATGCAACATTCCTCCTTCGGGCTTCAGCGCTTGAAGTGCCAGTGAATAACCGCCTTCTGAGGAAGGCAATAGACCAAGATTAACTCGGTCAAATTCAGATTGGAATTCTTGATCCCGATTATCTCCTTCAATAATTGTACATACATCAGTGAGGCCATTCGCAGACAACGACCAGCGCAGAGCCTTAACGGCGACAGGATTCCATTCGCATGCTACCACATGTGCCGCTCCTCGTCCATTCCCGCGCTCCCCACTGGGTCCCTTGGCACCTTCACTTAGAAACGGGAGAGTGTAGTATCCAATGCCGGCATAGAGATCCAATATTTGCTCTCCTTCATGATTGGAATTTGCAATCCGCCCTCTTTCCGTGACATTGCCAGCACTCCACATGCATTGTGTGAAATTGTAACCGAAATCGATTCCATGTTCGCGACGAACAACCCAATCATCATCTCCAAGCAATAATTCAACGCCACTCTTTCGAAACTCCCCCTGAATTTCACCCATTCGTGCAACGCGTTCCACATCTAGGGCATCAGCAACAGATTTCCAAAACGAATCGTCCAGATTCAACCGTTCTTCCACGAACGCATCTCGAGGTAGAATGACAACATCGGCGAATTTTTCCCACTTTGTGGGAATTTTGCTTGAAAATGCACCCTCTCCCCACTCAATCAGTGCTTTCTCCAAACGCGCATGAGGCGTCAGAGTGGGGGCCATGACAACACGTTGAGCCACTACCCAATTAAACCACCAGAGCAAGAAGTTGGTCTATGACGGCGACCCGGGTTCGGATGGCATGGCTCATTCTCGCCATGTTAATCTCCTCTGGATGCGCGACTACTGTTTCTGCCGACCCCGGTGACCCCGAGGTAGTGAATACCATCTGCCAGACCTGGAATAGCACTTCAGGAATCTGTGATGACTACAATTACGCCGATGATGAAACTGCCTCAATGGAATGGATTGAGGGCCGTTACAATGTCAATATGGCGAATGCGACAATGATGTCTGTTACCTTGGAATGGGCAATTCACGAGGTTCGTCGAGATGATGTTATGCTCGGTGATTTACCACTTGGAAATGGTTCAGACTCCTCCATGGACGGCATTCCTGCCGATTATCTTCGCAATTACATCGATTATGTCACACTCTCGGGCTCGACAGTGAGGGAGATGTTGCGCAGTTCAGTATCATCCACAGTGACCAGTGTAATTGGTGGATTTGGTACCCCGTCGGGTGTCCAAACTTCATACGTCAATCAAATCACATATGAGGATCAGACAATCCAATGCACCGACGATCCAGATGTCGACAGTGCAGACGAGGTCGCCGGTCTGCCCAATGATGCATACAATCCACCTCTTTGCCTGCGTACCACCCTTGCCATCAGTATTGACCCAGCTGAACTGGGAATGACCGCAGTCGGCCTAGATGTAGAACGCACATATCAGGGCCTGTTGACGATGGGTGGCACCGTTCGCACAAACATCAATCTCACCGCCCTTCCGGGGCACGTTGCATCGTACGAGTTCGTTCCACCATCATACGGCACAGCCATCAACCAAACAGGAGGGGGGGATTTGGTTCCCGCCAATTGGGGTGGATACGATTACGCCTATGGCCGTTGGACTGTCGATCATACGGGTGCAACAGATGATGAATGGTTGAATCGGACCGCCTCAATCACCATGGCGCGCCGTTCAACTACAACCAGCCCGGTTGAGATTGACATCGGCAATGATCGTGGTATTCGCGTTGATATTATCGTTGATGCATCGAATGAGCGTGCCACTTCCGTAGAAGTTCGTTTGGGTATCCATCATGTGGGCATGGACACATTAACGAACTGGGACTGGGAATTCGCCGACGATCGAGTCAGTGTTCCATGGGTGACTGCCGATGGATTGCGCATGGCCCACCATACGGGTTTGGCCAATCTTTCTGATTTCGCGGATAAGGTTCCAGTCGAGGATCTTAACGAACTGATTGAAGAGCATAGTCCCACCGAGATTGTGTTCGAAACGTTTGCATATTCTCCGGCAGATAGCACGGGCGGCCTAGATTTCGTTCACCAGCCAGGCGTGACCTGCTCTGAAGCCACTCCAAGCAATTGGTGTATCCTTGGACAGACTGCCATGAATGGCACATATCCAATCTACCTGACTTCTCATTCGAACACATTCGACATGGATGTTGGCTCGATGGTCACCAGTATTGCCGACGAATTCGACATCGATTTGCTCGGATTCGATCCAAACATGCCCACAATGGAAGACCGGGCTGCAATTCTCAATGGCATAATCCTCAGTGGTGATGTTGACTCGTCCAGTCTGATTAGTTGGATGGACGATGATTTACCTCAGGCCGATATCCGATTGGAGATTATGTTACCCGATTATATTCGTTCAACTAACGGGAACTCCGAAAGTATCGTCATCACTCATACACTGAATCAACCCGAGACACAATCCCTCTCAGTCACCGGCGCACAGCCCTATGATTGGCGTCACCCCATCTGCCGTGAATCCAATTGCGGAGAAACCAGTCTCGACCTCATCTGCGGTGCCAATCGTCGTACGTGTTTAGGTCTCAATCTCGATGTCGAGTTCTCTGACCTTGATGTTCATGAGTGGAGTAAATCCATCGAGATAACTGCTGAAGGTGAAATGGAATTCCTACTGTATCGCGTCGGAGTACCAGACAGTGTTCTTGAGGATGTGCCTAACCTTGACATCGAGGCCGTTCCTTCCGATTTAATCCGTCGTTTTGTCCATCTAGGCAATCAGATGGATGGTGGCCTACTTGCCCCCTTGGAAGACAGTCTGACCGTGCCGTTCGAAGGAGAGGATATCCCATTCGTCTTGACAGACTACGGATTGAATAATTTCGCGAGAGAGGTGGCCAGCATTGTTGAAACACAGGTCAACGACGATATCCAAATCGCCATCGATGAGATTAATCAGCAGGGTGATATCTATCTCAAGAATCCAGGATATGTATCCATCTCCGCTTCCATCGATGGCCTTGATCGTCCAGAAGTCGCGCTCTCTGACCTGCGACCTATTCGTATTCTAATCGAAGTTTCAAAAACAACGATTCATGCTGAATATGTGGGTGGCTCTGGCACTGGAGATGATTTGGCATCAAAGAGTATGGGCTTGTGGACGAACTCTCTTCTTGCTGCTAATGGTGGCAGCGGCGTCGAAGTACCCCCCGATGAAGACATCGTCATCGACGTACCAGTCATTGCCTTCGAAATCGAAGAAGAGGTCATCTCCCCATCTGTTCGCCTTCGTGTGACCCTGCCATGGGGCATCGGATTCTCCAACTTCAAAAGCGAAATGGGTCGCGGTGAAATCACCGAAAACGGCGGCTCCGAGGTTCTGACATACTATGTGCCACTCTGCATGGAAGACACCGTCGAAGCCTGTGAAGATCAGTCGGATACCCTGAGCTTCCGAATGACAATCGGTATCGATTACATTCTCGGCCAACTAATAGGATACATCTCCGTCCTCGTAGGTCTGATCGTACTCCTATTGATGCGGCGAAGGAGTCGTAAACGTCGAAAGCGTGAGAGGAAGGCCCAGGAAGAATCTGACATCGTTGGGCGCCGAATGTCCGATTTGAAAATTTTGGATGATGATTTGTATGGTTCCGATGGGTTGCCAGACATGGGCAACTTTGGAGGCCTTGACAATAAAGGCGACATTCCCAAGGAATCCTGGGAAGATGACTTTGGATTCTAACAAATCAGTGAATTTCTTGCCATATTCGTTCAGCCAAAGCCGGGCCGATCCCGTCAACTGCGGCCAAATCATCTCGACTGGCGTGGTCGATACCTCGACGCCCCCCGAAATGCCTCAGAAGTGCCTGTAGACGCTTCGCACCGAGCCCTTCAACCGCCTCCAAGGGATCATCTAACCCCTTTCGTCCACGACGCTTGCGATGGAAGTTGTTGACGAAGCGGTGCGCTTCATCGCGCGCGAAGACAAGTACGCGCCCCTGCCTGTCCAGCACTAGATCTTCACAGTCGATTCGATGAATGGTCTCTTCACGTTTTGCTAGGGTTGCGAGTGGAACTCGATCAACAAGACCATGTTTGAACAGAAGACTTTGGATTTCATTGAGATGAACCAAACCACCGTCAATCAGCAGCAGGTCAGGCCATTCCTCCTGTCTCTTCAGCCATCGTTCGACCACATGCCTCATCATCCGAACATCATCCATGGCTGCATCCTTGACTGTATAGGTGCGATACCCTTTCTTGTCCGGTCTTCCATTGCGCAGGCACACACTGGCTCCGACTCGCTCATCTCCTTGCAATTGTGCCATGTCGAAGCAGACGATGTGATCCAATCGTTCTACGCCGAGCAACGCCGCTCCATCATCCGCAGCACGCTGCTCTAGACTGCCACTTTCCTTGCGCTGATTTCGCATGAGTTGCGCCTCAGCGTTCGCATCTGCCATCTTACGCAGTTTCACCAACTCACCTCGTTGGGGATTGCGAACCTCGACCTTCGAGGTTCTACGTTCAGAGAGCCAGGATTCCATCCATTCTCCAATCGGTGCGGGCACAAGCACCGTCTTGGGTGGTCGACGCTCCGCATAGTGTTCCGAAAGAACTCGACTGACCGATTCTGAGATATCACCTCGATGCACCAATGGATACTGTGTTTGGCCAACCACAATTCCATTTTCAGCTGAAAGCAGAACGATGGTTCCGAGGTCCCCTTGATTGGCAAAGCCGACCGCATCACAGTCTTGGTAGAATCGTGAATGAATGACTTGCTGCGAGAGCGTTTTCCGCACCGCAGCGATGAGATCACGACTGCGGGCTGCCGCCTCATAACGCAGATGTTCGCTGTGTTCATCCATCTCTTCTTTGAGATGATTCACAAGTTCTTCCCCATCTCCATCCAGTACGCGCATGGCCGCGTTCACGCGCGAGTCGTAATCGTTGACCTCGATGCACGGACCCGCGCACATTCCGATGTGCATGGCCAAGCATCCCTGGGGTAGCAATTCCTTGCAATCGCGAATTCCGAAGTGCCGACGCAGGAGTTGGATAACTCGCTTGGCTGCCCCAGCATCTGCGAATGGACCCCACAGACGCGCCCCCTCTGGTGGACGCCGCGTATACATGACTCGAGGCACATCATCTGCAGTGATGGCGATGAACGGGTAGGATTTGTCATCCTTCAGAAGCGAGTTGTAGCGAGGCTTGTGTTCACGAATGAGTTGACGCTCAAGGATGAGCGCCTCGCTGGGCGTCCCGGTGACGATGCAATCGATGTTGTCTGCCTTTGAGATTAAGATTGGAATCATGTCACGATCCGGTTTCTTGACGAAGTAAGATCGAACTCTATCTTGCAAATTGGTGGCCTTACCCACATACAGAACTCGACCCCCCGTCGTCTTGAACAGGTATACACCGGGTTGAGTTGGCAGATGCAGCGATGACTGGTCGACGGGCATCGGGGCACCTCAGCACCCCGACTCCGCCGCCGTCAATCAATCCTCGCTTACGTCTGAACCAGATTTCTCCAATATTTCAACATCAATTACAGCAAACGTTTTCCTGAACTTGGTGTGGTATGCTGCTGTCATTGGATGCCCCATCATTCGCAATACCGACCACGCGTGATTAGATGTCTTTACGTAGGAAACTCCGGAACCTTCCGGTGCCCAAATATCGCCGATGGCAATTCTATCGAAAAACCGCTGCGCCCATTCAATCATATCCATATCAGGTACCCAATTCTCAAGAAATTGTTCATTCATTGTTATACCCCGTTCCAAAATAATCTGCCATTGTATTCCAGATTTCCACGAAAGCCCTGCGCAAATCCCAATCATTCACACTTGGTTTGAAATCATCATATGTGATTTCGGAAACGATGTATTCTACAATCACGCGAGCCACTTCTTCTCTCGGGAGATCGGTCCTATACTGGTAATCATGACTACCCTCTGGAGCATAGATTTCAGCATCAGGCCAGAGAGAGGTGATGTGCTCCTCCACCCGAGCTCTAACCATCAAGCATTCTGGCTTATATCGATGAGAAACGATGGACAACCATCCACCCTCTTCACTACTATGTGCAATCCACATTTATTCCACCCCGTAATAATCAGGTTCCAGCATTTCATCCACGGGTGTAGGGGACCACCGCTCATCACAACAAACACACATAATGGGATATTCAACCGTCCCACCTTCGTACTCATCGAATGTTTCAGCGCGTGCAACAACACCGTCCACACACAAACAGCATACACCCAACTTGTCTACTGGGTACTCTCTGTCTTCGATCCACCACATTCATGCCACCCCCCTGCAGTCGTGTTTCTCCCATCCCCCCGAGGATGTGTTGTTCGGGAAGTCAAACGCCCTCCAGTATCCATCAGAACATTCCAGCATGTGGATGATGTGACCGCAGTGGTATCTACACCTTCTTTGGTAGGATTTCACCATTCAGGCCACCTCCATGCCGATGGATGCTTCCACAACATCTCTTCCACGAGGGCTACTTGGTTTGCTGGGTGGTTCACCCGGGGTGCTGGGCCCAGAGACCAGGGGATCTCCTTCCTTGTCAGGCTCCGGTGTCAGCAGTGCGTTGTTCAGCAGCAGCGTGACCCCCCCAGCCTCACAGGTGGTCTTCAGCATGGCCAGTATCCTGAGGGGCTCAGGATGGTCGTAGACGCGTATACAGCGCAGAGTGTCCTCTGACACGAACTGTAGTGTGACTCCTCCTTCTCCCTCGGTGTGCAGGTCCCCTCGGTCGTAGTAGCCCATGAGGCTAGACAACCATGCGAGAGTCTGCTCTTTGGTAG
>Ga0208765_1001427_pt1 | contig 14485 bp, 13 predicted proteins | sample ETNtaG_2_FD_185783 | JGI IMG/M metagenome (GOLD analysis project Ga0208765, IMG submission 185783) | Marine microbial and viral communities from oxygen minimum zone, Eastern Pacific Ocean - ETNP201406SV203 (SPAdes) (version 2) | ecosystem: Environmental > Aquatic > Marine > Oceanic ... | reverse complement strand
GATATCTGCTGACATACCTTGCATGGATCCTGTAAAAATAGCTGACATGGAGTTTAATAACCCAAACAGTAAAAAAGCGATTGAAATAGACGCGATGGTCAAGAAGGTTCGAATCTTCTTTCTGAAAAGACTAGCTTTAATTAAAACCCAGTACATCAGTTTTAGTGAGTAAGCTTGCCTTTATCTAGATGCAAAATTCTTTTAGCAGAATCAGCAGCCATAGGATCGTGAGTAACCATCAGTATGGTTTTACCGTGATCTCTATTTAAAATCTGTAATAAATTTAGTATGTCCGTTGCTGTATCCCTGTCCAAGTCACCTGTCGGCTCGTCACAAACTAGAATGTCTGGGTCTGACACCAAAGCCCTTGCTATAGCGACCCTTTGTTGTTGTCCTCCTGAAAGTTCATTAGGTTTATGCGAAGCCCTATCAGCAAGGCTCACTATGTTGAGAGCTGTTTCGACATGTTGTTTTCTTTGAGATCCAGAAAGTTTAGTTAAAAGTAGAGGTAACTCAACATTTCTAAAGGCTGTTAAAACTGGCAGTAAGTTGTAAAACTGGAAAATAAAGCCGACGTGACTGGATCGCCATTTGCTCAATGCTTTACTGTTTAACGAATCGAGTCTCTCTCCATCCACTTCTACAGATCCAGAAGTTGGCGTATCCAATCCTCCTATGAGATTTAAAAGAGTAGATTTACCCGATCCGGAAGGTCCCATAAGAGCAAGAAAATCTCCTTTAGGAACCTCTAAACTTAAATCATCCAGAACAACGAGCTTTTCGCCTCCTCTTTGGTAAGTCTTATTGACAGCTTTAACGCTGACTAAAGAATCTGACATTCCATTCTCCTTTTAATTTATTGAAACTTTTTGGTTATTTTCTAACTCTTCATCATAAGAAGCAACCACCTGATCCCCTGCCCTTACTCCCTTTACTATTCTTGAATAATTTGAGGTTTCCTCAGCTACTTCGACTTGCTTAATCTCAATTCTTCCATTCTTTACCAACATCACATAATTTTCGTCGCCTTCATTTAAAACAGCAGCATTTGGAACAACCACCCCTTCTTTCTTTTCTGTGGTCGTTTCAGCCATTTTTTGAAGGAATGAAACCCTTATACCCATATCAGGTAAAACCCTTTCATCTTTCTCTAGAAAAGCAATTCTCACTCTTACAGTAGCCTTATTACGATCAGCAGTCGGAATAATGGCAATGACTTCTGCAGGGATATCCCATTTTGGATAAGCATTTAAGTTAGCTACAACAGGCTGTCCAGCTTCTACCCTATTGATGAAAGCTTCATTTACGTCAACTTCAATTTCAAGGGAATCCATATCAACGATTGTACAAATTCCTGTTGCGGTAAAACCTCCTCCTGCTGATACAGGCGATATCATCTCTCCTGGTTGAGCTGCTTTGTAGACTACTACTCCACTGAAAGGAGCCAAAATTTGCATATCATCTAGCCTTTGTTTACTTAGATTAACCAATGCCTGTGCACCTTCCATTATGGCTTCTCTTGTCTTTAATTCATCAGGACTGGCAAAATTACCTTCAATCAATGCACTAGTGCTCTTGAAAGCTATTTGCGCCTGCTTTAACTGTGATTGTGCATAATCCAGATCAGCTCTATAGGTGCTGTCATCAAGTTGAGCCAACAATTGGCCTTTTTCGACATACATTCCCTCTTCAACTAAAACTTCCAATACTTTTCCAGTTATCTTTGAAGAGACAGTTGCCCTTCTTCTTGGTACCACATAACCGGAGGCATCCAAAATACTTGAAGCTGATGACCCAGAAGCGTTGATTGATTTGACCGTGAATGTAGTTACCTCTTGTATTTCTTCGTCGGCAAGAAGAAACCACAAACCGAGTCCTATGATCGCTAGACCAGAAACTATGATAGAGACTATTTTGGTAGGAAAGGGTTCAGGGTCCCCTTTTTGGGCATCGTCTATTTTTAAGTTATTTAAGAGATCTTCTTTTTCACTCATAACTAATTTTCCATGGAATTAATCCACTCTTCAACCAGACTAACCGCTTCAGTATGAACTAAAGACCTGCCTGACTCGGGCATCATAACTCCGGGGTCAGTAGAAATCATCCTAAATAAGAGAATAGATTCTTGAGCTTTACCAGGAACTATGGAGTATTTTAAGTTACCACTACCTCTTCCTGTAGCCACAGGACTTTTATTAATTCCCAAGTGAAGGGGCCTAACTTCATTAAAATTAAGATACAGTCCAGTTGAATTGGCTACCCCTGAGGGTGTATGGCAATGCCCACAGTTGATGGCTAAATAAGCACGCGCCCTATCTTCAAGGGATTGAGATTCATCTTCCCAATCAGAAACTGTTTGGAAGTTTAAAGGGATAGAATCGATAACCCCTGTTTGTAACAAATAAGCTAACTGATTCTTGGTTTCACTCCCATAGATAAGGTTTTTATCTAAGTTCCGTGCTTTTGGTCCAATGGGAGAGATCACATCATTTGAGGAATGGCATTCTTTGCATTGATTTTTGTTTGGCACTCGATAACGCACCTCTCTCTTAATTCCTGCATGATTCACCCATGAAGTATTAATTGTCTTTCCAGCTATTTTTATAAAAGCCTCTGTTTGTTCTTCATTCCAAGCATAAGAAACAGCCTCCCAGCCAGTTTCTTTATGCAACAAAACCCTTGTCTCTAAAAGCTTAGAGCCCAATCCTATATTTCTTTCATCAATAGGATAGTAAAAGGTCTTAATTAAGGCTGATCCCACTGGAAAATCAAAAACCCAGTCTTCTTGATAAATACCCTTCTTTCCATCGGGCACATAAACAAATCTACTTTTGTAGGAATAATCACTAAATAAAGTCGTGACAAGTTCATACGGATGAACATTATCTGCAGGAAGTTGTTGGGTTTGATCAATAAAGAATTCGAATTCCGAAAGAACTGGGGGAAATTCTGCACTAAGAATTTTAGTGTCGTTTACTGACCAAAGTTGTGTGCTCATTAAAAATAATGAGATGTAAACTAAACTTCTTAAAGCAATATTCATTGCCTACAAAAACTAGATCCCTTGAGGAATATCCATTACTACAGGTGATAAAGGCCTGATAGGACCATTGTAAGCCTCTATGTCAGTGGAAGTAATACCCGGAAGAGAAAGCATGTATTTAATGGGTTTTATAGCTAAGAAAGACGCATCTCCGTTATTAACTAGAATTAATTTTTCTTCATCGGGCTGACCAAATATCATTTGCGATAAAGGTAAAACTCCATCCCAGAAGATATCAGGCAAATTGCCTTCTGAAAGTTCATACAATACACCAGCTATAGCTTTATCTACATCTGGGTCAAAACCTCCATTTCCAAATCGATTGCCATGTACTTGTATGGATTTAGGGTGAGGGTAATAATTTTCATCATTAGTTTGAGCAGAGTAAGTAACTATTGAAAGATTGACTGTCCCATTTCCTGAAATATCATTATCAAAAACTTCAACATCGGAATTTGCTTGAATGATGATTCCTGTCCCACGCGGAACTTCTCCAACAATATTTCCCTCTGGAGCAAAATTGTCAGTGTCATTATCAACCGCTTGATTCCTAAATACCCTTACATGATGACCCCCTTGTTGAGGAAGGTCAGGTAAATCAAAAACTAAAATACCTCCTGTATTGTGTGAAGCCACATTGTCATAGACATCAGCGTAATAAGAATTTTCTATCTCAATGCCTGCCACGTTGTAATGGGCACGGCTGTTTCGCACAATTATATTTTCAGATTGGCCCACATATATCCCCGCATCTGAAGCCCCAATGGCTACACAACCATCGATCAACACGTCTTTTGATTCAACAGGATACAGGCCATAAGCTCCGTTGGTGCTTTTGGGACCACCGGTCCACTCAGTTCTGAGGTTTATCATATAAATACCATCTGCGCCAATAACCTTAAGCGCATCTCCTTTGGCGTCTTCTATGGCAAAATCTTTAAGAACCACCTTATTAGAGGTAACTAATAATCCTTGAGCACCTGATAATTGATCGGCAAAACTGAGTATAGTCTTGTCCATTCCTTCACCTATTAGCCTTACATTATCTATATCTAAAGAGAGGCCATCGGTGAACTTATAAAGTCCTGCTTGGAGCTTAATTGTGTCTCCAGGTTTTGCAAGAATCAAAGCTTCTTGAACTTGCTCTTGAGAGTTGTCACTAGGATTAATTAAAATTTCTTCTGCTTGGAGTGCAGAAAAGGTAAGAAGACCTAAACAAAATAGAGTTCTGAACATAATATTTCTCATGATTATCAACCAAATTATAGGTTGTATTCTAATTTATATTGTTGATACTAGTAATTGTTCTTAACGGAAGGTGGAATAAGGCAAATGGAATTAAACACTTCAACTCAGATTATTATCCTAGTTCTACAAACCCTTGGGCCTTTTACAGTTCTTATAACGGTTTACTTCTTAGTAACCGAACTTAGAGAACAAAATAAAGTCTCCAGAGCAAATGCAAGACAAAATATAGCTGACAGTCACCAAAGACTGGCCCTAGCTGGCCTTCAAAAGGATCTTGTAGAGATAAAGATAAAGCTTAGAAATAATGAACCTTTAACTCAGGAAGAGGAATCTATGTACATAACTCATTTCAGTGTCATTATTAGAGCAAGACAAAATCAGTTTTATCAAAACTCTATAGGTATGCTTGATGGAGATGAATGGGAGGCTATGGTTGCGTCCTTTAAGACTCTTCTTAGTGATGAAAAGAACATTGAAATATGGACATTTATGGCCCCAACCTTTCCTAAAGAATTCGTTGAATTTGTGGATGAGAAGATTCAAGAAGGAAGAATGTATAAAGGGTCGTAAGTTAAACAAGCAATGATTGAAGACCAAGAAAAACTCCAGTATTTATTTAGATCTCTAAAGCATCACCCAAGCCCATATTTAATTTATGAGTTAGATGGTTCAATAAGATGGGCCAATTTAGCAGCTAAATATATTTTCAGGATAGAAGATTTAAATGACCTAACTGTACTTATTCCAAGAGAAAGCCTTGAAAGCCTAGAAAGTAAAGACGGTATAGCCCAAGCATATGATTCACCAATTGAAGTTTCTTTAAGACAAATTAAATTCTTAATGAGAACTAGGGTGCACAGGATCCCCTTTGAAGGTTCAGAAGACTTTCTTCTCATAGAGATTCTCTGTTCTTCTAGAGATGGCTTAGAAGCGCTACAGATGACCATCTCTTGTATTGAATTTGACAGAATAGATTTAGCTTACCAAAAACAAATAGATCTTAAATCCAATAAGGTTACTGGGGTGGAAGCCCTTCTTCGAATGAGAGATGAAACGGGAGAAATAATTCCTAATGATGTGTTAATTCCTCAGATTGAAGGAGAAAGTCTTTTTTCTCTAGTAGTTATGTCTTCTTTAGAAAAGTTAAAAGAGTATTTTAAAAAGAAAGATGAAATTGGATTATCGGATGCTACTGTTTACTTGAACGTATCTGCTCATACAGTAATGCATCCCGAGTTTTGTAACATTTTTACTAATTTTGTTGAGAGTTTGAATTTAAAACCTAATGAATTTGGACTTGAAGTCACAGAAACAGCTGAATTAGGTGATACTAAAACCGCATCTGATTCACTAAAAAAACTAAAAGAAAAAGGAATAAAAATTGCCCTGGATGATTTCGGAGCAGGCTATTCTTCTTTAAGATATTTAAAAGACCTACCAGTAGATGTGGTAAAACTGGATAAAATGTTTACGGGTAATATTCAAGACCCTGTTACTGGCAAACTAACTAGTTTCGTCGTAGAGGTTTGTAATACCCTGTCTATGGAAATGATCGGGGAAGGTATTGAAACAGAAGAACAAAAGCAGGCTATGATTGAGATAGGTTGTCAAATTGGCCAAGGATTCTTGATGCACAAACCTGAATTTCTAACTTCTCTAAAAAACTAAATATGCCTACTTTAGATAAATCAGTTTCAAACAAAGCTTCTAAAGGAGCTGAAGAGATTCTCCTAACTCAAATAAAACAGGAATTTACTACTCCTGCAGAAGCCATATTTGACTACCTTGAATTAGTAGAAAAAAATCTCAATCAATTAAATTTAGTGTTTGAAGAAGAGCTAGATCAAATTAAGACTGGGGCAGAAAAATTAATAGACCAATATGAAATAGCCTTTAAAGAAAATACTGGTTCTAATGCTACAAAACAAACAAAAAGCCCTGAGGAATACTCTACTCTAAGGCATAACCTGAGAACTCCTTTAAATGCAATTATTGGTTACAGCGAGATTCTTTTAGAGGACACTGAAGATGACGCAACTGAAGAACTAACTGCGGATATTTCTTCAATTATAGCTGTATCCAGAGAGACAGAAAAAGCTATAGAAAAATTTGTAGATTATATAAGGGGAGCTTTGTCGACTGAATCTTCTGTGGACGGCACCTCCCAACTGGAAACTGCTGAAGCCTTATTTAAATCTCTAGGGTCAATAGATTACTCTGTTGAAGTAGATGAGAACCTTCAGAAATCTGACATCCTCATTGTTGATGACAATAAAACAAATTGTGAGGTTTTGGAAAGAAGATTATCGCTCCAAGGTCTAAACTGCAGAAAAGCATATGATGGAAATACAGCACTAGAAGAAGTTAAGAAGAAAACGCCTGACTTAATTTTACTAGATGTGATACTTCCAGATATTAATGGATTGGAATTACTCAAAATATTTAGAGAAGGTCACTCAAGGGATGAACTGCCTGTGATAATGGTATCGGCTTTTAATGATGTTGATAGCATTGCAAAATGCATTCAATTAGGCGCTCAGGATTATTTACCTAAGCCATTGAATGGCACAATTTTATTAGCAAAAGTTATATCTTCTCTAGAAAGAAAACTTTTCAGAGAAAGGGAAAAAGAACTAGTTAATGAATTACATATTCAGGCCACCACTGATCAATTAACTGGTATTTACAATAGAAGAGTAGTTTTTGATTCCCTTGAAAGAGCCTATGACAATCTTCAGGAAGGAAAATCTAAAGACTTCTCTGTGCTGACTATAGACATAGATTTTTTTAAGAAAATAAATGACACTTATGGTCATTCGGGGGGAGATGAAGTATTAAAATCTTTCGCGAATAATTTAAACGATATGATTGAAAAACCCAACATAATAGGAAGAATTGGTGGCGAAGAATTTCTTGCTATTTTAATGGAAAGTGATTTACAAAAGATTAAAGAATTATGTGATAATTTAAGGGAAGAGATCACAAGGAAATTTGTTGATTATGATGGTAATAAAATAAAAGTGACTTTTAGTGGGGGAACTGCTCATACTTCAGAATCAAGAAATGCTTCAGATCTTGTCAATAAAGCTGATGAAAGGCTATACGAAGCTAAGAAATCAGGTAGAGATAAGATAGTTTTTTCTAGTTAACAAAGGATTAAGGAACTAATCAAATGGCAAAAATACTTTATGTTGAAGACGATGAAATGAATAGAGACATGCTCTCTAGAAGACTAACCAGAAGAGATCATGAGGTTCTGCTGGCCTTTGACGGTCAGGAAGGTTTAGAAAAGATGAAATCAGAAAAACCAGATCTAGTTCTCATGGATATGGGATTGCCGGTCATAGATGGATGGGATGCTACCACTCAAGCTAAGGCCGACGAAGAAATTAACTCTATTCCAATCATTGCTCTAACTGCCCATGCTTTAGAATCTGACAGACAAAAAGCTTTGTCATGTGGAGCAGATGATTTTGATACTAAGCCTATAGATTTAAAAAGACTCTTAGAAAAAATAGAGGCCTTACTGGCTTAAACTTCTGCCTTATCTTTAGAATATATATCTTGAACTATTGCAGATAATTCATCCATAGATACTTCGTCTTTTCTCACTAAACCTACAACATTATTCTCCAAGAGCTCCCTTTGGGTATCTGTTAAATCTTTACCTGAATACACGAGTATCGGACATCTATTTTCTTTCTCAACAGTTTCTACATAGGTATTCAAAAACTCGAATCCATCCATTCTCGGCATTTCTAAATCTAGGACAATTAAGGCAGGCTCCTCTTTCAATTGATCAAGACCTTCTTTTCCATCTTTTGCTGTTTTTGGATTCCACCCTCCTTCCTTCAGCATTCTTGAAAGCAGGTCTCTTGTATTCTCATCATCATCAATGACAAGTATTGTATTGTTAGCAGATGGCTTGTCTCCTAAGAGTTTTTTAATGGTTTTAAGGAACAATTCTCTATCTATGGGCTTAGTTATATAGTCATCTGCACCCAGTGAATTAGCTAAAGTATCTTGATTTAATTGGCTTACCATAATAACCGGCATATCCTTTAACTCTGGATCAGACTTACATTCTCTAAGTATTGACCACCCATCTCTTCCGGGCATTAGCACATCTAGCAATAAAAGCTTGGGTTTGGTTTCTCTAACCATCTGCATACCTTTTTCACTATCAGTTGCTCCAACTAAAGTAAGACCTATCTTAGTAAGAGTCCTCTTGATTAAGTCATGCATGGTTACATCATCGTCTATAAGTACAACGAGTTTCTCATCATCATCTATGCCTTCAAGAACTGATTCTGAAAAAGCTTGTTCGTCTTGAGGACAAGCTCTCGGCAGTTTAAGAGTAAATACCGATCCCACACCCAGTTCAGTTGTTAAAGTAATATCTCCTCCCATCATTTGAGACATCTCTCTAGAAAGCGGTAGTCCTAAACCCGTTCCACCATGTTTAGCTGAAGTAGATCTTTCTGCCTGAGTGTAAACTTCGAATATTTTACCTGCTCCTTCTTCGCTCATACCTTCACCAGTATCAATTACTTTAAAGCTAACCATTTCAATGCCTTCTTCTACACTAGAATCTACATCTAGTGTTACGGTGCCATTCTCAGTAAATTTAGCTGCATTACTTACAAGGTTACTAAGACATTGCCTTAACTTAGTTTCATCTTGCCTCATAGCACCTATTCCATCCTGAACATTACATTGAAAGCCATTGTCATTCTTTGAAACAAGAGGTGCCGAGATATTCTTGATCGTATCTATAACATCTTCAATTTCGAAGCTGGTAATGTACAGTTCCATCTTGCCGCTTTCGATTTTAGAGATGTCTAAAATATTACTGATAAGGGCAAGTAGGTGAGTACCGGCAGAAGTGATCTTTTTTAGATCAGGTAGCAAATCGTCGTAACCTAGATCTTCGCAATCTTCAGCGAGCATTTCGCCATAGCCTAAAATAGCGTTTAGAGGAGTTCTTAATTCATGACTCATGTTGGCAAAGAATCGAGAAGTTTCTCCTTTGGCATCTAAAGCTTCATCTCGAGCTTTTTCCATTTCACTGGTTCTGGCAGTAATAAGAGCGTTTACTTCATCAGACATTCTAGTGAAAGCTAGCAACATTAATTCTACTGAGGCCTCTTCTCCTCTTTCTGTTTCCTGTTTCTCCAGTTCTCGCATTTTGCCAATGTCATTGAGAATTAGAGTTTTAGCATCTCCCTCCAGTTGATCTGCTAAATGAGACATTTTTTCGATGATCACACTATCTCTTTCCTTTCTTCTTCTTGCTTGCTCAGCCCTAATGTCCTCCATCTCTAAGATGTGTCCACGATAACTTTGCAAGGCTCCCGAAAGTTTCCCTACTTCATCATTGTCCGAAGCAAATATGCCCCTTCTTTGCGGCATCTGTTGAGAATGATCACCTTCGGTTAAGCCTTTTAATACTTCTATGGCTCTGGTTATGCCTCCGAAAGTAACAGCGGTTAATGCTGACAATAAACTAATAACCAGAACAACAATAACAGCGGCATAAATTAACCCATTCTGTAATTCTTTGTTTGCGGCAATCATGCTCTTTTCTTCATCCTTAAAGATAAAAAGTTGAGCTTCATCTGCAGAAAGGTAAGAGCTTAGAGGTAAAAGTGTAATAGATACTCCAAAATCAAAGGCTTTTTCACTATATCGACTGCCCTCTATTGATTTCAATCTACTCGCTTCACTTACCAGGTTAATATAGTTTTTTACTCCAAATCTTGCGTTTTCTGCCGAAGTATTTTCAGAAGAATAATCTTCGTCTAAGGAAATTAAGCCCAAAGGGGTTTGCACTCCCATTCTTACTTCAAATTCATCCTCGAATATCTCTAAAGACTTTCTAATATCTGAACCCAAAACCATAACAGCTAGAGTCTCCCCTCCTGCCTTGATCGGAAAAGAAAAAGTTTGATTCAAAGTTGAAATATCTTTTCCTGAAGAATCGGTAATCTTAAGAGTAGATTGACGAGCCCTTTGAGTAGCTTCTTTTAAATAAGTATCCAGATAGGCAAAAAAATCTGGTACGGCATTTCTACTGCATGCATCTACCCCGAAAAGATCGAAGGCACTCCCGCAATAAATTCTTTCACCAGTTGGAAAATAAGCCATTACGAAACTTAAATTCCCAGCATCTAAATCATCAGTAAATAATTCTTCTATTAAAAATTGTGCATTACCAAGACTTCTAGCTTTTATTGAATCCAGTACAGGGTTTACGAAGTGACCCTGGGATTCAACCATGTCTGTGAGAATCTCTGAATCAGGATTCCAGACAGCCTCTCCTCGTTCACCAAAATTAGGCTCCCATCGGCCCATTCTTTCCAAAGTACTGTTATAAGTTTGATACCAGGCTGATTCATAGAGTACCAATAAAGACTCGCCAGAAGCTTCTTCCTCTACAGAAGCCCTTTGTTCCGATGCATAATAAAGAACTCCTGCAATCAGGATGTTTCCCAACAATCCAAAAAGCAAGAGTTGTATTCTTATTGGCATAAGAAAATTAATTTAAAAGAACGTAAGCTTATTAATTAAGGGCAAAGGTAACCTTAGCCCTAACATCGTTTACTTTAACTGAGACATCTTTATAAACTGGAGGTGAAAAAAGCCATTTTCTGACCGCTTTTATGGCAGATCTTTCAAACACTCCAGTGGGTTCACTCTCCACAACATATGGATCTAGTACAGATCCATCTGTGTCGACATCAAACTCAATCAGTACATACCCTTCTCTGCCCAGTCTTATTGCATTTCTAGGATAAGTGGGAGCTGAATCAAAAATCTTGGAAACTTCGATTATTGTCCTGTCTTCCCCAACGTAACCTTCTAATGCTTTGGCAGAGAAAGCTGCATTTGAAAATATTCCTATTAAAATAAAAACAAATGAAAGCTTTAAAGTTTTGTTCCAAGTCATCTACTATCTCCTCACAACTTCAAAAAGTGTATTATACACAGCTTATTAAAGGGAATTAAATTAGTGCCAAGATCAAAAAAAATAAAACATTATCTGGCTGGTCAAAGGTATTGGGAGGTATTTGTTATACCCCAAGATGAAACTGTGGTTCATGCTTGTGAGATTCTAGAAAAAAATCGTATTGGCGCTTTAATTGTTGTAGACAAAAAAGATAAATTATCCGATCACCATGTTGTAGGCATCATCACTGAGAGAGATGTAGTTAAAACTATCTCTCACCACCAATTAGACATCGAAGAAAAACCGGTTTCTGAAATTATGTCGAAGAAAGTTATTAGCGCTTCTCCTGAAAGTAGTACTGAAGAAGCCATTAAATTAATGATTGAAAATCAGATAAGGCATCTTGCCGTTTTAGAGGGAGATAAACTAATTGGAGTTATTTCTATGAGAGATATTTTCTACAGCCTAAACTTTTTAGGTTAATTTCTTCTTATTATCACATCCAAGTTAGGAGGTAATTTTAAACTTTTCTTAATCGATCAAAGGTAATGTCTTCTACTTTTGTACACCCCAATAAGGTCATATTGTTTTGGACTTCATCTTTTAATAATTTTAAGGAACGATAAGCTCCTTCTTCTCCAGCAGCTGCCAAACCATAAAGGTAAGCTCGACCGCCCATACAGGCTTTAGCTCCCATTGATAAAGCTTTTAAGATATGCGTCCCTCTCCTCACTCCACCATCTAGAATAACTTCAAGTTTATCGCCGACAGCATCGATGATATCGCCCAGTACCTCAATGGGAGCTGGACAACCATCCATTTGACGACCTCCGTGATTCGAAACCATAATAGCCGATGCTCCTACTTCAGCTGCCATTTTGGCGTCTTCCACGGACAAAATACCTTTGATAGCAAATGGCTTATCCCACTGTTCTATCATCCAAGCCGCGTCCTTCCAGGTAACTGTTCTATCAAATTGACTGTTCATAAAATCCATAACGGACATGCTTGAAGACCCAGCTGGTACTTTGTGCTCTAAATTCACCATCGAAGGAGTTGGTGGGTGAGTTATGTAATTGAAGGACCAGTTGATATGTCTGGCGATATTCATGTATCCACTCAAACCTAATTTTGGTGGGACCGTCATTCCAGTCACTAAATCTCTTTCTCTTCTACCATTACTAGGGACATCCACTGTAAGACACAAAGCATCGTAATTGGCGTCTTTGCATCTTTGTATATACTCCTGTGACAAGCTCCTGTCTTTTAAAACATAAATCTGAAATACTTTTGGTCCATCAGATGCCTTCGCTACATCTTCGATGAGTGTGGTTGATATCGTTGATAGGCAAAATATCGTTCCTGTTCTCGCAGCAGCTCTGGCTGCGCCCCCCTCTCCGTCTGGATGAAACAAACGATGATAGCCTGTGGGTGAACAGATAAAAGGCCAATCTATTTTTTGACCTAAGACTGTTGTTGAAGTATCTATCTTGTCTACATCTACCAGAAATCTTGGTACCAATTCAAATTGTTCAAATGCAGATGTGTTTTGGCGATAGGTCCACTCATCTTCGGCAGCGCCGTCTATGTAATGAAACATTGGTGCAGGAAGTCGCTTTTCAGCGAGGTCCCTAAAGTCCATGACTTTATGGCATGAATCCAGCTTTCTTTTAGACACTAACCTTTTTCTTTCTGGATCAACTCAAACATTTTCATGGCTTGTTCTCCACCTTGATAACAAGGTTTTGCATCTTTCATATCTGAGATCTGATCCCAATTTGAAGCTATATTTTCTGCAGTCATATCTTCACCAGTCCCAAGATTAATGCCCATGGTTTCGTGAATCATAACTCTGGCAAAAACTCCTGCGCCAGCTGCCATAATTACTCCTGTGGGAGCATCCTCTGAAACCATATAAGTTACTGCTGGAGTAACAAAATCTGGTTTTATTTGGTCCAAAACATCTGTCATACCAGGCAATTCTTCAGTCATTCTGGTTCCAGCAAAAGGTGCAAGTGCATTGCACTTAATGTTGTATTTAGCTCCTTCCAATTTCAGAGTATTTATTAGTCCAACCACGCCCATTTTTGCAGCACCGTAGTTAGTTTGACCGAAATTACCATAAAGACCGCTAGAAGATGAGGTCACTACGATCCTTCCATAGTTCTGTTCTCTCATGATCTCCCAAACAGCTTTTGTGCAATTAACCGTTCCCATTAAATGAACTTCGAGAACCATCCTGAAGTCCTCGTCTTCAATCTTAGTAAAGCTTTTGTCTCTTAAAATACCTGCGTTGTTAATCAAGATGTCAATCCTACCGTAAGCATCCATTACTTCCTTAACCATAGCCTCAACCTGATCTTTATCGGTAACGCTGGCACCATTTGACATAGCTTCTCCACCTGCAGCTTTTATTTCTTCCACAACTGCTTCTGCTGGGGAAAGAGACCCCCCAGAGGATCCATCTACACTACCTCCTAAATCGTTAACAACTACTTTTGCTCCTCTCTGAGCTAGATCCAAAGCATGACAACGACCAAGTCCACCACCTGCTCCAGTAACAATAGCGACTTGATCTTTAAAAGTTATAGCCATAATTTCTCCTAATAAATTTTGAGGCGCTAATAGTACAGGAACCTAGTTTCTTTGTGAAAAAGCTTTTTTTATCCTGGATAATGCTTCTTCCAGTCTGGAGTGTGGACAACCAAAATTTAGCCTAACAAATTTGTTATCTCCAAAATACTCTCCTCTATGGACGCCAACTCCTGCGTTTATAAAAAAATCTGATGGGTCTTCTAAACCAGATTTTGAACAATCTATCCAAGCAAGATAAGTTGCCTCCGGGCCATATAATGACAGCCCTTCTATCTTTGATATCTCTTCTCGTACTAGCTTCCTGTTTTCAGTAAGGTATTCCATGAGAGCCTGGAACCAGGGATCCCCATGCCTGTAAGCAGCTTCAGCAGCTGTATAAGCAAAAACTCCTATGTGAGCTGCAATGCCTCGCATATTTCTTCTAAACTCCTGTCTTAATTCAGGGTTAGGGATAATTGCTGCACCGCAAGGCAAACCTTGCATATTAAAGGTTTTAGTGGGTGACATTAAAGTTATGGAATTATTAGCCGCGTATTCATTGGTTTGGGCTAAGTGAATGTGCTTTCTATTGGTTTCAAAGAGTAAATCAGAATGGATTTCATCAGCACAAATAATCGTTTTATTTTTCTCACAAATATCCACTAACTTTT
>Ga0208765_1001421_pt1 | contig 14513 bp, 14 predicted proteins | sample ETNtaG_2_FD_185783 | JGI IMG/M metagenome (GOLD analysis project Ga0208765, IMG submission 185783) | Marine microbial and viral communities from oxygen minimum zone, Eastern Pacific Ocean - ETNP201406SV203 (SPAdes) (version 2) | ecosystem: Environmental > Aquatic > Marine > Oceanic ... | reverse complement strand
GCCGCGCTGCCAGTTTTGGACCCGGTGTGAGAACAGGACGGCTCCGTAGACGATGAGCACCGGGATCACGGTGTAGAAGGCCAGCTTCAACGGCCCGGGAACGTTGAAGAAAACCTCACGAGTGACCGGAGAATCGTCGTGGAATCCGTTGACGACCGAGGCGACACCGGAGGCGGCGGTGAACAGAGCAACGGCGATGCCGAGCCCGATCACCGCGTGGTTAGGACGGAAGCGGTTCTCAGCCATGGCGACCGGAGACTAACCGTCAGGTGGTCACTGTCAGGCAGTCACCGTGAGGTAGTTGACCTTTGGTTCACGGAGACGAAACAGATGAGAAACAAGCCGTTCGTACGATCTGGTCGTTCGAACCGAAGCCCACCTCCGGAGGAGGCAATCGTGAGAAGCACCGCTCGAATGGTCATCACGGCCTGGAGCCGCCGAACGAGAAGGAGTCGGGCCCGCAAGGTCGGCTTCGGCCTCTTCGGTGTCTTGGCCGCCGTCCTGCTGTCGGCCACCCCGGCCGTCGCGCAGGAGCTGACGCCCGCCGAGTACAACGCCGCTCTGCTGACCAGCCTTTGGCTGATTGTGGCCGGGTGCCTGGTGTTCCTCATGCAGGCTGGGTTCGCCCTGGTCGAGGCGGGTCTGACCCGGGCCAAGAACATCGGAAACATCATGGCCAAGAACCTGGCCGACATGGCGGTGGGTGCTCTGGCCTTTTGGGCCGTGGGTTTCGGATTCGCTTTCGGGTCCGACGGGGGCAGCCTCATCGGCACCGACACCTTCTTTCTGTCCGGCATGTCTGAGTCGTTTGCCGATGGTGATGTCCTGGCCACCCCGTCGTTCTTCTTCTTTCAGGTGGTGTTTGCGGCCACTGCGGTGACCATCGCCTCGGGGGCCATGGCGGAGCGCACGAAGTTTTCGGCCTACCTGCTGTTCAGCCTGGTGATGAGCGGCTTCATCTATCCAGTGGTCGTGCACATGTTCTGGCATGGCGACGGGATCCTGTCCGACCTCAATATCGGCGACGCCCGGTTCAGCGATTTCGCCGGGTCCAGCATTGTGCACAGCGCAGGTGGTTGGGCGGCCCTCATGGGTGCCGTGTTTCTGGGTCCCCGGCTGGGCAAGTACGGCGCCGACGGGTCGCCCCGAGCCATACCCGGTCACAACGTGGGCTTCGTGGTGGTTGGGGTCTTCGTGCTGTGGTTCGGTTGGTTTGGCTTCAACGCCGGGTCCGAGTTGGCCATGGACAACTGGGTGGCCCACTGCATCATGACGACTCTGCTGGCCGGGTCGGCCGGGGTGGTGGGTGCCGGCGCCGTGATCTGGAGGAAGACCCGGTCGATGGACGTGGGGATGGCCGGCAACGGCGCCCTGGCTGGCCTGGTCAGCATCACTGCCGGAACCGGCACGATGACGTTCGCCGGGGCGGTCGTGGTCGGCCTGATCGGTGGTGTGGTCGTGGTCTATTCGGTGATGTTCATCGAGCGTCGGGGGATCGACGATCCGGTGGGTGCCGTTTCGGTCCACGGTGTTTGCGGTGCGTGGGGGACCCTGGCAATCGGCCTTTTTGCCAAGCACGATGACGCCTTCCTGGGTCGGGACGACGCCGGACTTTTTTACGGTGGGGGTATTGATCAGTTGACGGTCCAGGCCATTGGCGTGGTGATCGTGGCCGTCTGGGTGTTGGCCACCTCGGCCATCCTGTTCAAGGTGTTGGCGTCCACCGTGGGCCTCCGGGTCTCGGCAGAGGAGGAGATGGCTGGCCTGGACATCGCCGAACACGGCTCACCTGGGTACGGCCCGGAGACAGTGTCCGTCGGCTGAAACCGGCCCGGCGCACCCGCCAGCAGCTCGTTTCGGACCGGCTAGCCGGCCTGGCGCGCCACGGCTTCGGCCGCCGCCCGGGCTGCCTTAGGGTCCAGGGACCGTTCCAGTACTGCCCTGTTCTCCTGCGGGCTGAGGTCCCCGGCTAGCTCGTAGACCAGTGGGGACCCGGTCGGGATGTTCAGCGTCGTGACGTCCTCGTCGGAGATGCCGTCCAACACCTTGCACAGGGCGCGGAGGCTGTTGCCGTGGGCGGCCACCAGCACGATCCGGCCGGCCCGTAGGTCCGGGGCGATGGCCTCATCCCAGTAGGGGGACAGGCGCTCCACCACATCGGCTAGGCACTCGGCCAGGGGTGGTTCCACGTCGGCATACCGGGGGTCGTGGTTGGGGTTGTAGGGGTTGTCCGCCCTAATGGGCGGGGGAGGAGTTTCGTATCCCCGTCGCCAGGCCAGAAGCTGCTTCTCGCCGTACTTGTCCCGGGTGGCTGCCTTGTCCAATCCGGTGAGGTCACCATAGTGACGTTCGTTGAGACGCCAGTGGCGATGAACGGGAATCTGGTCGCGTCCGAGGGCTTCCAGCGTGATGTCCGCCGTGCGGATGGCCCGAGTTAAGACCGACGTGTGGGCTACGTCGGGGAAGATCCCAGCGTCGGCGAGGAGACGAGCACCCTCGCGTGCCTCGGCCTCGCCCAACTCGGTGAGGTCACAGTCGTGCCAGCCCGTGAACTGGTTAGTGGCATTCCACTCGCTCTGGCCGTGGCGCAGCAGGATCAGCGTGGGCATGGGGTCCTCGAACCGAGGGTCAGTGGGTCGACCAACGGTACCCGACTGGTGTCATTGGCCCCTGTAAAGATTTCGGCTCAAAAGTTGCTAAACTAAGACTCAAGATTCTAGAGTGCCTATTAGCATAAAAGGGTGGAGCCAACGCAGGCAATCTCTAGCCTGCACCGTCGGTCCCGAGAACTCTCCCCCTGATCCCGGGCCGACGGGGCCCATCCGCCCCTAAACCGACGAGTTTTCCCCAGAGAGAACCGGACAGAAAGTAAAGGAGTGCAGACCATGGGCAAGGCCGTGGGCATCGATCTCGGAACTACTAACTCGGTGGTCAGCGTCCTCGAAGGTGGCGATCCAGTCGTGATCGCTAACGCCGAGGGCTCGCGAACCACGCCTTCAGTGGTCGCCTTCGCCAAGGACGGAGAAGTCCTGGTTGGCGAGGTGGCCAAGCGTCAGGCCATCACCAACCCCGGGCGCACCATCCGTTCGGTGAAGCGTCACATGGGCACCAGGTGGGCCGAGGACGTCGACGGCAAGGAATACACCGCACAGGAGATTTCGGCCCGCACGCTCCAGAAGCTCAAGCGAGACGCCGAGGCGTACCTTGGGACCACGGTCGACCAGGCCGTTATCACCGTGCCCGCCTACTTCGACGACGCTCAACGGACGGCGACCAAGGAGGCGGGCCAGATCGCCGGCCTCGAGGTGCTCCGCATCATCAACGAGCCCACGGCAGCCGCCCTCGCATACGGGCTCGACAAGGAGGGCGAGGAACAGACCATCCTGGTTTTCGACCTCGGAGGCGGGACCTTCGACGTCTCGGTTCTGGAGATCGGCGACGGGGTATTCGAGGTGAAGGCCACCCACGGTGACACCAACCTGGGAGGTGACGACTGGGACGAGGCAGTCATCCAGTGGCTAGTCACCTCGTTTCAAAACGACCATGGCGTTGACCTAGGCGCTGACCCCATGGCCGCCCAGCGCCTCAAGGAGGCCGCCGAGAAGGCGAAGATCGAGCTATCCCAGGTCCAACAGACCCAGATCAACCTGCCGTTCGTGACGGCCACCGACGCGGGCCCCCTCCACCTTGACTACTCACTCAGCCGAGCGAAGTTCCAGGAGCTCACAGCAGACCTCCTAGGCCGTTGTCGGGCACCGTTCGAACAGGCAGTGAAGGACGCCGGCTTGACCCGGGGACAGGTCGACCACGTGCTCCTGGTCGGTGGCTCGACCCGCATGCCGGCCGTAGTGGACCTAGCCAAAGAGATCGCCGGGCGCGACCCGTCCAAGAACGTCAACCCGGATGAGGTGGTGGCCATCGGAGCCGCCGTCCAGGCCGGCGTCCTGGTCGGTGAGGTGAAGGACGTCCTCCTCCTCGACGTGACTCCGCTTTCGCTCGGCATCGAGACCAAGGGCGGCGTCATGACTCGCCTCATCGAGCGCAACACCACCATTCCCATCCAGCGCTCGGAGGTGTTCACCACCGCCGAGGACGGCCAGCCGTCGGTGGAGATCCATGTCCTGCAGGGTGAACGCGAGATGTCACAGTTCAACAAAACCCTGGGCAAGTTCCAGTTAATCAATCTCCCCCCCGCTCCCCGGGGTACCCCGCAGATCGAGGTCACCTTCGACATCGACGCCAACGGCATCGTCCACGTGTCGGCCAAGGACCGGGCGACGGACAATGAGCAGTCCATGACTATCACCGGCCAGTCCTCGCTCGACAAGGACGTCATAGACCAGATGGTGCGCGACGCTGAGGCCCACGCTGACGAGGACCGGCTCCGCAAGGAGCAGGCTGAGGTTCGGAATACAGCCGACAACCTCGTGTACCAGACCGAGAAGCTCCTAGCCGACCAGGCCGACCAACTCACCGAGGACGAGACGACGTCAGTCACCGAGAAACTGGAATCCCTCAAGAAGACCCTCGACGGTGATGACACCGACGCGGTGAAGGACGCCACCGATGCCCTTATGTCGGCCAGCCAAGAATTCGGACAGCGTCTGTACGAGGCGGCCCAAGCAGAGCAGGCGGCTGGCGCTACCGACGGTGGGGACGTGGCGGATGACGACGTGGTAGATGCCGAGATTGTCGACGAGTCGTGAGTGGTTCGGCGACGGAGGGCACTCCTCCTCCGGCCGAAGAGCCCGAGGGCGTTGACCCGTTGACAGAAGTCTCTAGTCCACCGCCCCCCGCCTCGGACACCAAGGTGACACCGGACCCCGGTGTCTCTGGATTGGACAGCGACGACGACGATCCTCTGCCCGGTGGTGACGAGGCGGAGGCCGGGGATCCGGTCCTGGACGTGATGGCGGTACTGGAGGGTGAGCGCGATGGGTACCTGGTCGACCTACAGCGGGTCACTGCAGAGTTCGCTAACTTCCGAAAGCAAGTTGAGAAGCGCAGCGCGACCGTCAGCGCCCGGGCCCGCGGCGACCTGGTCGAGAAGATTCTTCCGGTCCTAGACGCCTGCGATCTGGCTGTTGAACACGGCGCAGACGACGTGATCCCCATTCGGACGTCGTTGGTCCAAGTCCTAGAACCAGCCGGGTTGGAAGTGCTCGATCCGCTAGGAGAGCCGTTCGACCCGACCCGACACGAGGCTGTGCTCCACGAGCCGGCCGATGACCCCGACGATGTGGACGTCGGCCAAGTGGTGGTTGGGGTTCTCCGTCGCGGCTATGTCTGGGACGGTCGAGTCCTCCGTCCGGCCATGGTCCGTGTCCGGGGCTGATCCGGCAGGACGGAAGCGTCGATGACCGCCCAGCGCGAGTGGTTTGAAAAGGACTACTACGCCACGCTCGGCGTCGAAAAGGACGCCACAGCTAGGGATGTCACCAAGGCCTACCGGAAGTTGGCCCGCCGACTCCACCCCGACGCCAACCCAGGCGACGACGCGGCCGAGGCCCGGTTTAAGGAGGTCTCGGCCGCCTACGACGTCCTCGGCGACGAGGGGCGACGTGCCGAGTACGACCAAGTTCGGGCCATGGGGCCGATGGGCGGTGGGATGCCAGGCGGCGGATTCCCCGGTGGGGGATTCCCCGGCGGTATCGACCTGGGGGACCTGTTCGGAGGGATGTTCGGCGGTGGACGTAGTGGCTCGCCGGGTCGCCGGGGCGCCGACCTCGAGACCCGCCTAACCCTGTCGTTTCTTGAAGCAGTGAACGGTGTGACCACTGCCGTCCACCTGGTGAGTGCCGTGGCCTGTTCGGCTTGCGGGGGGAGCGGTGCCCACCCGGGGACCCGGCCCACGACCTGTGAACCGTGTGGTGGTCGGGGCGTCCGGGCTGAGAACCAGGGGCCCTTCTCGTTCAGCCGACCGTGTGACGCATGCGGTGGCCGGGGCCACCAGATCGAAGACCCCTGCAGGACTTGCCGCGGCTCAGGGGCCGAACGTCGGCCACGCGAGGTCCGGGTGCGCATCCCCGCCGGGGTAGATGACGGTCAACGCATTCGACTGAAGGGCCGGGGAGAGCGAGGCCAGGGTGGTCCGGACGGCGACCTCTATGTGGTGGTGGCGGTCGAGCCCCATACCCGGTTTGGGCGCCGTGGTCGGAACCTCACAGTGGTCGTGCCCATCTCTTTTCCCGAGGCAGTGCTCGGCGCCGAGGTCGCGGTGCCCACACTCGACGGCGAATCGGTCACCGTTCGGGTCCCCGCCGGGACCAGAAGCGGCCAAACCCTCCGGGTGCGACGACGGGGTGTGCCGGACCGGCGAGGCACCGGTGACCTGCTGGTCACCGTGGAGGTCCACGTCCCGAGCGACCCGAGCGAGGCCGAGCGGGCGGCCATTGAGGCCCTAGCGGAGGCGACCGACGGCAGCCTCCGCGACGGACTGGCAGACTAAGACCCGATGCAGGGAGCACGCTGATGCCTCAGCCCAGGCCCGGTCCAGACCAGGCGGTGTACGTCATTTCGGTAGCCGCTGAACTATCCGGTATGCACCCACAGACCCTACGCATCTACGAACGGAAGGGCTTGGTGGACCCGGCCCGAACCACCGGAGGCAACCGGAGGTACAGCGAGGCTGACGTGGCCGTGCTTTTGCGTATAGCGCAGCTCACTGCGCAAGGCCTCAACCTGGCCGGCGTGAAGCGAGTGCTGGCCCTGGAGGCCGAGGTGACCCGCCTCGAGGACGAGTTGGACAGGGCCCGGTCTGATGGCAGCCAGGCAGTGGCCGAGGTCCACCGGAAGTACCGGCGCGACCTGGTTCCGGTTAAGCAAAGCGTGACTGTCTACCAGGGCCGACGCAGCCGCTGACGCACCTGTCCGGCCGGGTTGACCTGCTGGTTCTTAACGGTTCTTAAACCGGTCGGCGGGCTGCTCGAGGCCCCGTGGCAGTGCCTGAAGTCGGCTTTCGGTCCACAGCGCCTGTCAATCCCCCGTAGGCGGTGGCTGGTTGTCCACAGGGTGCTGGGGAAACCGTGGATGTTGCGCGAGGGTCGCGCAGGATCATCTAGTGAGGGGTTCCGAATCTCTGCGACGACGATGGTCCCGGGCTGTCCAACGATCGGTGGGACGGACAAACCCCAGCGAGGGCCGGCCCGTCGGCCGATAGGATCGTTCCGTAAGGGACCCGATCCAGGAGAGGTGCCGTGCCTGCGACCGTCGTCGTCGGGACGCAGTGGGGCGACGAGGGCAAGGGCAAGTTCACCGACCTCGTGGCGAGCGAGATGTCGATGGTTGTCCGGTACCAGGGCGGCCACAACGCCGGGCACACGCTGGTCGTCGACGGCCAGACCTTCTCCCTCCAACTCGTCCCCAGCGGCGTCCTATACCCACACGTCACGCCGGTTATCGGCAACGGTGTGGTGGTCGACCCCCGAGTTCTCCTCGCCGAGATGGACATGCTCGGGACACAGGGAGTGGACACGGCCAAACTACGGGTCAGTGGCAATGCCCACCTGATCCTCCCCTACCACCAGGAACTAGACGCCCTCCACGAGCGCCACCTAGGCAAGAACAGATTGGGGACCACCAAGCGGGGTATCGGACCGGCCTACGCCGACCGCGCCATGCGAGTCGGTATACGGGTCCAGGACCTCCTGGACGAGAGGATCTTCCGGAAGAAACTAGGCGCCGCTCTGGAGCACACCAACAAGGTTCTCACCCGAGTGTTCAACCGCCTCCCCGTTGATGCCGACGAGATAGCTGAGGAATACCTGGGCACTTGCGCCCCCCGGCTCACTCCACACATCGCCGACGCCATCGGCTTGGTCCACGACGAGTTGGAAGCCGGTGGACGGATACTCCTGGAGGGCGCCCAGGCCACCTTCCTGGACCTGGACCACGGCACCTACCCCTTTGTGACCTCGTCCAACCCGGTGGCCGGTGGGGCCTGTACGGGGGCCGGGATCGGGCCCCGGGACATCGACCGGGTTATCGGGATTGCTAAGGCCTACGTCACGCGGGTGGGTTCCGGGCCGTTCCCCACCGAGTTGTTCGACGAGGTGGGTGACCACTTTGTAGACGTCGGCCACGAGTACGGAACTAACACCGGGCGGCGTCGCCGGCCGGGTTGGCTGGACGTCGTGATGCTTCGCTACGCGGCCCGGGTCAACTCGCTGTCCGAGTTGGCCATCACCAAGCTGGACGTCCTAGATCAGCTAGACGTGATTAGCGTATGCGTCGCCTATGAGGCCGACGGCCAGCGTCACGACCAACTGCCTTACCACCAGTCGGTTCTGCACCGGGTCACGCCGATTTACGAGGAACTGCCGGGTTGGGGAGTCGACCTTTCGGCAGTTACTGAGCGGTCACAGTTACCGGCCGAAGCCGAGACCTATCTGGCCTTCGTAGAGGACCAGGTCGGGGTGCCCATCGGCATGGTGGGCGTCGGACCGGGACGCCACCAGGTGCTTCGGTTCGCCAGTTGACCGCGTCGGAACGGATAGGCGTCGGATGAGGGTCTGCGTCGTCGGGTCGGGAGGCCGGGAACATGCCCTGGCCCACGTCCTGGGCCGGTCCCACGACGTGGTCGTCACCCCCGGGAACCCCGGCATCCCAGGCTCAGCACCCGTTCCTCCTACCGAGGTCGACGCCGACCTGACGGTGATCGGCCCCGAGGCACCGCTGGTTGACGGCTTAGCCGACCGGCTGAGAGCCGACGGTCGGCTGGTCTTCGGCCCGGGAGCCGATGGCGCCCGCTTGGAGGGATCCAAGGCGTGGATGAAGGAGGTGCTTGTCGAGGCGGGCGTGCCGACCGCCTCCCACGGAACTTTCGACGACGAGACGGACGCCCTGGCTTTCCTGGCTGGTATGGGTGATCTATTCGTGGTCAAGACCGACGGGCTGGCCGCTGGCAAGGGCGTGGTAGTCACCACGGACCGGGACGAGGCCGTTGACGCCGTCCGGTCCTACCTCTCTGGAGCAGCCTTCGGCGACGCCGGGCGGACGGTGGTTATCGAAGAGGGCCTCACCGGCCCCGAGCTATCGGTGCTGGCCGTATGCGACGGGACGACCGCCGTGGCCCTCACCCCGGCCCAAGACTTCAAACGCATCGGCGAAGGCGATACTGGCCCGAACACTGGGGGTATGGGGGCCTATTCGCCGGTGCCGGTGGCCACGAGCGCTGTGGTCGACGATCTGGTGGCGGGTGCCGTACAGCCCACACTGGCTGCCCTGCGCAGTCGGGGGATTGACTACCGGGGTGTCCTGTACTGCGGGCTGATGCTCACCCCGGACGGCCCCAAGGTCTTGGAGTACAACGTGCGCTTTGGCGACCCGGAGACTCAGGTCGTCTTGCCCCGCCTCACCAGCGACCTTGGTCACCTGCTGGCCGCCGCTGCCTCTGGGCGTTTGGAGGAACTACCGACCTTCGATGACGGGGCGGCCGTCACCGTGGTATGTGCCACGGAGGGCTATCCAACCGGCCCCCGGACTGGGGATCCAATTGACGGCCTGGAAGCGGCTTCAGCTATCGACGGCGTCACGGTCTTCTCCTCCGGTGTCGCCGAGGGAGGAGATGGCGGCCTGGTGACGGCTGGCGGTCGGGTGCTTTCGTTGACCGGCCGGGGGAGGACGATTACCGAAGCCCGAGAGCGGGCCTACGACGCGGTAGCCAAGCTGGCGTGGTCGGGGATGCAGTTTCGCCGTGATATCGCCGCGAACCCAACCGGCGCCGGGAACGACTAGGACTAGTAGGGACACAAGAGGGCCCGAGGGGCAGAAATAGGAGAATCCGATGGTGTACAAGGTGGCGATCCTCATGGGTTCGCCCAACGATGACGACAAGATGGCGCCTGCCGCGGCGACACTAGAGCGCTACGGCATCGAGGCCGACGTTCGGGTCATGTCGGCGCACCGCAGCCCGGCCGTAGTCGCCGGGTTTGTGTCGGGGGCCCGGGAGGCCGGGTACTCGGTGATCATCTGCGGGGCCGGGATGGCAGCCCACCTAGCTGGAGCGGCGGCCGCCCACACCACGCTCCCGGTGATCGGTGTGCCCCTCTCCGGCGGTGCCATCAACGGGTGGGACTCCCTACTGGCCACAGTCCAGATGCCCAAGGGCATCCCGGTAGCCACCGTTGCCGTGGACGGTGCCATGAACGCTGCCCTGCTGGCTGTCCAGATACTGGCCATAGGCGACCCAGACCTCGTCGAAGCCCTCGAGGCCCACCGCGAGGAGATGGTCCCCCGCTGAGCGGCGGAGTCCCGTACCCCATGGAGAACGTCCTCGCCTCCCGTTACGCCAGCCGGCCCATGGTCGACCTCTGGACAATGGAGGCCAAGGTGGTCATGGAACGCGAGCTCTGGATTGCGGTGATGGAGGCCCAACGCCAACTCGGCGTGGATATCCCCGACGGGGTCATTGAGGACTACCGGGCCGTGGTCGATCAGGTGGATCTAGCGTCGATCCGCGAGCGGGAGCGAGTCACCCGCCATGACGTGAAGGCCCGGATAGAGGAATTCTGTGCCCTGGCCGGGCATCAGCACGTGCACCGGGGTATGACGTCTCGGGACCTCACCGAGAACGTCGAACAGCTCCAGGTCCGTCGCAGTCTGGAGTTGGTGATGGACCGCATCGTGGCTGCCTTGGCCCGCTTGGCTCGCTTGGCTGCCGAGTTCGACGGTCTAGTTATGGTTGGGCGTAGTCACAACGTGGCCGCCCAGGCCACCACGCTGGGCAAGCGGTTCGCCACAACAGCCGAGGAGCTCTTGGCCTCGTACCGCCGAGTCTCCGACCTGTTGACTGCCTACCCACTCCGAGGGCTGAAAGGGCCGGTCGGGACTCAGCAGGACCAGATGGACCTCCTGAACGGCGATGGAGCCAAGGTCGACCAGTTGGAACAACTGGTGGCCGACCACCTCGGCTTCGCTCAAGTCCTGGACTCGGTGGGGCAGGTATACCCGCGGTCGCTGGACTTCGACGTGGTCTCGGCGTTGGCCCAGGCATCCGGAGGGCCGGCCAACCTGGCCCGAACGATCCGGCTGATGGCTGGCCACGAACTAGCCACCGAGGGGTTCCAACCGGGCCAGGTTGGCTCGTCGGCCATGCCCCACAAGATGAACGCTCGATCCTGCGAGCGGGTCAACGGCTTAGCCGTCGTGTTACGGGGGCACCTGGCCATGGTTGGGGGCCTAGTGGGTGACCAGTGGAACGAGGGTGACGTGAGTTGCTCGGTGGTCCGGCGGGTGGCCCTTCCCGATTCCTTCCTGGCCGCCGACGGCCTGTTCCAAACCTTCCTCACTGTGCTGGACGAGTTCGGCGCCTATCCGGCCGTGCTGGAGCGAGAGCTCGACCAGTACCTACCGTTCCTAGCTACCACGCGGGTTTTAATGGCTGCCATCCAGGTCGGGATGGGACGTGAAGAGGCTCACCAGATCATCCAGGCTCACGCGGTGGCCGCCGCTCTGGCCCGTCGGGAAGAGGGTCGGGTTGAGACCGACCTGTTGGATCGTCTGGCCTCCGACCCCGCCCTGCCACTTGACCGTGATGATCTCGACGACCTGCTCGATGATCCATCAGTATTTGTGGGCAACGCTTCGGCCCAGGTGTCCTCCGTCGTAGAACGGGTGGCCGAGGTGGTGGCTGCCCGCCCCCGGGCCGCCGCCTACGATCCCGAACCGATCCTCTGAACCGACCGCCCACTGGAGTGCGATGAACATGACGGTCGATCTCCCCCTCTTGCACTCAGGCAAGGTCCGCGACGTCTATGACGCCGGAAACGGTCGTTTGCTTATGGTCACTTCGGACCGCATTTCGGCATTCGACGTAGTTATGGACGAGCCGATCGTCGACAAGGGACGGGTCCTCACCGCCATGACGTCCTTCTGGTTCGAGCAGTTTGCCGACCTAGTCGACGGACACCTGATCTCGACTGCTACGACCGACCTGGAGGCCGTTCTGGGCGCGACGGCGTCGGTCGACCTAGTGGGCCGGACCATGCTGTGCCATCGGGCCGAGATGCTGCCCATCGAGTGCATCGTCCGGGGGTACATCACCGGTTCGGCCTGGAAGGAGTACCGGACCTCGGGGACCATGCACGGCACGGCGATGCCCGACGGGCTCCTAGAGGCCAGCCGCCTTTCCGAGCCTGTGTTCACCCCGTCGACAAAGGCTGACGAGGGCCATGATGTGAACATCTCCTACGCCGAGGCAGTGGACCTGGTGGGTGTCCAGGTGGCCGAGGCGGCCCGCGAGGCATCGATCGCTTGCTACCTGCGGGGTGCCGAATGGGCGGCCCAGCGGGGGATCGTTATCGCCGACACCAAGTTCGAGTTCGGGATGGTCAACGGCCGCCTGGTGCTGGCTGACGAGGTGCTGACCCCGGACTCGTCTCGTTTTTGGCCTGCCGAGGTGTGGGCCCCGGGGGTGACGCCCCCGTCATTCGATAAGCAGCCGGTCCGCGATTACCTGGACGGGTTGGACTGGGACAAGCAGCCACCACCACCGGCGTTGCCCGACGAGGTGGTATCCGCCACGTCGTCACGCTATGTAGAGGCCTACGAGCGCATCACGGGACGGTCGTTTGCCGACTGGCCTGGGGTGGGCGGCTGATTCAAGCAGGAAGACGGGAGGAGGACTATGCGGTTCGACGTGGTGGTGGACGTGAGGTTAAGGGGCGGCATCGCCGATCCGGCCGGGGCCACGATCGAGCGGGCGTTGCCCGCCCTGGGCTATGAGGGAGTGACCGAGGTCAGCGTAGGCAAGACGGTGCGCTTCACCATCGAGGCGGCCGATGCCACCGAGGCAACCATCCAGGCCGAGGACCTCTGCGCCTCCTTTCTAACCAACCCGGTGATCGAGGACGCTTCGGTGACTGTGGAGGCTGCCGGCTGATGGCCACCACCGTGGGTGTTGTGATCTTCCCCGGCACTAACTGCGAGATGGACGCCATGTCATCCGTGGAACGGCTGGGGGGCATTGGCCGCCTGTTGTGGCACGCCGATGACGACCTGGGCGACGTGGACGCGGTGATCGTGCCGGGCGGGTTCGCCCATGGTGACTACCTTCGCCCGGGGGCCATTGCCCGGTTCTCGCCCGTGATGGGGGCCGTGGCCCGGTTTGCCGCCGATGGAGGCCCGGTGGTTGGTATTTGCAACGGTTTCCAGGTTCTCACCGAGGCGGGACTGCTCCCCGGTGCCCTCCAGAAGAACGCCGGCCTGAAGTTCCTGTGCCAGCCGACGACGTTGCGGGTTGAGACCACCGGGTCAATCCTTACCGGGAGGGCTGAGGTAGGGGACCAATTATCGGTGCCTATCAACCACTTCGAAGGCAACTACACCTGCGACGACGAGATGCTGGCCCGGCTCCGAGACGAGGACCGAGTGGTGCTCCGTTACGTCGACAACCCGAACGGATCGGTAGACGACATTGCTGGGGTCTGCAACGAGAGCCGCAACGTGGTTGGGCTGATGCCCCATCCGGAGCGGGCCTGTGACGACCTACTGGGCAGTGCCGACGGGGCGGTGCTTCTAGGCTCTCTGCTGGACGCCGCCTGACTCGGCCTGCCTTGGTGGTCTGGAGCCGACGGGGTCCCGGGTCAGGTACTGCGGGGGATGCCGGCTGCCTTGAGGGTGGCCGCCGAAACGCCGACCTCCCGCCAGGCGGCGTAGGAGATGCTCAGTCGCCCACCGTAGGCGGCAGCGTGGTCCACGAAACTTGCTTCCAGGGCCGACAGGTCGATCGAGTTGGTCTGCTCGAGGGTCTCCAACTCGGCCTTCAGGTCGATTCGCTGCTGTACCAGGCTCAGCCGTCGGGTGACTGTCGCCCCATCCATCTCGGCGACCACTGAGGCTAATTGTCGGCGGACGCCGTCGGACGTGCGCTTGCGGCCCGGGCGGGGGGCGTTTTGATCAAGGGCCTTCAGGTATTCACGGACCGCGGCCACCTCGGCCTTCTCGGAGTTGGTCATCTTTGGACGCCCCACTTGAACCACTGCTTTCGTTTTTGGATATATCAGAAACCGGGGAATATTTGCCGGAAGGTTACCGAGGATTAGGTCGATTCCATTTCTTGAGAAAACACGTCCAAATCACCTTGATCCCAGAATAATGATCCAAGATTTCGGACGGACTCAAGGGGTGTAGATCAGTACCGTTAGGAAGGGTCAGGTCTCCGACCGGTGACGACTACGGTGCCCGTCGTGAGCGAGCCACTCCACCGGGCCCTCGGGTTGACCGACGAGGAGGCGGAGCAGATAGACAGGATCCTCGCCCGGCCAGCCAACGACCTAGAGCTGGCCATGTACTCGGTCATGTGGTCAGAGCACTGCTCTTACAAGAGCAGCCGCATCCACCTCAAACGGCTTCCTACCGAAGCCCCCTGGGTGCTGGTAGGACCCGGGGAAAACGCTGGGGTGGTCGACGTGGGCGATGGCATCGCGGTAGCCATCCGCATCGAGTCGCACAACCACCCCTCAGCCATTGAGCCTTACCAAGGGGCGGCTACCGGGGTGGGGGGCATCCTGCGC
>Ga0208765_1001418_pt1 | contig 14542 bp, 12 predicted proteins | sample ETNtaG_2_FD_185783 | JGI IMG/M metagenome (GOLD analysis project Ga0208765, IMG submission 185783) | Marine microbial and viral communities from oxygen minimum zone, Eastern Pacific Ocean - ETNP201406SV203 (SPAdes) (version 2) | ecosystem: Environmental > Aquatic > Marine > Oceanic ... | reverse complement strand
AATATTATCAAACGTCATTGCCTCTGACAAACCACGGGCACTCTGCACCATCGTGATCGCTGCTGTCAGCGTCGTCTTACCATGATCCACATGACCTATCGTCCCTATGTTCACGTGAGGCTTGGTTCTTTCAAATTTTTCCTTTGCCATTGCTTAAACTCCGGATTGTTAATTATGAAACTTTACCATGCAATTTTTCCAGTATCTCTGTTTCAATACTGGAAGGAACCTGTTGATGTTTTGCGAATTCCATATGGAAAACAGCACGTCCTTGAGTAATCGATCGAAGATCTGTAACATAACCAAACATTTTACTCAACGGGACAAATGCAGAAACAACCTGCGCTTCTTTTCGTTGCTCCATTCCTTCAATTTTCCCTCGTCGGGAGTTAAGATCTCCCATCACATCGCCTAGATACTCATCAGGTACAATGACTTCAACCCGCATGATTGGTTCCATCAATTTCGGGGCAGCTTTCTTACAAGCATCCTGAATGGCCATTGACCCCGCAATTTTAAAAGCCATTTCTGATGAATCTACATCGTGATAGGAGCCAAAAACTAATTCAACACGAACATCTTCGATAGGGTACCCCGCTATAATACCATTTTTAAGAGCTTCTTGCATACCTTTATCTATGGATGGTATATACTCCTTAGGAATGACACCACCAACAATCTTATTTTCAAAGTGGTAACCTTTTCCAGGTTGATTCGGCTCAACGTTAATAACAACATGCCCGTATTGACCGCGGCCTCCGGACTGGCGCACAAATTTCATATCAATTTCAGAAACACTTTTTGTAATAGCTTCACGATATGCAACCATAGGCTGGCCAATATTTGCATGAACCTTAAATTCCCTGAGAAGACGGTCTACAAGTATCTCTAGGTGAAGTTCCCCCATACCTGATATGATGGTCTGTCCTGTTTCTTCGTCTGTTGAAACCTGGAACGTTGGATCTTCTTCACCCAATTTTTGAAGTCCTTTGAATAGAGAATCCTGGTCCCCTTTACTGACCGGCTCAACAGACACCGAAACAACGGGTTCCGGAAAATCCATGGACTCTAGGATAATCTGATTTTTTTCATCGCAAAGCGTATGACCTGTTTTTACTTTCTTTAGCCCAACTGCAGCAACAATTTCCCCCGTGGATACTGAATCCCTCTCTTCACGTTTATTGGAATGCATCAAAAGGACGCGGCTTATACGTTCACGTTTTCCAGTTGCTGGATTATATATATAAGATCCTGCTTCAAGTTTTCCTGAATAAACCCTCATATATGTAAGTTTACCAACATAAGGATCTGTCATAATTTTAAAGGCCAATGCACTGAATGGCTCCTCATCTTTTGGCTCACGAACCTTTAACGTATCTGAATCTTTTGGGTCAATTCCATTTACAGAGCCAACATCCAGAGGTGATGGTAAAAGATTAACAACTGCATCCAGCAATCGCTGAACACCTTTATTCTTAAACGCTGACCCACAGAGAGTTGGAATAAAAGTATTATCCAGACAACCTTTCCTTATGGCTGCCTTTAATTCAGAAACAGAGATTTCCTCATCAGCTAGATATTTTTCCATCAGGTGCTCATCGTAGGTCGCTGTTTCTTCAATCAAGTGATGGCGCCATTTTTCTGCTTCATCTTTCATATCATCGGGTATTTCACCATATTCGAAACGGGCACCCAACGTACTTTCATTATACAGAATTGATTTCATTTCCATTAGGTCAATTATCCCAGTAAACATTTCTCCCCCACCAATGGGAATAACCAATGGCAGAGGATTTGCACCAAGGCGATCTTTAATCATATCAACAACATGAAAAAAATCTGCCCCCACCCTGTCCATTTTATTGACAAATGCAATTCGTGGAACATTATACTTGTCTGCCTGCCTCCAGACAGTTTCGCTTTGAGGTTCTACACCGCCGACTGCACAAAATACACCTACAGCCCCATCTAGCACACGGAGTGACCTTTCCACCTCAACCGTAAAATCAACATGACCTGGTGTGTCAATAATATTAATGCGATGATCTTCCCAGATACATGTTGTCGCTGCAGACGTGATGGTTATCCCACGCTCCTGCTCCTGTTCCATCCAATCCATGGTCGCTGCACCATCATGAACTTCTCCGATCCGATGGGTACGCCCTGTATAATAGAGTACACGCTCTGTCAGTGTTGTTTTACCCGCATCAATATGGGCCATAATACCGATATTTCTTACATGTTCTAATTTTGTTGCTTTCAACGAACTTCTCTTTTTTCTATTATCGAAAATGAGCAAATGCTTTATTTGCATCTGCCATCCGGTGGGTATCATCTTTTTTCTTTATGGCACCACCATCCCCATTGGCCGCGGAAATCAATTCAGATGCCAGTTTATCTGACATAGGTTTACCAGACCGTCCCGATGATGCATTAATGATCCACTGGGACGCAAGGTAAAATCGACGGCCTTTCGGCACCTCAATGGGCACTTGATAAGTAGCCCCACCAATGCGTCTTGATTTTACCTCCACGGAGGGAGATGCATTTTCAATCGCTTTTTCAAAAATTTTTAATCCTTCAGTTTTTGTGCGCTGTTTTATTTGATCCATAGCGCCATAAAATATTTTTTCTGCAATTCCTTTTTTTCCCTCTTCCATGATGTAATTGACAAATTTGGCAACTGACTTATCATTGTACAGTGGATCGGGTAAGATTTGTCTCCGTTCTGGGCGTCTTCGTCTCATGATCGCATTTTATTTACTTTGATTTTTTTGCACCATAACGGGAGCGACTGGTTTTCCGATCACTGACCCCTGCTGTATCCAGAGTTCCGCGAACAACATGATATCTAACTCCAGGCAGGTCCTTCACACGGCCGCCCTCAATTAAAACAATACTATGCTCTTGAAGGTTATGGCCTTCACCTGGTATGTAGGCAGCGACCTCCATACCATTTGTTAATCGTACACGAGCCACTTTCCTTAAAGCAGAATTTGGCTTTTTAGGTGTGGTTGTATATACACGCGTACAGACCCCCCTCTTCTGGGGGTTGCTCATTAGCGCCGGAGTACTCGTTTTCTTAAAAATACGCTTCCGGCCTTTTCTAACTAATTGATTTATCGTCGGCATTTCATTTCATCCAAAGCCTGAAAAATTACAAAATAATTAGAATAAACAATAATAATCATTCTAAAATTTCCCATTGGCTTTAAGCGACTGCATCTCCCATTTCAGATGCTTCTTCATCCCACTCATGGACACCAACAAGCATGTCTTCAATCCCCGGAGTACCTGTACCTGCAGGAATCAATCGCCCGACTGCCACATTCTCCTTCAACCCGGTCAGGTAATCTGTTTTGCCTGCTGTGGATGCATCTGTGAGGACACGTGTCGTTTCCTGGAATGATGCTGCAGAAATAAAACTTTCTGTATTCAAAGATGCCCGTGTAATTCCCATCAAAATAGGTTCGAAGGTTGCAGGTTTTGTCTTTTTGTATGTAGCAATTTCTTTACCATCAGTCTTCAGCTCTTTATTGATATCAAGAAATTCAGCCCAATCTACCATTGTATCCGTTTCCAGATCTGAATCACCAGGTTCATTCACAATTACCATTTTTGAAATCCGTTCATTTTCTGCAAAGAAATCACGTTTTGCAATTCGATCTTCTTCTAGGAACCAGGTATCACCAGGATCTTTAACACTCACCTTTTGCATCATTTGATTAACAATAACTTCAATATGTTTATCATTAATCTTTACACCCTGTAATCGATAGACTTCCTGTATTTCATTCACAAGGTAGTCTCTGACTGCCGCTGGACCAAGTACATGCAGAATGTCAGCTGGTGAGATAGCTCCTTCGCACAGATTTGTTCCCGCATTGATAAAGTCACCTTCATGCACAATCACGTGTTTTCCATATGGAATAGAGTATGTTCTTTCTTCACCATCTACTCCCATAACATAAATCTTGCGGACACCTCGTTTTGTTTCACCAAAACGCACAGTGCCATTAATTTCTGTCATAACTGCTGGATTTGCGGGCTTTCGGGCTTCAAACAATTCTGCAACTCGGGGCAAGCCACCTGTAATATCTCGTGTTTTACCGATGTCTTTTGGAATCTTCACCAAAGTTTGACCCCGCTGAACTTGTTGCTTATCATTGACAACCAATGTTGCTTTTACCGGCAGGATTGTACCTCCTGTAAGAATTTTTCCAGCTGTATCTATTATTTCAATATGAGGACTTAGTTTACGATCCCGTGCTTCCACAACAACCATCTGCTTTTTACCACCTTCAACTGCTTCAACAGCATAGGTTTCACCTTCAATAAAATCATTAAGTGCAACAATACCAGTCTCGCGAGCCAAAATAATATCCGTGTAAGGATCCCATTTGATCAAGGTTGTTTTTGCAGCTATTTTTTCTCCATCTTTTACAAAAACTGTCGCTCCATAAGGCACATTAAAAGATGCATTCTGATTTCCGTCTTTATCCATTATAAACAACTTGGCATGACGAACCATACAGCGGGTGACTTTTGTACCACTCTCATCTATTGTATCTGCAGAATCATAATTATCAGAGAATTTTACCGTACCCGGCCGTTTTGAAACCATCTCAGACTGTTCAATGATACGTGTTGCTGTACCACCAATATGGAATGTCCGAAGTGTTAACTGGGTACCAGGTTCTCCAATACTTTGCGCCGCACGTATCCCGACTGCTGTTCCAATATCCACTAGCTGATGTGTAGAGAGATCCCATCCATAGCACTTCGCACAACATCCTCGTTTTGCTTCACACGTTAAAATAGAACGAATGCGAATATTTTCAACTCCACTGTCACCAATTAATTCAGCTTTTTCTTCTGAAATCACTGAACCGGCTTTTACGATAACTTCACCCTTCACGATAAAATCATCCAATATTGTTCTACCCAATATCCGATCGGAAAGTGGTTCAATAATTTCTTCTCCTTCCTTAAGGTCAGCTATAACAATACCGTTGATCGTACCACAATCCGTGATATATGTAACCACATCCTGTGCCACATCAACGAGGCGCCTTGTAAGATACCCAGCATCCGCAGTTTTTAATGCAGTATCCGCTAATCCTTTCCTGGCTCCATGAGTAGATATAAAATATTCAAAGACAGATAATCCTTCTTTAAAGTTAGATGTGATAGGAGATTCAATAATTTCACCTACACCGCCCTTCATAGATTTCTGAGGCTTAGCCATTAATCCGCGCATTCCTGCTAACTGTTTGATCTGATCCTGAGACCCGCGTGCACCTGAGTCCGCCATCATAAATACCGGGTTAAAACCCTGACGGTCTTCCTTAAGGGCATCCATCATGGTCATAGCCATATCCGTTGTTGCATGGGTCCAGACGTCAATTACTTTATTATAGCGCTCACCATCCGTGAGAATGTGACGGTCAAATTTATCTTTGATACCATCCACTTCATTTTGCGCTTTTTTAAGAATATCATCTTTCATGGATGGAATTAGGACATCACTAATAGCGATGGATGCACCACTAATCGTTGCCATTCCAAAGCCCAGATCCTTTAAACGGTCTAGAAATAAAACTGTTTGGAAATTTCCAACAAGTAAATAAGCATTATTTACAATTTTGGTTAACGCATTTTTATCTATAATAACGTTCACATAGCTTACGTCTTCAGGGAGTATAGAATTGAAAATAATTCTACCAACTGTGGTTTTCTTTATCCATTCACCTTTGTGATATACATCCACAATTGCGTGGACTCCAACTGCTTTATTTTCATAAGCTAATAGACCTTCTTCAATGGAGCCAAATAGTTTACCTTCACCTTTATCACCTGTTTTAGGTCGCGTCAAGTAATAGCATCCCAACACCATATCCTGTGAAGGTACAGCAATAGGCTGCCCATTTGCAGGATGAAGAATATTGTGACTGGAGAGCATCAGCATTCTGGTTTCCATCTGTGCTTCTAACGATAATGGGACATGTACTGCCATTTGGTCGCCATCGAAGTCTGCATTAAAAGCAGAACATACCAGAGGATGCAGTTGAATAGCCTTGCCATCAACGAGAACCGGTTGAAAAGCTTGAATCCCCAGCCGATGAAGTGTTGGCGCTCGGTTAAGCATTACAGGATGATCCTGCACAACATATTCCAGGACTTTGTAAACAACAGGTTCTTGATTTTCCACCATAAGTTTTGCACTTCTGGGAGTTTGAGTATACCCGCGAGCCATGAGCTCATGGATCATATGGGGCTTAAATAATTCAAGTGCCATATTCTTTGGCATACCGCATTCATGCAATTGAAGCTGGGGCCCTACAACAATAACAGATCGGCCCGAATAATCCACGCGCTTACCCAGTAAATTTTGTCTGAATCGACCTGTTTTACCCCTGAGCATATCTGAAAGAGATTTCAATGGACGTCGTGATCCACTTCGTATGGCTGTTTTACGACGATTATTATCAAAAAGCGCATCAACAGCTTCCTGAAGCATTCTCTTTTCATTTCTAAGAATAACATCAGGCGCGTTGATCTCCATTAATTGCTTTAACCGATTATTTCGGATAATAATGCGACGATAAAGATCATTCAGGTCCGATGCAGCAAAACGGCCTCCTTCCAAGGGAACCAATGGACGAAGTTCAGGGGGTATGACTGGCAGTATAGATACGATCATCCATTCAGGCTTATTCAATCGTTTCTTGGTAGGGTCAGGAACAAAAGACTGCACTACCTTTAGGCGTTTTAGTGCATCACCACGTTTTTGTTTGGATTTAGATGTTTTGACTATATCAATCAGCTCAGATTTAAGCTCCATGATGTTTATCCTGGAAAGCATTTCTTTCATTGCTTCCCCACCCATAGTAGCATAAAAATAATTTTCATTATCTCTGTCTTCTTCTGAAACGGCCATGTAACCAAATTGATGTTCAATATCGATGTATTCATCTTCTTCAATCAATTCAAACTTTTCAAGACCACTGTCACCCGGCTCAATCACCATGAACATTTCATAATAAATAACCCGTTCTAGCTCCTTGGTACTTTTTCCTGCAAGATAACTCAGTTTACTTGGAATGGATCGCAGGTACCATATATGCACAACAGGAACAGCAAGTGTAATATGTCCCATACGCTCCCGGCGAACTTTTTTCCGAGTGACTTCCACCCCGCACCGATCACAAATAATGCCGCGATAACGAATACCTTTATATTTCCCACAATGACATTCATAGTCCTTAACCGGACCAAAGATTTTTTCACAAAAAAGGCCATCTTTTTCAGGTTTATAAGAGCGATAATTGATCGTTTCTGGTTTTAAAACTTCACCGTATGACCTTTGAAGTATCTTTTCGGGCGAAGATAATCCAATAGTGATTGAATTAAATTCTTTTGAAGTGTCAATACTGTTTGATTGTATGTAAGTCAAAATTAATTCTCCTTGGGTTAATCCAGTTCCACATCAATGCAGAGACCTTGCAATTCCTTGATCATAACATTGAAAGATTCAGGCGCTGAGTAGTCAGGCATCTGTTCCCCGCGCACAATAGAGTTGTACACTTTTGAACGTCCTTCAACATCATCGGATTTCACAGTTAAGAGTTCATGCAGCGTATGTGCCGCGCCATAGGCTTGTAAAGCCCAGACTTCCATCTCTCCAAGACGCTGCCCTCCAAATTGGGCTTTACCACCGAGCGGCTGCTGTGTAATCAGTGAATAAGGCCCTGTTGAACGCGCATGCATTTTATCATCAACCATATGGCTTAGCTTCATCATGTAGATGTTGCCAACCGTAACAGGGTTATCAAAATAGTCACCTGTTATTCCATCAATCAGTCTTGTTTTTCCTGTTAATGGTAGGCCTGCATCTTTCAACTCTTTTGCCACCTCATCGGGAGTGGCTCCATCAAAGACCGGTGTTGCAAATTTCCGTCCTGTGATTTCACCAACCCAACCAAGCATGGTTTCATACAACTGTCCCAGATTCATGCGGGAAGGCACACCCAGTGGGTTCAAAACAATATCTACGGGAGTACCATCTTCCATAAATGGCATATCTTCTTCCGGCACAATGGTTGCAACAATTCCTTTATTCCCGTGACGTCCTGCCATTTTATCACCGACTGATATTTTTCTTTTCTGGGCTACGAAAACTTTGGCCAGTTTTAAAATACCCGGCTGCAGTTCATCCCCAACCCGAAGCTTGAAGATCTTACGTTCCAGCTTAGTTTCAATATTTGCCCATTCTTCTCTGAAAGAACGCCAAACTGCCTTGATTTTTTTCCATACTCGTCTATTTTCTATCCAGGCATCATCCTGCGCAAATCTCTCCATATCGAAACTGTTGAGCCGTTTAAGAGTCAGTTTTGTAGATTTTTTAATGAGCGTTTTCCCTGATGACAAGTCCCGGATACCATTTGAAATTTGATCTGTTAAAAGATTCGTTAATTTTTCATCTCGAGATTCTTTTAACCGAACTTTTTTCTCAGCTGCTTCTTTTTGAAATAGCAGGATTTGCTCACGCTCTTCTTTCTTGGTCCGTTTGGCCTGTTTCTCAAAAAGCTGGGTCTTAATGACAACACCTTTGATCCCAGGCTCAGCCCGTTTAGATGCATCCTTTACTTCACCAGCTTTTTCACCAAAAATGGCACGGAGCAGTTTCTCTTCCGGTGTAGGGTCAGTTTCACCTTTTGGAGTAACTTTTCCAATGAGTATATCCCCTTCTTCAACACGCGCACCCAGACGAATAATACCATTTTCATCTAAATCTTTGGTTGCATCTTCGCCTACATTGGGAATTTCAGGAGTAAGTTCTTCTTGCCCACGCTTGGTATCACGAACTTCAAGTTCTATTTCATTGCAATGTACTGAACTGTATATATCATCTTTTACCAGCCGTTCACTGATGACAATTGCATCCTCAAAATTGTACCCTCTCCAGGGCATGAATGCAACTCGAATGTTTGAGCCCAATGCCAGTTCACCTTGTTCGGTGGAAGCACCATCAGCAATCACATCACCTTTTTTTACCTCGACGCCCTCTGAAATAAGGGGTCGCTGGTTATGAACTGTATTTTGATTTGTGCGGTGAAATTTCTTGAATCTAACATCGACAATATTTTCACCTTCATAAAGCGCCAGTGAATCCATGACATCTTTTCTTTTTATCAGGCACTTTTCAGAATCGACATACACCACTCTTCCATCTACAGGAGACGTGACGGCTGACCGAGAATCAACTGCCACTTTCCTTTCGATTCCCGTTCCAACAATCGGTGCCTTTGGTTTCATCAAAGGTACCGATTGACGCTGCATATTTGATCCCATAAGTGCCCGGTTTGCATCATCATGTTCAAGAAAAGGTATCAAGGCAGCAGCAACACTTAATATCTGGTTAGGTGAAACTTCAACATACTCAACTTCACTCGGGCTGACGATTGGGAAATCACCTTTGACTCTCGCCCGGATCTTTTCTTCAGCAATCACTCCTTTATTATCTAGTTTTGTAGATGCCTGGGCTACAAGAACCCTATCCTCATTATCAGCAGAAAGATATTCAGTTTTATCGGTTACAACGGAGCCTGAATCGCTCTGTTTTACCTTTCTATAGGGCGATTCAATAAATCCATGATCATTCACTTCCGCAAACATGGCTAAAGACGAGATCAGACCAATATTCGGTCCCTCTGGTGTTTCAATGGGACAAAGACGCCCGTAATGGGTATAGTGGACATCTCGAACTTCAAAACCAGCTCTTTCCCGGGTCAATCCACCTGGCCCAAGAGCAGAGATTCGACGCTTATGAGTGATTTCCGCTAATGGGTTTGTTTGATCACCAAACTGCGAAAGCTGCGAGGTGCCAAAGAATGTATTGATAACCGTTGTCACTACTCGAGAGTTGATAAGATCCTGGGGGGTAATACTTTCTGATTCCCGCAAATTCATTCTTTCATGTATGGTGCGGATCATCCGACTCAACGCAACACTGAATTGATTGGTGAGTTGTTCACCAATTGTTTTGACACGCCGATTGCCTAAATGATCTATATCATCAATTCCCCGGTCACCTTTACGCATATCAATCAAAAAGCGAATCACCTGGATAATATCATCCATAGTAAGAACCGTATCTTCAACGGGAACGTCTAAATTGAATTGTTGATTGAGACGGTAACGACCCACTTGCCCCAGATCATATTTTTTTGGGCTGAAAAATATGCGTTCAATAAACTTTTGTGCAGTTTCTAAATTTGGAGGTTCACTTGATCGAATCAATTGATATACGACGCCCAAAGCATCTTCCGTACTGCGAGTTGGGTCCTTTTCAATGGTGTTTAACAAAAGCATGGAATGGAAATCCTTATTACGGTCTACAACTCGAATACCACTGATACCCGCTTCTTTCAACGATTCAATATTTTCTGCAGTCAATTCCGTACCGCCTTCAAAGAAGATCTCACCCGTGCGGGTGTCAACCACATCTTCTGTAACTGTGGCACCGATGTAATTACTGAGTTCTTCCTTTTTTGGATCCAGTGATTTTATGGATCCAAAGGCATTAAAAATATCCGTGTTGGTAGAATATCCCAATGCTCTGAGAAGCATAGTAACAGGGAACTTCCTTCGTCGATCAATAATCACAAACAAACAATCATTGATATCTGTTGTAAAGTCTACCCAAGATCCACGGGCTGGTATAATGCGCGCTTGAAAGAGCTTTGTTCCATTTGGATGAATCGACTCATCAAAGAAAACACCCGGGGAACGCTGTAGCTGGGATACGATAACACGTTCAGCACCATTAATAATAAACGTACCCTTATCCGTCATATAGGGTATATTCCCAAAATAAACATCCTGTTCAATACTTTGCGCATATTCATTCTTATTATTTTCATCTGTGATATGCAATGCTAGACGTACTCGCAACGGTGCAGAGTAAGTAACACCGCGATCCATACATTCATTTGGACTGTATTTTGGCTGGCCTAGGTAGTAGTTTTTGTATTCAAGTATATAATTCCGATGTGAATCTTCTATTGGAAAAACGTTCCTGAAAACTCCCTCAAGGCCGATAGGTTTACGGGCTTCATTTGGAACCCATTCCTGCAGAAATTGCTGATAGGCCCAAGTTTGAATGGAAAGAAGATCTGGTACATCCACAAAGGCGGGAATCTTTGAAAAAGATTCTCTCTCAATGAACTGATTCGTAGTGGCTCTCAATTAAGCCTCCCGGTATTTAGTTAGAAAAATAATGAAAGAAATGATGAGTTGAATCAGGCAAGGTCAACTTCAGCGCCTGCTTCTTCAAGCTTCGTTTTTATTTCATTAGCTTCTGCTTCAGAAACGCCCTCTTTAAGCGTTTTCGGTGCAGAATCAACAAACTCCTTTGCTTCTTTCAATCCTAGGTCTGTAATACTGCGAACAGCTTTAATTACATTAATTTTTGCTTGTCCGGCTGATTTAAGTACTACGTCAAATTCGGTTTTTGCTTCATCACCTGCATCACCACCAGCAGCAGGTGCGGCAGCAACGGCAACAGGGACTGCTGCGGTTACACCAAATTTTTCTTCTATTTCACTGATAAGTTCAGAGATTTCCACCATATTTGATTCTTCTAAATATGAGAGGACATCTTTTCGAGTCACTGCCATGTTAACTACTCCTTACTTGTTTGATTAAGATTTCTGTTCTTTTAAACTATTTAATACCCCTACAGCATTTTGCAGTGGAGCATTTAACGTGGAGACCAATTTCTGCAATGGGCTATTTAGCATTGCTACCAATTTTGCAAGGAGTTGTTCTTTGCTTGGAAGATCGGCCAACCGTTTAAATTCTTCTCCTGGAAGAAATTCACCATCAAATAAGATTCCCTTTACATTAGGGAGATCATTTTCTTTTGTGAATTCTTTTATCACTTTGGCAGGTGCAACAGGTTCATCATATGCAATGGCGATAGCAGTAGACCCTGTAAACATTTCTTCAAGACCAGTGATCTTATTTTCTTCTGCAGCCAGTTTGATCAGAGTATTCTTTGCCACTTTATATTCCACATCAGCTTTAAAAAATTCACTGCGCAGTTTTGTTATTTCACCGACATTCAATCCGTGATATTCGGTAAAGTATACAGCCTTTGCCTTTGAAAAAGTTTCCGATAATGCTTTAAGCTGTTTTGTATTTTTCTTACTGGGCATAATAATTACCTTATTGCTCCATGATCAATCAGAATCCCGGGCCCCATGGTAGAAGAAAGTGTCATTTTTGAAAAATATTGTCCTTTAACAGATGCAGGTCTGGCTTTCATAATTGTATCATATATTTTTTCAATGTTCTCAACTAAGTGTTTTTTATCAAATGAAATTTTTCCGCAGGTTACATGGATAATACCATTGCTTTCTACTCTGAGCTCAACCTGACCTGCTTTTAAATCTTGAACTGCTTTGCCCACATCCATGGTAACAGTACCACTTTTTGGATTGGGCATTAATCCTTTAGGTCCGAGAATTTTTCCAAGTTTTCCAAGTTCACCCATCATATCTGGGGTGGCAACAATCTTATCTACATCTGTCCAGCCATTTTTTATTTTTGTAAAATACTCTTTATTCCCGACATAATCCGCACCTGCTTCCTCTGCTTCTTTCTCTTTTGGTCCAGATGCTAAGACCAGAACAGTTACAGATTTCCCGGTTCCATGTGGTAAAGGTGTGGTCACCCTGATGTTTTCTTCTGCATGCCTTGGGTCCACATCCAAATTGATCGCTAGATCAACACTTTCATCAAATTTTGAATATTTAAGATCTTGCATCAGCGTAACTGCATCAACTAAAGAAAATGTAGCCGTTCTATCGTAATTTTCTACGGCAGCAGTCATATTTTTTGTCTGTTTCATACCTGATTTTACCCTTTTACTTCTACACCCATGGAAACACAGGTTCCCCGAATCATCATGACAGCCTGCTCAATGGTATTTGCATTCAGGTCTTCCATCTTAATTTCTGCAATGGCGCGTAAATCATTTTCAGTAACTGAACCTACTTTTTCTCGGTTTGGTTCGCCGGATCCCTTAGGAACTTTAGCTGCTTTTAAAATCAATCTTGCTGCAGGGGGAGTTTTTGTAATAAATGTAAAACTGCGATCCGCATATACCGTGATCTCAACGGGAATTAAATCACCCATTTTATCCTGCGTATCTGCGTTGAACGCTTTACAAAAATCCATGATATTCACGCCATGTTGACCCAGTGCGGGGCCCACAGGCGGCGCAGGGTTAGCCCGCCCTGCCTGTATTTGCAGTTTTATAAATCCTGTGACTTTTTTAGCCATGTTATCATTTAACCTTTTTTAACTTTCCAATTTCACTTGGAGATAATCTAACTCTACAGGGGTTTGACGCCCAAATATGCTTACCAGAACCTTCAGTTTCTGTTTATCATGGTTCACTTCCTGTACGAGCCCTGAAAAATCCATGAAGGGGCCATCTGTAACTTTGACAGGATCACCAACTTTGAAAGGAGCTGCCTCAGTTACCCTTAGAGGGCCATCACCACCATCAAAGTCACCAAGAAAACGCTGTGCCTCTTCTGGTTTGAGAGGCTGAGGCTCTCCCTTGGGCCCAACAAACGAAATCACACCATTGACGCTTTCAAGGAGATATCGTGTTTCCTTATTCATTTCCAAACGAATAAGCAGATATCCAGGGAAAAAAACCCGCTCTTTGACTTTTTTCTTTCCATCTCGCATTTCAATAATATTTTCTGAAGGAACTAATACATCGCTAATCTGCTCATTCATTTCTGACGTTGAGACATCATAAAGAATGGCTTCTTTGATCTTTTTCTCCTTACCGGAGATGACGCGCAGTGTATACCAATCCATTATTAAAGAATGAAATTCAGAATTTTTGACAAAATAAAATCCACGAAAAACAGGAACAGAATCAAAACCAGAGATAAGGATAAAACGATATACGTAGACCCTTTTAATTCCTCCCAGTTTGGCCAGGAGACCTTATTCATCTCAAAGTTTACATCAGCTAAAAATTGCTGAAGTTTTTTAAACATTCTATATTCCTAAAATCTTTTTTTCTCTAATGAGAATTAATTTTCTTGAGACCAACTCAATTTCTGCAGGAGAGACAGGACTTGAACCTGCAACCTACGGCTTTGGAGGCCGTTGCTCTACCAATTGAGCTACTCTCCTAATTAAATTTACGAGCAATCTAAATTTCACTCCTGCAACCTATTTTGTTTCCTTGAAAACAACATGTTTTCTCACAACGGGGTCGTATTTTTTATATTCAATACGACCAGGATGATTTTTCTTACTTTTTGTAACCGTATACCGATATCCTGTACCTGCTGTACTTTCTATCTGCACAATCGCTCTTTTACTGTTCCCTGCCATTGTAAGTGATCCTATTCAGATATATCAGTAACCACACCAGCACCTACAGTGTGACCGCCTTCACGGATTGCAAAACGAAGTTCCTTATCCATAGCGATCGGTGTGATCAATT
>Ga0208765_1001415_pt1 | contig 14546 bp, 15 predicted proteins | sample ETNtaG_2_FD_185783 | JGI IMG/M metagenome (GOLD analysis project Ga0208765, IMG submission 185783) | Marine microbial and viral communities from oxygen minimum zone, Eastern Pacific Ocean - ETNP201406SV203 (SPAdes) (version 2) | ecosystem: Environmental > Aquatic > Marine > Oceanic ... | reverse complement strand
TTTAATGCCAGAGATTTTGCATGTAATGCATCAGAATTGTTAAGATCTCTTCTTAAAACATCATCATAACATGTTATAGCAGATTCAAATTCTTTAAGAAATGCTAAAGCATATCCTTTATGGATTAATGCAGTAGAATTTTGAGAATCTGATTCTAAAATTCCATCACATAAATTAATAATATGAGTATAATTTGCTTCTGTGCCACTTGATATTGCTTCTTTAATTAGTTCATCACATTTTCTTTTTAATGAATCAGTTTCCATATTTACTAAATTATCTCTTATAACTTAAAAATTTCTTCAAAATGTGTTGCAATGCAATTATAATTTTCTTTTAATTCCAACTACAACTATAGCTGGAACCCCTAAATACATTCCCAAATTAAGTGCAATGACTGAAATTCCAATACCCAAAACTTCTGATTCAGATTCAGCATTCTCCATTAGAGACAGTGTGGAAATCATCGGAGTGATTGCTAGTTTTACTGCCTCTTTGAAGTATGGGTTTTCACGCTCATAATCTGCAATTGTTGGGCTAAATGTGTAGTAAATGTCATTGAACATTCCCATGAATGCAGTTCCAGATTCTGTTTGTAACAATTGGTTATCACGTAACTCTCGGAGTTGTTGAACTTGTGGTGCTAGTTCAGAACCGTATGTTGCAGTAGCTATGAGACAACCACCGCCTTCTTCAGTTGATGTTTCTGAAGTTTTAATTATCGAATCTTCATATGAATCTGTTTTAAAAGAACTAAGTGATTCCTTAAATTTTGGAACTTCATTATTGAAATTATCAAGATGATTACTATATGCAAATGTGTATGATTTTTGTTCTGAAAGTATCATTACTTCTAAAAATTGAATTAAAAGCATCTCATCATCTACTTCAAAATTTCCAACAGCTTCTGTTTGATAAACATTAGTCTCAATTTTTTGTTGTGAAAGTATTTCTAATTTACCTAAATAAACTGCTTCAGCAAGAACATCATTTTTATCTCTAATTAAATCATCAATTGTTTTATCACCCACATCTTTAATTGTTAATGAAATTACAGGATTTACTCCATCCATTTTAGGACCAACTACGGCAATATCTGGTGCACCAGGAGCGGTATTTTTATCTGGTTGTTGTAATAACCAACCTTCTGGTACACTAAATGAAATACCAAGTTCTTGATTTTCAAAAATTTGACTACCAGTAGATTTTGTTATAGGAGATCCTGTTTGTTCTGGATCTACAAATGGAATATATCCTGAAACATCAGAAGTAGCAATAATTGTAGTTTTAATAATTCTGACTTGTTCTGGATCTATTGGTCTATCATTAGTACCAGTTCCAACTGCGGCAATTTTATCAAGTGTTTGAAAACTCTCTTCTGATGCAAGTCTTCCAAATGCAGTATATTTTCCATCAAGATGTGGTGAATCCTGATGGACAATAAAAAATTGTGAGCCTGCACTATTAGGATCAGCACTTCTTGCCATTGAAACAATACCACGATTATGTTTTATTGTATTAAATTCTGCATCTAACCTTTCATCAGGTCCTCCCTGTCCCCAAGTATTTGGATCACCATTAATCGTATTTGGATCACCACCTTGAATCATAAATCCTGGAATTATTCTATGAAATAATGTATTGTCATAATATGATATTCCATCTACACCAGTTTCACTTAATGAAAGGAAGTTCATTACATGTTCAGTTGCATCAGCTGGAAATAATTCTATTACAAGATTCCCAAGATTAGTTTCAATTATAACTACAGGATCTGATGTTGCAGCAAATGAATAATTTCCAAAACCAATTAAAATTAAGAAAATGGTAAATGAAAAAATAATTTTGTTCAATATTTGTCAAAAAAATATCTCACTTAAAAGGTAATTGTATTAGTTTTTAACAAAGTCAAACAAAACTTCCAATATGGAATTTGATGAGAGAATTCAAGCACATTTAGTTTCAGTTTGGAGAGAGTCTCAAAAATTTTTCTCAGTTGGTGGAAGAGAAGGAATGTTAGTATTAACTGATAAACATTTGATATATGTACATAAAACAGAATCAAAAATAAATTGGTGGAAAGCTATTACTCAAAGACAAGTAATTAATTTTCTAAAATCAAAAGATACAATGATTCATCATGATGGGTATAATGAAGAAGATCTTTCAAATGATTTAGTAAATAGTAAAAATATTAAATTAACATTTGATGATATTGATAAAATTAGTTTTGAAGAAAAGACTTGGGGTAGTGTTTTGTATTTAGAATATGAAAAAGAGGGTAAAAAGGAGAATTATCAATATGCCATAGCTCAAGATTGGGTAAAATATCCTATGAAAGAACCTACAAAATACATGAAAGTAGATTGGGCACCATTTGTCCAATATATTAAAGAAAGGCAAAAATTTACCAAATAAAATTGGGAAAAGTTTTCGCTGTCGGTGTTGGACCTGGTTCACCAAAATATGTGACAGAAATTGTAAAAGAGATTGTTCAAAATTGTGATATTGTAATTGGTTACAAATACACTCTAAAAACAATAGAGCAATTCATTGAAGGAAAAGAAATCTATGAAATAACTATGAATGATCAGGAAAAATCATATCAAAAAATATTGCCTGAATTAGGTGATAAAACACTAGTAATTCCATTTACAGGAGATGTAAATTTTTCAGAATCTGAAGTAGTTGATAGATTAATAGAGATTTTTGGGGAAGTAGAAATTGTTCCAGGAATAAGTTCGATTCAAGTTGCTGCATCAAGAGCCAAAGTACCATTAGATAAATCCAAAGTGATTACAATGCATGTTACAACCCCAATTGAAGATAAAAAATTAGAATTACAAAAAGCATTGATAGATGGTTTTAGTGTTGTATTAGTTCCAAGACCCTGGCCAAAACAACCAGACAAACATTTTATGCCTTCAGAAATAGCTACATATCTTCGAGAAAATGGTTTTGAAACGACTAAAATGAAAGTCCATGTTTTTGAAGCAATTACAACTGAAAATGAAACTAATTTTGAAGGAACTGTAAAAGAGTTAGAAGGGAAAGAATTTTCTGATTTATCTGTAATGGTGTTTAATCAGGCAAGTTTGGATTCTTACATGAATTATAGATGGCAGTGGGAAAATTAATTTTCTAAATTAGAATCCAGGCATTTCAATACTTTCATTTTGAACTAATTCTATCATGTAAAATTCAACATATCCGCCTACCAAAAGAAGTACTATTACAACTCCAATTTCGATAATAGTTGGTTTGATAAATTGAGATAGACTTGTTTTTGTAATTATTGCTTTAATCAAAATAAAACTTCTAGAAATTGCTAATGAATATGAAAAAATTTCCATCAAACCAAATGGTGATAAAAATAAAACAGAAAGTGGAGAAATATTAGCTATTTCAGGCATAGAAATTACAATTGCTGCAAAGGCGTATCCTGTAGACCATGAAGAAAATAGTCCCCAAAAAACACCAAACCCAGGAATAAACATGGGTAATGCAATAGTTGTATTATGTACAAAAATACCAAATGCATCAATATCTAAAACTAATTTTTCAAATTCTTCCATAAACAAAAGTGACTCTTCTTCACTAACAGTAGACATTGAACCAAGTTGAAAAATACCTGTAAAAATCGCTAAAAATACAAAAAATGTAATAATTCTAATTTTATTCATATTGCCTTGATTTAATGAACAATATTTGAGGGTTAGTTTAGAGCAGATTTAATTAAAGCAAATTGTATTTTTTGATATGAAAAAAGAGTTATCTTTTGTACTAAACTATGCATTAAACAAAGGGTTTCAAATTCATCCAAATGCATTTAAAATTTTAGATGATATTACAGATGTTAAACAATTAGAGAAAATCATAAAAGAAATTGTTAAAGAAAAAACTAAACAGAAATTATTTCAAATTAATCAAAATGATTTAGAAACCTATCTTGGAATAAAAGATGATCCTAATCTTCAAAATGAAATGAAGATTTTATCAGATCCGACTGATAAAATTACATCAGGAGAGGGAGTTAAAGGATACAATGCTTTGTTTTCTAGTCGTTTTAACAAACTTAAACGAATTATTTCTGATAGACCAGAATCAAAGATGATAAAATCCATATCAGTTGTTAAAACAACAAAATTAGAAAATGATGTAGTGTATGTGTGTGGATTAGTTACTACAAGAAATGCTGAAAGAAACATCACAAAATTAGTGTTAGAAGACCCTTCAGGCTCACTTGAGGGTATAATTTTTGACGAGGAATTACAAAAAACTGCTGGAACTCTATTAATTGATCAATTTGTTATGGCACGAGTAGTTACAGCCAAAAATTCAGGATTATTAATTAAAGATTTGATTTTGCCTGATATCCCAGATCAGAAAATTAACAAATCAGAAAGTGAGGTGTATGCTGTATTTTTATCTGATTTACATATTGGAAGTAGATATTTCATGGAAGAAGAATTAACTGAATTTGTAACTTGGTTATCTAGTCCAGATCCTGTTGCAAGAAAAGTTCGTTTTGTCTTAATCGGTGGTGACATAGTTGATGGTGTTGGAATATACCCAAATCAGAATAAAGAATTAGTTTGCCAAACAATTGAAGAACAATTACAAAAAGCAGAAGATTTACTCGATAAAATTCCAAAAAATGTTAAAATTATCATTATGCCTGGAAATCATGATCCAGGAAGAAGAGCCCTGCCTCAACCTGCAATACCAAAAAAATACAATTCGGGTTTATGGGAAAGAGAAAATATCAAAATGGTTGGTAATCCAGCCCTAGTTTCATTAAATGGAGTTAAGGTATTGATGTTTCATGGCCAAAGTATAGACGATATTGTAAAAACTACTCCTGGTCTAAGTTATGATAGACCTACAGATGTTATGAAAAATCTTCTTAGAGCCAGACATCTAAGCCCAATTTATGGTAGTGCAACACCAATAGCACCAGAAGTAGAAGATCTTTTAGTAATTGAAGATATTCCAGATATTTTTCATGTAGGGCATGTACATAAGGCTCAATTAGATATGTACAAGGGAATTTTACTAGTTAATTCAGGTTCTTGGCAAACACAAACACCTTTTCAAGCAAGTGTTGGGATGGTTCCAAATCCAGGTCTTGCTATTATTGTAAATCTAAAAACTTTCCAAGTATTCCATGAGAATTATAGTTCAAACTCAAATAATATCTTGCAAAGTTAATTCATCTTTGAAAGATTCTTTTATCATTTCTGAGGAAACAGTTAGTTTGTATTTTTTTGTTCTTCCATGAATTCCTTGATGAATTAATCGTCCAGAAATAATCCCAGATAGTTCAATTTCACTTAACATTTGTGTAACTCGTCTTTGAGTTAATCCATCTTTCCCAACTACTTTACAGAGGTTTTTGTAAGAAGAGTAAATCTCACCAGTAGAGGACCCATTAGCCTTCATTATGGCTAAAAGTACTAATTTTTCATGTAATGGATATGATTTTAGAGAGGCTTCCTCCTTATTTTCTTCAATTTTTAGAGAGGCTTCTCTAACATGTTCAATTGTAACTTTATCAGATTGTTGTCTTTCAGCAAGTTCTCCAGCAACTCGAAGTAAATCAATGGCCCTTCTTGCATCACCATGTTCTCCTCCTGCAAGAGCAGCACAGAGATTTAATGCAGGATCTTCTATAGCGTTTTCAATAAAAGATTCGCTGATTCTTTCTTCAAGAATTTTTTTAATTTGTTCAACATTATAATTAGTAAAGACGATTTCTTCTTCACCTAGACTACTAATTACTCTAGGATCAAGTTTTTCTTTGAATGTTAAATCATTTGAAATCCCAACCATAGTTAGAGAACCTTCATTTAATTGCTCATTTGCTCTTGTTAATTGATATAGAATATCTTTCCCAGTTTTTACTACTAATTGAGCAAGATAATCAATTTCATCAATTACAAAAATTGCATTAAGTTTTTCTGTATTAATTTTATTTAGTAATCTTTTGAAGACTTCACTAATAGCAAGCCCAGTTGTAGGTAATTCTTTCTCATTTAGGCCTAATTGCCTGCCTAAACTGACTAATAATCCATATAATGTTGTCTCGTTTTTAGAATTTGAATATACTAGTTTTATTGGGAAGTTTGATTTTTCAACCCTTTCTTGAATTTTAGATAATACTTTCTTTACAACTAATGTTTTGCCTGTTCCAGGTTTTCCATAAACTAGTAGATTAGATGGTCTGGATTGTTTTAGAATTGGTAATAATGATTGGGTAACTTGTTCTTGTTCAGAATCTCTATGAAGTATAGTATTTGGGATATATGTAAAATGAAGAATTTCTCGATTTTTAATAATAGATTTTCCAGATTCTGCTGCATCAAGCATTCTATCAATTGGGTCAGACATACTCAGACACCTTCATTTCCTAACAATTTTAACATACACATCTTTGATTAATGAGAGTATAGAATACAATAGTAATTCAAGTTTAGTTTGTAAGTAATTATTTTTAGTTAGTTTAAGATTTTTTTTAAAAAAAAATTAAAAAAAGATAGAGTGGAAATATTGGTGTGTGAGGTCTTTGTGTTGGGAAAGAAAATAATTAACAAAATGTTAAGGTTATGTGAAAAAATTATTAAAAAACCTATTTTTGACCCTTTCATTTCCATTCCAGGCGTTAATAACAACATTAACACTGTGAATATCACAAAATTACCCCTTTATTTCCATTCCAGGCACGATAATTTGAATTTGAGGGAGGTTAAAATAAAAACTAATGTTAATAATAAAAAATTGGTTAGGCGTGGTCTAGGCAGTCAATGTTAACAAACTACAATGTTAACAAAACTGATCAGATCACTTCAACCGTTAACATTAGATCTGTTAGATCTCAAAGATGGCAAAAAAAAGAATTAGAATAGATATGGAGGATGCAGATGGTGCCCGATATGATATTAAATTAGAAGGAAATGTGACTAGAAACAAAGTCCTTAAAATATTTGAAATGATGGATTTGATGAATATTGAAGAAGAAGAACAATCTGTTAAAATGGATTCTGTAGGCTCAAAAATCTGGCATATTGTAGATAAATTCTTCCCTATGGGCAAGTTTACTTCAACAAATATTCTTGAAAAATATGAAGATGAATTCAACGAACCAGTAAAACTTAGTGTTATTTCGACATATTTGTCACGTTTTACGTCAAAAGGTAGGGTAGAAAGGATTAGAACTGGTAGAGAATGGACATATCAATCCATAAAAATTACTCAAAAACAACAATAACAAATCAAACAATAGTTACTTTTCTAACTATCAATCTATCCTTTCCAAGAATCATTTTTACATATTCTCCTTTTTGTACATCCATAAATCTTCGAAATTGTTTTGGGATTGAAACAGTACCTGCAGATGTTATTTTTACTAATACTTCATTTTCTTGTACTGACATATTATGATTATAATTTAATAATATATATAATTTAATGATATAATAAATTATTAAATATTTAAAAAATACGATAATTTTCAAATAAAATAATCTGTTTTGTTAAAAAATTAACTTTGTAGTAATTTACACAACAGTTGGATTGGATACGACATCTTCAACTTTTAATTTTCCTTTTTCTGTAATTGAATATTTGTATGGTTTTGTTTCTGTGTTTCTTTGGACTAAACCACTTTCAAATAATTTCTTCATTAATCTAGATGTATGCTCTCTACTTCTCTTTGTTGTGATTTGTATATCACGTGATGTCATAGCTTTGTTTGTGATTAGATGTAACACATAATCAGTTGGGCTCACATGTTCAATACTTGGAATATTAGGCACAGAAACAGGTTTTTCAACAATGGCTTCAGGCTCTTTAATCACTTCAACTTCCTTTGTAGACTCGTTGTTTTCTACTAATTTTTGCATAAATTGTTTCAAGTCTAGGTTTGGGTCAATTGGTTTTTCTTCAACTCCTTGAATTTCTAATGCATCTAGGCGTATTTTCATATCAATTAACTGTCTTTCATAGTACTCTAGACGTTCTGTTTGAGTGGGATCAGCAATATCACTATTAGATTTTATGAATGGACGTACTTTGAAGAAAAGATACAAACCACCCAAACCTATCAAAAATGCTGCAATCACACCTAAAATCACTTCAGGATCAGGAATTTCTACTAACATCACAATTTTTATGCCTATATTGTGATTTATTGTGATTGACCAATATTATTTCACACTTTAGATTAACAATCACACACTAACAATCACAGTCTTACAATGGTAATCACAATTAATTATTCATTACACTAATCACAACTATCACATGTTTGATGCCTGTCTGATTACCTTCTCTATCACACTAATCACTTCATCTTCTCTTTCAGGAAAGATATCACTCTCATTAATCACACTAATTTGTTCTGAAAGTTTTGATATCACATCAATATCATCAGGCAAAAGTATTCCTAAACCGCGTAAAAGTATGATTGAATAGAATAATGCGACTAATTTCTCTCTAGATTGACCTACTTGTCTGTAATATGCTCCTTTAGATATGGAAAAACTTGATTCAAGAAGATCCTTTTGATTTAAAATTATTTCAATTTGTCGCTCTGTAAACAGTGATTTTTTGATAATTTTACTCATAATGTTGTTAAAATTAGATTCTTTAGACTCTGCCATAGCTATACAAAACTGTATATCACTATTCCAATTAAACTTTAAAGTATCATATACAGACCACAACCATGGTCGGAAAAGTTGAATCGTTCCTAAAATCTGAATTAGAAAAGAAAAATGCACTACTGTTTGTATTAATTGATTCTGAAGTTTCAAATTTAGAAGCATCTAGTAAACTAGCTCAAGATGTTGAAAAAATCGGCGCTTCTGCTATTCTTGTAGGTGGTTCATCTGCTACTGATCAGATTGAGATGTCTCAAGTTGTTAAAGGTATTAAACAAAATATACAAATTCCAATTATTCTGTTTCCTGGTAATGTTACAGGTGTTGTTCCTGATGCAGACGCTATTTTATTTAGTTCACTAATGAATTCAGAAAATCCTTATTTTATCACTCAGGCACAAGCATTAGCAGCTCCAAGTGTTGCAAAATTTGGTTTGGAACCATTACCAACTGCTTACTTGGTAATAGGAGATGGTACATCGGCTTGGTTTGTTGGTTCTGCTAGAGGAATTCCATTTGAAAAACCAAAGATTGCTGCTGCATATTCATTAGCAGCACAGTTTCTTGGAATGAGATTTGTATATCTAGAAGCAGGATCTGGTGCAAAATCTAATGTAACTCCTGAAATGGTAAAAACTGTTAGACATACATTTAATGGATTTTTGATAGTTGGCGGTGGAATCAAAGATGTTGAAACTGCAGAAAGTTTGGTTGGAGCAGGAGCAGATGCATTAGTTATTGGAACTTTCCTTGAGAAAGGAGGAAGTCTTACAAAATTAGAAGAAATAGCAAAAGCAATTCAAAGTAGCAAATAATACTATACTATAATGTCTGAAAATGACGCAATTTCTCGTATTCGTGGTATTGAAATGCCAGATTATTACCTAAATTATTATTCAAATTTATCAACTGAGACATATTCTATATTTGAGCATGCAGCAGCAGCAAAATCAACTTTAGTTGATTCTTCAGGTATAATTGAGCCTAAAATCGCATTTGATTTAGCAGATCGAGTAGCAAAAATGCATGAAATTGATATTGCTGATCCGTTAAGAGAAATTTTAAAAATTAATGGAAAAGAACTTTCTGCATTAATTTTAGCGAAAGATATTGCATTAGGGAAATATTCACTTCCAGATTCTTCTTTAGAAGATAAATTAGATCTTGCAGTTCGTGTAGGACTGGCAATAATTACTGAAGGTGTTACAATTGCACCCCTACAAGGAATCAGTGAAGTAAAAATTAAGAAAAACAAAGATGGAACTGATTATCTTTCAGTTTCAATTGCAGGACCTATGCGTTCAGCAGGAGGAACAGAATCTGCAGTAACTTTACTAATTGCAGATCATGTTAGAAAAATAGCAGGACTATCAAAATTTCAAGCAAATTCTTTTGATGATGAAACTGGTAGATTTGTTGAGGAATTACGAATTTATGAAAGAGAAGCTAGTAGCTTTCAATTTCACATATTAGATGAAGATATTGAGCATGTTATTTCTAATCTTCCAGTTGAATTAGCTGGTGTAGATACTGATCCATATGAAGTTGTAAATCATAAAGGAATGACTCGAATCAAAACTGATAGAGTTAGAGGAGGAGCTTTACGTGTTCTAAATGATGGTTTGATTGGAAGATCAAAAAAATTACTCAAAAGAATAGAAATGTACAATTTAGATGGTTGGGAATGGTTAGGAGATCTTAAGGGTGCAGTCCAAACAGGTGATAATCAAGAAGATGCTGCAGCAAAAAGAATGCGTGAGGTAATTACAGGCAGATCAGTTTTATCTATGCCTAACAAATTAGGTGGATTTCGGCTTCGTTATGGGAGAGCATGTAATACTGGATTTGCAGCAGTAGGGTTTCATCCAGTTATTGCTGAAATTTTAGATCATACAATTGCTGTTGGGACTCAAGTTAAAATTGACATTCCTGGAAAAGGAGCAACTGTAGCATTTGTTGATTCTATTGAAACTCCTATAGTACGTCTTCTTAATGGGGATGTTGTAAAAATTAGAAATGTTCAACATGGAATAGAAATTAAAAATAAAATTGAAAAAATTTTACATTTGGGAGATATTCTAATCACATTTGGGGATTTTCTTGAAAATAATGCTCAACTAATTCCTTCAGGATATGTTGAAGAAATTTGGATAGAAGAATTAAAACAAATTATTTCAAAATTTGAGCCTAAAAATCAATATCTAGAACAATTTTTGACTAAATTACCTTCAGTTGAGGATGCATTAAAAATTTCAATTAATTTTCAGTTTTCATTACATCCTCATTATCTCTATTATTGGGATAAAATTTCATCAGAAGAATTACTTCAACTTTTACAACCAATAAATTTTGACGAAAAGAAAATTGAGTATTCAATTAAAATTAAAAAAATTCTAGAAAACTTAGGAACTCCACATAAAGTTGAAAATGAATCTATAATTTTAGAAAATGATGAAGCAAAAATTTTCTTTAATTTATTATTTGTAACAAAACCAATAATTAATGATTTATCAATTCCTGAGATTTTGACAAAATCCTCAAAAATTAAAATTAATAATAAATTTTCTACTTCTATTGGAGTTAGAATCGGAAGACCTGAAAAAGCAGCTGCACGACAAATGAAGCCTCCTACACATATATTATTTCCAATTTCTGATAAAGGCGGACCAACAAGAGATCTTCTTAAAGCATCACGAAATGAGCACTTTTTTGCAAATATTTACAACAGACATTGTTCACAATGTGATGAACCATCAATTGGAATAAAGTGCTCTAAATGTGGTGAAAAAACAATAATTACTTTCAGATGTAATAATTGTAGAGATACACTAACAGAACCATATTGTGAAAAGTGTAAACGCAAAGCTCCCGCAAATTCTCATAAAGAATTTCCATTGAAATCACGATTACTTTTAGCTCAAGAAAAAATGGGAATTCGTGCAAAGGAACCCTTCAAAGGTCTCAAAGAATTAATCAGTCAGGATAAAATCGCAGAACCTCTTGAAAAGGGACTTGTACGTCAAAATCTAGGCCTAACTACATTCAAAGATGGAACTATTCGATTTGATGCAACAAATTCTCCTTTAACCCAATTCAAACCATCATGGATTGGAACTTCTATTGAAAAACTAAAGGAATTAGGTTATTCTCATGACATTGATGGAAAACCACTTGAAAGTATAGATCAAACTATTGAACTTCGAATGCAAGATGTAGTAATTCCTAATGAAAGTGGAAGATATCTAGTTTCAACTTGTAAATATATTGATACACTTTTAGTGAAATTTTATGGCAAATCTTCATTTTATAATGTAACAAATAATGAAGAATTAATTGGCCATTTGATTATTGGTTTAGCACCTCATACTTCAGTTGGAATCGTAGGTAGAATAATTGGATACACTGAAACTCATGTTTGTTTTGGAACACCAAATTGGCATTCAGCAAAAAGACGAGATGCTGATGGGGATGCTGACTCTATAATGTTGTTGATGGATAGCTTACTTAATTTCTCACGACAATTTCTTTCTGATAGAATAGGAGGTTTAATGGATGCACCATTACTTGTTCAACCACTTGTTTTACCTCATGAATCTCAACCCCAGGCACATAATCTTGAAGTAACAAAAATACTTCCTCTAGAATTTTTTGAATCAACAATTCAACAAAGTAAAGCATCTGATGTCACTTCAGTTGAAATTATTAAATCAAGATTAGAAACTAAAAGACAATTTTATGATTATCATTTTACTCATTTAACTTCATCATTAACTACTTCAAAATCTCGAAGTGCATATTCAACACTAGGTTCAATGCTTGATAAATTTGATATGCAAGTTAAAAATGCTGAATTAATCAATGTAGTTAATCCATCTGAACTTGTTTCAAATGTAATTTCAACACATCTTGTTCCAGATATTATGGGGAACCTTAGAGCATATGCAAGACAAAGTTTTAGATGTACTGCATGTGGAAAATCATATCGTCGAATGCCTTTGATTCAAACATGTGTATGTGGGCATAAACTAATTGCAACAATTACGAGAGGCTCTGTTGAAAAATATCTAAAATTAGCAAAAAGACTAGTTGAAAAATATGATGTTGGTGAATATCAACGTGGTAGAATTCATGCTTTATCTGATGAAATAGAATTAGTTTTTGGTAAAAGTCAGGGAGATCAATCTCTCCTTACAGATTACGCTTAAAATTATCTTAATTTGACATATTCGTAGGCACCAAGTTTACTATCAAAACAATATTTGACTTTTTGATAATCTTTTCTCCAAGATTTAACTTTTGGAAGAATTTTCTTTGGATCCTTTTTCTCAATAATTATTTGTTTCATGAATGCTGCAATCTCTTTCATTTCATTTTCTTTCATTCCCAATCTTGTAATTTCAGATACACCTAATCTAATTCCACCAGGATGAAAATAATTTCTTCCAGCTTTAATATCTCCAGGAATAAGTTGTCTGTTTACAATTATGTTTGCTTTTTCTAACTCAGCTTCAACTTTACCGCCATCAGAATAATCTAAAACATTAACTGCAATTTGATGTGATTGTGTATATCCTCTACTTTCTCCTAATACTTTGAATCCTGCATCACTTAATGCAACAGCAAATGCTTTGGCATTTTTAATTACATGAGCAGCATAATCTTTTCCAAATTCTAATGCTTCTGCAAATGCTACTGCTTTTCCTGCCATGTTGTTAATGTGATGACTACTTGTAAGACCTGGGAATGTTGCTTTTTTAATTGGTTCTTCATGTTCTTCAGAACCTAAAACTAATCCTCCTTGAGGACCAAATAATGTTTTATGAGTACTCATTGTCATTGTATCTGCACCTTCACGTAATGGATCTTGGAATTTGCCACCTGCAATTAATCCTGCAACATGAGCTGCATCATAATTGATGTGAATATCATATGTTTTAAGAAAATCAGATAATTCCTTTACTGGATGTGGAAACAAGAATAGTGAACCTCCAAACATTGCCATTTTAGGAAGACGATTATTTTTTTTGAGTTCCTTTACTTTTTGTTTAGTTTTGTCAACATCAATTGTCATTTCTTCAGCGTTAAATGGATAAAATTCAATTTCTAAACCATGAACTAATCCAGCAGTTCCCGAATGTTCTTTCTTACCGTGTGAAATATGGCCACCAGCTGGAATAGATGGTGCTATCATTACATCACCTGGATTTGAATAAGCTGAATATACTGCTAAATTTGCAATTACACCAGAAATTGGTCTTACATCAGCAAATTTTGCTTTGTATAGTTTTTTTGCTAATTTCATACATTCAAACTCTACATCATCAATGTAGATACATCCAGCATAGACTCTTTCTCCAGGCCAACCTTCTGCATATCTATTACCAAAATCAGAAATAATTGCTTCTCTAACTGCAGGACTAGGAATATTCTCACTAGCAATTAAGGGAATCGAATTTTCAAACCATTTATGATGTTCTTTTAATTTTGCAAATATTTTATTGTAAGATTCCTTATTTTGAGATTTAACCATATTTTGTAATTTGGTTTTCCCAATTTAAAAACACCGATATCTGATTATTTTTTCTTATAATGATCTGGAAGGTATAAAAGGGGAATCTGGAGTTTTGCCATTTATGGGTATGCAAGCAACTTCAAAAGGAAATATGCCTGTTGTGCTGTTAAAAGAAGGCGGTTCAGAAACTAAAGGTAAAGATGCTCAAAAAAACAACATTGCAGCAGCCAAAATTGTTGCTGAAATTGTTCATACCAGTTTAGGTCCACGAGGAATGGATAAAATGTTAGTTGATTCCTTAGGTGACGTTACAATTACAAATGATGGTGCTACTATTCTTAAAGAAATTGATGTTCAACATCCAGCAGCAAAAA
>Ga0208765_1001410_pt1 | contig 14573 bp, 9 predicted proteins | sample ETNtaG_2_FD_185783 | JGI IMG/M metagenome (GOLD analysis project Ga0208765, IMG submission 185783) | Marine microbial and viral communities from oxygen minimum zone, Eastern Pacific Ocean - ETNP201406SV203 (SPAdes) (version 2) | ecosystem: Environmental > Aquatic > Marine > Oceanic ... | reverse complement strand
TAGTGGGATAAGACCCCAAACGAATGACCGTAACCAAATGTTCTGCTTTCAAGTAGGCCGTATTCTTCAAAAATTTTATTTAGTTCAAGAGCAATATCTTTGCAAGCCACTCCTGGCTTGATAAGCTTCATTCCTTCTTCATGGACCTTAACATTTATTTCCCATAATTTCAAAGATTCATCATCAACATGATCATAAAATAAGGTCCTTTCGAGGGCAACATAATAGCCAGCAATCATGGAAAAACAGTTAAGACTGAGGATATCGCCTTTCTGCACTTTTCTTGTAGTGACGGGATTGTGTGCACCGTCAGTATTGATTCCAGATTGAAACCAAGTCCATGTATCCATTAGTTCTGAGTGGGGATAGCGTTTTGCTATCTCTCTAACCATTGCCTGAGTAGAGTGAAGCGCTACCTCATGTTCAGGGGCCCCTTCTTTGACAGCTTCAACAAGCGCTGCTCCACCAATATCACAAACGTTGGCTCCTTGGATAATATGTGCTATTTCTTCGTCTGATTTTATTGAGCGCATTTTCATACAGTCAACAGAAACATCAACAAATTTTGCCTGACCAAAGGCTGCATGAAGTTTATCTAGACGCTCTTTAGTGACATGATCGAACTCGATGCCAATTATTCCACTATTATTAACAATCTGCTGTAGAGCATAAAAGTAGCTGTCTTTTTGCCAGTCTGTATAAACAAGGTTCTCGCCAAAAGTTCTTCTAAATGGTTGTCCGCCATCAATATTGGCAGTAACGGAAGTCACTTTGTCTTGAGTAACAACTAGAGCATAGGGCCTTCCAAAGGAGCAGTAAAGAAAATCACTATAGTAATTGATGCCATGAATAGAGGTAAAGATTACTGCATCAATATTGCTTTGAGCCATATGGGCTCTTAGTTTTTTCTGTCTATTTTTGTACTCTTCATCAGTAAATGTATGAACGATATTGTCACCATTTGGAATGAAAATTGTTCTTGGCATGTTCATTGTGGCTCCTGTTTATGCTTTAATTTTTGCGGATTTTAGACAATTTTTTTTAGTATGGTAAGCTTTTTTTCTATTAAAGCCAAGTTTAAATTATTAGATATTACAAACTTTTTTCTAAATAATTCTCTCTTTTGACCTACCTATGACATTTTCACGGATAAAAGTGTATACACCAGACGCTACAATAATTGCTGCACCTAGGAGCGTCAGGATATCTGGCCTTTCGGAAAGAACAATGACTGAAAGGATCATAGCAAAAACTAATCTTGAATATCGAAAAGGTGAAATAACTGACATCTCACCAGTTCTTGCAGCAATAACAATTGAGTAATATGCGATAACGCCAAATGCTGAAGCTCCAGCAAAATATATAATTTCCTTTGAATTGGGTAACAACATTTCAGAACTAAATGGCATTATCAAGAAGCCTGAAAGACCAAAAGCCAAGAATGCATAAAGAGAAATAGTGACTGATGAAAATTTGACCTCAATAGCCCGAGTTGCAAGGTCTCGTCCAGCCAAAAACATAGCTGCAAGGAGCGCAAAAATAGAAGCTGGCATAAAACTTTCAAAACCAGGACGAAGAATCAATAAGACCCCTATAAAGCCAACAAAAACTGCACTCCAACGTCGCCAACCCACCTTTTCCTTGAAGAATATTACTGCCCCAATAGTTACTAATAACGGTAATACTTGTAAGATTGCGGAAGCAGATGATAGTGGCGTTAAAGCAATAGCGAGAACGAAAAACAAAGCTCCAAAAAGTTCACATAGGGTTCTAACTATGATGGGTATCGTTAATAGATTTCTATGGAAAATCGGAGCTTTTGTAAGCAGCCCAATTAATAAAAATATAATGCTTCCACTAAACCCAAGAATGATGATGATTTCAGAAACTGGAAGATTATCTGAAAGCATTTTAATAAATAGATCTTCGAATGCAAAACCAGCCATAGCGAGCATCATAAATAAAGCGCCTTTTAAATTATCCATCTCTAAAAACTATAGATTAAAGTGGCATTTTAACTGTGGCCATGATTTCTTGAGTACTTATTTGGGGATGGAGCGCTCCATTGTTTCAATGTGCCTTTAAGTGGTTTATATATTTCAACTTTTAAAGGGTAGCAGATTGCTTTATCACTCGAGTGGCTTGAACTGCAATCACCTCCTGGGCAAGCTGACAATCCACAAAGAAGATCAATTTCAGCAAAAAACTCTATGTAGTCATCTGGGCGAACTGGGCTAGCTTTCATGAAATACTGGTGTGTATTTTTTGTAAATCCAGTACACATAAAGACATTAAGAACGTCATGAACATGATGTTCAATTTCTTCAATTGTTTTTTGTTGCTGTTGTGAAAGAGCTCTGCATAAGTTCGAGTGACAGCAGTTATGGTACTCCTCATTATTTAGTGCGACATGTGTATAAGGATCGCATCGAGTACCAATAACATCATGGACACTTCCACCATCCTTGTCATACCCATACCAGTCGAGTGTGTCATAGGTGATAGTGGCCATCGGCCTTAAAAATGGAAGGGTTGAATAAAGTCTATCGCCAGTACTCACATGAGTGCCATATAGTGCTCGTGTTTTGCCACTAAAAAAACGTTCATTAATATTATTTTTGTTCCACACATTTAAATCGCCAACTTGTGGCCCATCAATACTTATAATTCGAAAAAAACAACCTGCAGGAACCTCAAAAGTTTTGGCATCTCTTGGTGGGATAATGATAGATTCTATTAGATTCATATTGTCTCTAGCTGTTCTATAAAGCTCTGCATCAAAAGCTGGGAAATTATCAATAGGGTAAGATATGACCGGTTTAATTGAACGTCGGATTTGTGCATCATTTGGCTCTGGACTTAGATTAATTGTTTTCATAGTTTTCTCCTGTTTTTAGAACCACATAAATTATGTTTTTTTTAGACTGCTTTTCCAAAGCCCCCACCTCCAGGAGTTTTAAGAATAAAAAGATCATTTTTTTCAACTTCGACCTGCCCTTTAGTGCCTAACCTCGTTTCACTCTTGTCAGCGTGAACGACATAATTTTCACCAAGAGCACCAGATTCTCCTTCAGATAGACCATAGGGCGGTACTTTTCTGTGGCCTGCGATAATATTGACTGTCATTGGTTCGAGAAAACGTATTCTTCGATCTACTCCATCTCCTCCCATATTCAATCCTTTCCCACCTGAATTTTTTCTAATACTAAAAGACTCAAGTCTTACAGGAAAACGCCATTCTAAAACTTCTGGATCAGTCAGTCTTGAGTTGGTCATGTGTGTATGGACTGCACTACAACCTGGCTGATTTACGCTGGCTCCTGAGCCTCCACAAATTGTTTCATAATTTTGGACTTTATCGTTACCCCAAATAAAATTGTTCATTGTTCCCTGTGATGCTGCAAATTCTCCTAGAGCTCCAAGTAAAGTATCAACAATACACTGTGAAGTTTCCACATTGCCAGAAAAAACAGCTGCTGGGTATTTGGGGTTAATCATTGAGTTTTTTGGGATGATTAAATTTAAAGGTTTAAGGCAGCCAGCATTAAGAGGTATATCGTCATCCACTAGGCAGCGAAAAACATAAAGCACTGCGGCATAACAAATTGCACTTGGAGCGTTATAGTTTCCTGGGTGTTGATTGCTTGTGCCTGTGAAGTCAATGGTTGCGCTGCGATTCACTTTGTCCACACTTATGGAAACGGAAACCTGATGACCGTCATCCATTTTGTAGGTAAAGCTTGAGTCACTCAGAACATCTAAAACTCTTCGAACAGATTCCTCAGCATTATCCTGAACATGACCCATGTACGCATGAACAACCTCCAGTCCATAGTGCTTAATCACTTTAAGGAGCTCTTGGGACCCCTTTTCTGCAGCTGCAACTTGTGCTTTTAAATCGGCAATATTCTGTTTAATATTTCGAGCGGGGTATTCAGCTAGGCTCAATAAATCATGTATCTCATTTTCAAGAAATATTCCCTTAGAGACTAGAGTAAAGTTGTCAATTAGCACTCCTTCTTCTTTGATATGGGTTGAGTTGGCTGGTGCAGAACCCGGAACTGTCCCGCCAATGTCGGCATGGTGACCTCTAGTGGCAACATAGAAAATGACGCTCTCATTGCATTCATCAAAAACTGGTTTTATAAGTGTAATATCTGGCAAATGAGTGCCACCATTGTACGGTGCATTTATGAGAAAAGCATCGCCAGGATTCATAGTCAGGGAATTTTCACGAATAATGGTCTTAATGGACTCACTCATTGAACCTAAATGAACTGGAACGTGAGGTGCGTTTGCAACAAGTTCTCCTGTTGGAGAGAATAAAGCACATGAGAAATCTAAGCGCTCTTTGATATTTACAGATGAGGCCGTATTCTCAAGCACCATACCCATTTGTTCGGCAACATTCATAAATAAGTTATTAAATATTTCTAACATGATAGGGTCTACACTTGTACCAATAGCGCTTGACCTTATAATTTTATTTGTTCGAGTTAAGATTAAATCATTACTATCCTCAAGCATTGCCTCCCAGCCTGGTTCAATTATGATTGTTGATGTTGGCTCAATAATCACAGCTGGTCCAGAGAGTTTCTCGTTGGGCTTAATATCATTACGATTATAAAAAACAGTCTTTTCAAGGCCCCCATTAAAAAATACATTTTGTGTTGTTAAAGGCTGGCTTTTAGATTTTTTCTGTTGTGGTTCATTTGATTCAAATTGATCACTTTGACATGAAACCTCAGACTGAATCGACTCAATTATTATTGCTTGTTCAGGAGATATAAAGCCAAATCTAGTTCTGTGGGAGTTTTCAAAATTTAGTTTCATTGATGAATAAATGTCAAATTTAATCGCTAGAGATGTATCCGAATCTTTATATCTAAGATAGACTCGATCAACGTACTCAAAAATATTTTCATTAAGATTTTGTGCTACTAAATCTTCTTTTCCAGTACTTCGAAGATCTTCAAATTTCTCACTAATATGTTTAATAGCTTTCTCATCGAGATTTAACTCAATTGCTAGGTCATTAATGGTTCTAATATCAGCAAGTCCTATACCAAAGGCGGATAAAACTCCAGCATATGGGTGGAGATGAATTTTATTAATCCCCAGTTTGTCAGCTACCATGCAGGCATGTTGACCACCAGCACCACCAAAACAAGATAGAGCATAGCTGCTGACATCATAGCCACGTTGGACTGATATTTTTTTTATAGCATTTGCCATACTCTCAACTGCTATAAATAAAAAGCCCTCCGCAACCTCAAGTGGAGTAACTGATTTATTAGTGCTTGAAGAGATTTCTTTAGCAAGAGTCGTAAATTTTGTTTCAACAATTTTCAGGTCAAGTTTTTGATTGCCATTGGGACCAAAGACTTTAGGAAAGAAGTCTGGATTTAGCTTGCCTATCATGACGTTGCAATCTGTTACTGTAAGAGGGCCCCCATTACGATAACAGGCTGGACCGGGAAAAGCTCCAGCTGAGTCAGGGCCCACGCGATATCTAGAGCCGTCAAAATATAAAATAGAGCCTCCACCCGCAGCAACTGTATTAATTAGCATCATCGGAGACCTTAGTCTTACCCCCGCTAACTCAGTCTCTAGGGTTCTTTCATATTCGCTGTTATAGTGACAGACGTCGGTTGACGTTCCTCCCATATCAAAACCTATAAGTTTATTAAGTCCAATTTTTTCTCCAGTTTTGACCATACCCACCACACCACCTGCAGGACCTGAGAGAATGGCATCCTTTCCTTGAAAATAATTTGCATCTGTTAATCCCCCATTAGATTGCATAAACATCAATTTGCCAAAATTTTGTTGAGTTTGTCCAAGTTCGGCTTTCACTTGATTAACATAACGACGCAGGATAGGAGATAAGTAAGCATCAACTACTGTTGTGTCCCCACGAGGAATGATTTTCATAAGTGGACTGATTTTGTGACTCACAGAAATTTGTTCAAATCCAATTTGTTTTGCAATTACGCTAATTTGGATTTCGTGCTCTTGGTACCTATATCCATGCAATAAAACGATTGCAATAGATTTAAAACCTTCATTAAAGGCCTCAGTTAATATTTTCTTTGTATTGGAAAGGTCAAGTTTTATTAATACATCTCCTTTGATATCAACTCTCTCATCAATCTCAACAATATCCGAATAAATCATATCTGGTAGTTGAATATCTAAAGAAAACAATTTAGGTCTTTGTTGGTATCCAATTCTAAGAATATCAGCAAATCCCTTTGTGATAGCCAAGAGCGTTCTCTCTCCTTTTCTTTCTAAGAGTGCATTTGTTGCTACGGTAGTGCCCATTTTTATTGAGTCAATTTGATGCATTGGAATCGACTCTTTTCTATCTATAGACAGTAGATCTCTAATGCCTTGAATTGCCGCATCTTTATATTGTTTTGGGTTTTCAGATAGGAGTTTCTGTGTAGCAATTTTTCCTTTTGGGTTTTTACCGATTACGTCAGTAAAGGTTCCCCCTCTATCAATCCAGAACTGCCATTTAGGTCTTTCTTTAATGTTCATTAACAATTTATTAAATAGAATGTATACATGAATTATATATGTAAACAAATAGCTATGATTTTCTTAACTAGAGCGGTAAAAAAAATTGATTGACATAAATAAGTTTTAGGAACAAAATGCCAGAATTAAGTACTAGTCATTCTAGTTTAAGAGGGGTAATGGGATGAAGGATAACTATCTATTCGGTTTTTTCCTTGTTGTAGTTAGTGGAATAATCTGGAGCATTGGAGCGCCACTTGTAAGATTTCTCGAAGATGCTGAAATCTTTAGGCTTCAATATCTGCTCTATAGAGGTTTAATAATCACCCTAGTCATACTCATATTTGTTCTATTTAGAGAGGGTAAAAACTTTTTTCATACGTTTAGGCGTATTGATTCATGGAGTTTAATCGGTAGCCTTGTTATGTCTGTTACATTCTTTGGATGGATCTACGCATTAACAACCACTACAGTTGCAATAACCCTACTCATGCTGGCTGTTTCTCCAATTCTATCAGCATTCTTAGGATATCTTCTGCTTGGTGAGCGACTCAGCAGAAGCACACTGACTAATATGTTAATTGTAGTAATAGGTATTACAATTATGGTCTGGGATACTGATAAATCAACAACCATGATTGGGGTTATCTATGGATTTTTTGTAGCTTTAGGTTTCGCTATATATACAATCACTATTAGAAAAAATCCAGAGGTTCCAAAGTTATTAACGCCTGCTCTAGCGGGGTTTTTTTGCATGCTTTGGGCATCTATACTAATTATTATTACAGGAGGCAGTTTTGAGATGCCAGCTATTAATATAGGGGTTAGCATGACTCATGGCCTAGTTGTTGGTATAGGTCTAATACTGTATGGATTAGGAGCAAAATACTTACCTAGTGGGGAACTTGTAATGCTCTCTCTTCTTGAAGTTGTTTTGGGTATTTTTTGGGCATGGTTGCCAGTACTAGGAATTAATGAGGTGCCAACTAGAAATACTTTAATTGGAGGATTCACGATTCTATTTGCGATTATTTTGCAAGGAATCTATGCAAGAAAAAAACACGTTATTCCAATGCCATAAGTTCTTGTAATATGTTTATTTTTTTGTTTAATTGGAAGATTGCTTTAGTTAATCATTATTGCTAAAATTCTCATTTTTTTTAGCAATTCAGCACTAATACATTAGATTGGATTTATTTACGGTTTTATTAATAATTAATTGGCTAGAAATATCTCTGTTAATTTATTAATTTGTCCACTCTAATGCTACAATTGATTTTTTTAGGATTCAGTTTACGTTAAATGAAAGAGTTAGTATTTCCTGATATCAATATTGACAACCTTAAGCGGTGGACGGGTGATGTTTCCCCGCTTGAGTGCATAGGCATCAAAGATGAGACACACAACGTTAAAAGCTTTACCTTTAAGTCAAAGAAGGATGCGTGGTTTCAATTTTATCCAGGGCAGCATACAACACTTTTTTTAAACATTGATGGTAAGGATGTTATGCGGACTTATACCATTGCATCAAGTCCTACAAGGCCTAACACGATTACTATAACCAATAAAAGGATGAAAGATGGTGTCGTGACCAATTGGATGCACGATAACTTAAAAGTTGGTGACTATATAGATGCTCTTGATATTGGCGGGTCTTTTAGTATTGCACTAGATAAGCCAAAGTCTAAAGTTTTGCTTTTATCAGGAGGTAGTGGGATTACTCCTATGTTGTCAATGTCGAGATACTTTTTTGATCTCACAATCGATGTAGATATAGTATTTATTCATCATGCACAGTCTGAAAATGATTTAATCGCAAAAGATGAGCTAGATTATTTTGAGTCAAGTCAAATTAATTTTAAGAGCCATTACGTATGTGATATTGCTTCTGAGAGTTGGGATGGACCTACAGGCTTTATGAACTCAAAGATGTTAGGCGATCTTGCTCCAGATTTTGCTGAAAGAGAAATATATTGCTGCGGTCCAGAGCCTTACATGCAAAATGTAAAAAAAATTCTTAACTCTAATGATTATGATATGAATTTATATCATCAAGAAAGTTTTGATATTGAAAGCTCAACCGCTCAAAATAATATGGCGGTCAGCGTGGAATTACCAGAGCATAAAGTTTCAGAAAGTGAAATAAATGAATATAATGTCACCCTGTCAAGCAGCGGTGAAGTCTTGCCTTGTGGAAGTAATACAAGTATTTTGGTTTCAATCCAAAAACAGGGTATTACTGTTCCATTCGCTTGTTCTCAGGGCTTGTGTGGGACATGTAGAACTAAAATGCTTGAAGGAACAGTTGATATGGATGCTCAAGGGGGGCTTTTAAAGTCGCATGAAAAAGAAGGATACATACTGACTTGTTGCTCTTACCCAACAAGTGATATTGTTCTTGATTTATAGGTTTATTAGTTGAGTTAAGGTTATGCAAAAAAAATATTCATGGTATTCCCTATTGAAAGCAGGCTTGTCTAACCAAGACTGGGATAAGGCAATCCCACTGTCTAAACCCAAGCCAAAGTATGACGTAATCATTATCGGTGGTGGCGGTCATGGTCTTGCAACAGCTTACTATTTGGCTAAAGAGTGCGGCATTACAAATGTTGCAGTTGTTGAGAAGGGCTATATTGGTGGTGGAAATACTGGTAGAAACACAACCATTATTAGGTCAAACTACCTTAGAGATGAAGCGTCTAGTCTTTACGAACACTCAATGAGTCTTTGGGAGGGGTTGAGTGAAGATTTAAATTTCAATGTCATGTTCAGTCAGAGAGGGGTATACAATCTTGGGCATACTCTTCAGGACATGAGGGATATCGAAAGAAGAGTCAATGCTAATGTCTTAAATGGTGTCGATGCTGTTGTTGTTGACCACAAAGAAATAAAAGAACAAATTCCAATAATCAATACTTCAAAAAATGTAAGGTATCCAATTATGGGGGCATCATTCCAGGCCCGTGGCGGTGTTGCACGACATGATGGAGTGGCTTGGGGTTTTGCTCGAGCTGCCGCAAATCTAGGCGTAGACATAATACAAAATTGTGAAGTCATTGATATTGAAGTCGAAGAGGGTCGAGTCAAGGGGGTTAAAACTACCCAAGGAGACATAATGGCAGATCGTGTTGGATGCGTCAGTGCTGGCCACTCATCAGTCATAGCAAAAATGGCTGGATTAAGATTGCCTGTTGAGAGCCACCCTTTGCAAGCATTCGTTTCGGAAGCTCTAAAGCCAATACTTCATACTGTTGTTATGTCTAATGCTGTTCATGGGTATGTGAGTCAGAGTGATAAAGGTGATTTAGTAATTGGTGCTGGTATCGATGGCTACAATTCTTATGCACAAAGAGGTAGTGCCAAAATAGTCGAGCACTGCGCTGCCGCAATATTGGAGTTATTTCCAATTTTTTCACGCGTTCGAATGAATCGTCAATGGGGCGGCATTGTCGATGTTTGTCCTGATGCTTGCCCTGTAATCAGTCCAACCAAGGTCGAGGGGCTTTATTTTAATTGTGGCTGGGGAACTGGCGGATTTAAAGCTACACCTGGTTCGGGCAATGTTTTTGCTCACACAATTGCACAAGATAAGCAACATGATTTAGCAGTTCCATTTCATATTGATCGATTCACAACAGGAGCACTTATCGATGAGCATGGTGCTGCTGGAGTAGCTCACTAGGTAATGTTATGTTTTTAATTAATTGCCCGTATTGTAAAGAATCAAGAGACCAGAATGAGTTTTCTCCCGCTGGAGAAGCATTTATAGCAAGACCTCAGAACCCAGAGGCTTTGACCGATGAAGAGTGGGCTGATTATGTATTTTATCGGACCAATCATAAAGGCGATCATTGGGAACAATGGGTTCATACTTCAGGTTGCCGAAAATATTTCTTAGTTAAAAGATCTACCATTAGCCACGAAGTTAAAGAAGTAGCGACTTTTGGAGAAGTAAAAGGTGAGAGCGCATCATGAGATTAGAGAATCGATCAAGCAACCTAGTTGATTACACTCAGCCATTAAGCTTTCTTTTCAACAATAAAGCCTATAAAGGTTTCAAGGGTGAGACTTTGGCATCAGCTTTAATTGCTAACGATGTCTTATATTTTGCAAGAAGTTTTAAGTATGGACGTAAGCGAGGCATCATTGGGGCTGGAGTTGAAGAGCCAAATGCTTTAGTTTCTTTAGAGATTGGTGGAAGATATACACCCAATATGAAGGCCACTGAAGTTATGCTTTATGACGGCCTAAGTGCAGTCAGCTCAAGTAATCCGAATTCAATTGATTTTCGTGCCATGATCAAGCCATTGCACCGTTTTATGCCTGCAGGTTTTTACTATAAGACATTTATTAAGCAAAAGGTTTGGTCAATCGTCGAGGATCGCCTCAGGTCTTTATCAGGATTTTCTAAGGCTCCTTCAGAGACTGACGAAGATGTCTATGATCATATTTTTCAACACGCCGAGGTCCTTGTAATTGGTGGTGGTGTGGCAGGAATGACTGCAGCTCTCGAGGTGCTTACCAACTCAAAAACTGCCAGAGTTATTTTGGTTGATGAGAGGATGAATTTAGGAGGTGAATTAATCAATGAGTTTGAAACTGATCAATCCTCAATTCAGTGGTATCAAGAAAATATTAATAAGCTTAGAGAATATAGAGATGCAGAAAATGCTCGCCTGAAAATCCTTACATCCTCAACTGCATATGCTTGGTATGACCATAACTATATAGAGGTTTTACAGACTAATGCTACTGGTCAATCGACAAGCAAAGATGGTGTTCAGTCAGCAAGAAAAATATTGCATAAAATTAGAACAAAAGAAGTTATTTTGGCTACGGGAGCACATGAACGCCCAATGCTATTTGAAACTAATGATCTAGCAAATATTATGCTAAGTCAATCTGTAAGACGTTATCTGAATGAGTTCAATGTAATCGGTGGTAAAGAGGTAGTTTTATATGGAAATAACGATAGTATTTACAGCACTGCAATTGATTTAAATAACCACAAAATTAGTTGTAAAGTTGTTGATGTTAGAGCTCCTGGCAATGAAAGTGAGGTTGTTATTCAAGTAAAGAATTTAGGTATACAGGTATTACAGGGGTTTGCAGTCATCAAAGCAAAAGGAGCAAGCCGTGTTAATGGCGTTGAAATCTCTTCAGTTGAAAATCAAGCTAAACCACCGCAATGGAAATCGAAGTGGAGGCTAGCTGGAGATACTCAAACTTTAAACTGCGACCTACTAGCAACCTCTGGAGGTTTTAATCCAGTGGTTCATTTGGATTGTCATTGTGGTGGTAAAACATATTTTGATGAAAACTCTCAATCATTTCTAGCGCAAAAAAATCGAAATAATAGACAGGTATGCGGCTCTGTAAATTCTATTGGGTTTTGGCAGGATGCAATAATAGACGCTAAAAATAAAGCCCAATCAACCCTTCAGTCCTTGGGGGAGTTAAAAGAATCAAGTCATCAAACCTTAAGTAATAAATGCTTTAACTATTTTAATGTCGATCAGTTTTTTACTCCAATTGAAATTCTTAATAAACCAAAAGTTTTTATTGATTTGCAAAATGACGTGACTACTTTAGATATTGCACTCTCAATTAGAGAGGGGTACCGTTCAATAGAGCACATTAAGAGATATACCGCTATGGGCTTTGGAACTGATCAAGGTAAAACCGGAAATATTAATGGTATTGCTGTAGCAGCAGAGTTTCTTGAAGTGCCAATGTCAGAGGTGGGCACGACAACATTTAGGCCAGCCTATACTGGAGTTGATTTTGGTGCAATGGCAGGAAGAGAGGTTGGAGGTTTTTTCGATCCACAAAGGTATACAACGATTCATAACTCACATGTAGAAAGTGGTGCTGAATTTGAAGTCGTCGGCCAGTGGTATAGGCCTTGGTTCTATCCAAAGAATGGTGAAGATATGCATCAGGCTGTTAATAGGGAGTGTCGCGCTGTGAGAAGCTCTCTTGGAATGATGGACGCATCAACCCTTGGAAAAATTGATATTCAAGGAAAGGATGCTAGAGAGTTTTTGTCAAGAGTCTACACGAATGCGTGGATGAAGCTAGCTCCAGGAAGCTGTCGTTATGGATTGATGTGTAACGAAAAAGGAATGATTATTGATGATGGTGTTTCAACCTGCATCAATGATAATCATTTTATTATGACAACAACAACGGGTGGTGCTGCAAGTGTTTATGCAACACTGGAAATGTGGCTTCAAACTGAATGGAGTCATTTAGATGTTCACCTTAGTAGTGTTACTGATCAGTTTTCAACTATAGCAGTTGTGGGTCCAAATGCACGTAAATTGATGGAAGTAATATGTCAAGATGTTGCTTTCGAAAGTAAAAAATTTAAGTTTATGCAATGGCGCCCTGGAATCGTTTGCGGCGTCAAGGCAAGAATTATGAGAATCAGTTTTTCTGGTGAATTAGCTTATGAAATTAATGTTGAGGCAAACTATGGACGTTTCATATGGGATGAGGTTGCTCGTGCAGGTAAAGAATGGAATATCACTCCATATGGAACTGAATCAATGCACGTTCTTCGAGCTGAGAAAGGCTACATCATTGTCGGTCAAGATACTGACGGTTCAATGACACCAATGGATGTGAATATGAACTGGATCCTTGCTAAAAACAAATCTTTTTCATATATTGGTCGTCGTTCATTCAGTATTTCCGCTTTAAATTCAAAGGATAGGTTGCAGTTAGTCGGGTTGCTAACAAAAGATGAGCAGGTTGTTCTTCCAGAAGGTGCACATATCATCAGCAATAAAGGCATCTCTATAGGTTATGTTACATCAAGTTATTTTAGTGCGACTCTTGGGAGGTCAATCGCATTAGCTCAATTAAAGGGCGGACTTTCTAAAATGTCAGAAATAGTTTTGGTGAAGATTGTTCAAGAAAAGCAGGGCCTTAAAGAGATACCGTGTGAAGTTTCAAGTAGTGTCTTTTATGATGTTAATGGTAAAAGGGTAGATGGCAATGAGTAAAAAGGATAGTTTAGAAAATATAGAGCCTCAATATAGATCAACATTTAATCCAATCGTTGATGAGGCTGGTTTTTTAGTTAACCAGGATGACCTTATTTGTCAAGAAGTCACTGAAAAGTCCTTAGTGATCTTAAGAGTATCTAAGGACTCAAAAAATAATGCTAAAGCTGCAAAAGATGTTTTTAACATGGAGCTACCAGAGCCTCTTCAAATGACTACTGGAGATAAAGATTTAAAATGTTTTTGGGTTAGCCCTGATGAGTTTTGGGTTGTCCTAAGTGCTCACCAAAAGCAGCAATTAGAAGGGAAGTTTGATAATCTTCCAGCAGGCGTGTCCATTACTGATAACTCAGCAGCATATGGTACTCTTGAGTTTTCAGGAAAGAAAATGAATGATCTCTTGAGTAGATGGATGAGCTATGATCTTGAAGGTAATCTTAACGATGCAAAGGCTGCTTCAACCACTTTTGGCCAGGCTCCGGTATTTGTTTATCGCGATAAAAAGAATCTATTTATGATGGTGAGGCATTCATTTTCACATTATGTCGCCGGACTAATTCAGGACAGCGCTAAAAGAATTTAGGGCTAATATTACTGTAAGATGAGAGCCATGAATAAAGTGAATTTTATTTGCATGGAGGGTGGCACTGCAGAAGAATACGTCTTTCTTGACAATCTTGAGAATCAATACAAGGCCGACTTACCTTCTCGACTCATTAATGCATTAGAAAAATTAGAAAGCAGCATTTCAGGGTACCAGATCAGCCGACTTGAGCATTCATTGCAGGGTGCAACTAGAGCTTATTTAGCTGAAGAAGATTTAGAGATGGTGATGGCTGTTTTATTTCATGATATCGGTGATGAGCTGGCCCCATATTCACATTCTGAGATGGCAGCCTCAATACTAAGACCATTTGTTTCAGAAAAAATTTATTGGATCATTAAACACCATGCGGTTTTTCAAATGTATTACTATGCACATCATACGGGCGGCGATAGAAACGTCAGGGAGAGATATAGAAGCAACCCGTGGTATGAGAA
>Ga0208765_1001402_pt1 | contig 14626 bp, 15 predicted proteins | sample ETNtaG_2_FD_185783 | JGI IMG/M metagenome (GOLD analysis project Ga0208765, IMG submission 185783) | Marine microbial and viral communities from oxygen minimum zone, Eastern Pacific Ocean - ETNP201406SV203 (SPAdes) (version 2) | ecosystem: Environmental > Aquatic > Marine > Oceanic ... | reverse complement strand
GCAGCGGGGGCATCAATCACTTTGGGGTATACAGATGTCTCAACGGCTGTTTTTATATCTCGACCAGCGAGATCAATAGCCGTGGAAGTTTCAAACTCAAGTGGGATATTGGCTTTGTTCGCTGCAATCAGTGAAAAAGCAACGTTTGCAACGTTACCTCCGGCAAGATAATGTGTCTCCATCATATGAGTGGAAACTTGTTCCAATCCAGCCTTGTGCAGATTAATAATGCCATCCACAATAAGGCGAGGAGGTATCTTTCTCAAGCGCATGCGGATAAGATCAATTATTGTGATTCGACCCATGCCAAGACTTACAACAGCCTGAATCCAGAGCCCCAAAGGGACGAAATAGAAAAATAAAAGAATAAATAATAGAATAAAAACCAGCATTAGATAAGTAACCATGATATACTCCTATGATTCAATTGCATTAACTCTGACAACCACTCGATTGCCATCAACAGATAAAACTTTAATTGATTGATCTTTATCAACAAATTCGCCCTCAGTTACAACAAATATTTTTTGGTCTCCAAAAAGAGCCCACCCAGACGGTCTCAAATCTGAAGTAGCTATACCGTTTTTTCCAACCATATCTTCAAGTCCGATAGAGGTACTGTATCCTTCATCCTGACTCTCTACTCCCGGAGATGTTAATTTGGTCCAAAATTTCGTCTTGGTTACCATTCTAAAGAGCAAAACTAAGGCGATGATTCCACCGATAAGTCCGATGGTTAATCCATTTAAAGCAGAATGATAAACTTCTTCGGATACGGGGACATCTGGTAATAATAGCAAGTATAGACCCCAGAGGATGACACCAATACCGGCAACACCAGCAATACCAAAACCAGGAATTAATAATGCCTCAACCATTAATAAAACCAATCCAACTAAAACGATCAACAAATCAGACATTGTTGCCAATCTTACAATAGCAGATGCGCCCAGAGATAAAGCTAGACAAACTGCGCCAAAAGTTCCTGGTATACCCCATCCAGGACTCTGTAATTCGAATAATATACCCAAAAAACCAAATGTTGTTAGCAATGAGGCAACAACAGGATTAGTAAGAAACCGCACGAGATTCTCAGACCAATTCTCAGAAAATGATTTTACAGTAGCTTCGCTAAGTTCTAATGTCACTAATAGTTCATCCATATTTTCAGCAGTGCCATCAGCCATTTTATACATCAGGGCCTGTTCGGTAGTTAGGGTGATTAGCTTCCCTTCTTTACGTCCTTCTAGATCGGTTACTTCAACTGAATCACCATCGATAATTACGTGGGTAAATGACAATTCTTCATCAACCATACATTTGGCGATTATAGTATTGCGATCCCGACTCTCCGCAGTGGATGCCATTTCCTCGCGCATATAGCTTATCACTTTTTCTGATGCTTTATTCCCTGACATATCCACAGCAGTGGCAGCACCAATTGTACCGCCGCCAGTCATGTATATGGTCTCACAGGATAATGAAATCAACGCACCTGCAGATATCGCCCGTCGATTAATAAATGCAATAGTCGGTACTTTCGAATCAAGAATAGCATCTTTTATTTGTGTAGCGGCATCTACACGTCCACCAAAAGTATCAATGTCAAAAATAATAACTTCAACTTGATTATTCTCAGCTTCTTCTATTGCTCGCTCAATAAATGTAGGAAGACCCAAATCAATGACGCCTTGAATGGGGACACGGTATACTTTTTGTTCAGCACTATGTAAAAAACCAGCAAAAAGAATGATGATGAGTGGTAAAATCTCTTTATTATATTTTTTTGTAATCAAAATTCCCCGGAATTAAATATTGACCAATATGAAATTACCTTAGATTCTGTTAAAACTGATATACAGAATTCAATTAATGACACGTAAACACCGTCTCACATATACAGCATTAACGCTGATTTCAGGTTGGTTAAGGAAAAGGACCTCAGCTATTCAATATCGGTACGCCCATAAACTGGCCCAGATTTTTTACAATCATCTGGTAATCAGGCAAAAGGAGGCTCGAAAGAACATAGCCATAGCATTTCCTAGATATTCTGAAGCGCGAAGAGAATTGATCTTAAAAAATAGTTATATATTTTTCATTCGCAACACCATGCAATTCTTATCATTCCCAATAGGCTATCAAGATGCAGATATAACCGTAAACGGTAAAGAGTATCTGGATGAAGCTCTCGCCAAAAAAAGGGGAGTGATTCTTGTAACAGGACATTTTGGTGTATGGGAAATCATGTTGGCATGGTTTGGTCTAAACCAGTATTCAATTCTGGCTGTTGGACAAAAGCAAAAAAATTCGGGTGCGGATACATTCGTAAATCAATTGCGGGAAGATACCGGGATAAAGATGATTCCTCGAAAATCTCCACTTAAATTCATGTATGAGGCGTTAGCAAGCAATCGTATTTTAACTTTAGGTAGTGATCAAGATGCAAAAAAACGAGGTGTATTTGTAAAATTTTTTAACTTACCTGCCTCGACACCAAAAGGTGCTGCACGTTTTCACTTGGAATATGGATCTCCCATGATATTTGCTACTTGCCACTTGGAAAAACAAAATAACCATGTGTTAGAAATATTACCAATTCCAACCGATTCAAACTTAACTGTTGCATTAATAACTCAATCCTTTACATCAATGTTGGAAAAAATAATCACAGCTTACCCTGAACAATATTTCTGGTTTCATCGGCGCTGGAAAACGAAACAACCACAAACGGAATCAACATGACAAAACATTTAAGTATAGATAACACTAACATTTTAGATGCGTCTGCGGAAGTGTTAGATCATGGTGGAATAATCGTTTATCCCACGGATACGTTATACGGTTTTGGGGTTGATGCCAGAAATAAAGATGCAATCGATAAAATTAATAAAATCAAGGGGCGAAACAGTCCCATGAGTGTTATTGCAGCTGATTTTGAACAATTGCTATCATGGACCTTAATCTCTGATGTAGAGAAAAATCTGGTTACTGAAAAAATTGGTGATAAAACAACATTTATACTTCCTGCAGTAGAAGGTATAATTCATAGTTCGATACTGGGACCTGATAATACAATAGGTATTCGAATTCCAACCCATCCATTCGGCACTGATCTTGTAGCTAAAACAGGCTATCCTATTACATCATCCAGCGTGAATCGCCATGGGGACAAACCCTTGAATAATCCAGAAATGATCATTCAGAAATTTGGGGAAGAAATCGATCTAATTATTGATGCAGGCATATTACCGCCATCCAAAGGATCAACGATTTATAAGGTCCATAACAATCGATTGAAGAAGATCCGTTAATGAAAATTTTCCATATTATTTTTCTATCGATATTCACAATATTGCCTGGACAATCAGCATGGCCCTTCCAGATTGGAGAAAGATTGATCTATAATGTATCATTTACAGGGATAACAGCAGGCCAAGCATCATTGGAAATAGTTAATGATACCTTGGTGAATAATTACCATCAATTACATATCCGATTTAACGCCAAAACCACCTACCCATTTAGCTTAATTTACACTATTGATGATCAAGTTGATACATGGTTGGATTCCAGAAGTTTATACACTAGAAAAATGACAAAAAAGATTCGCGAACGTAATTATAAAAATAATTCACATACAATTATAGATTATGATCAATCTATTGCCATAACAAACGGCGATACGGTCATCGTTGATCAATTTCTATACGATTCATACTCTTTATTTTATTATCTGCGTACAATACCGCTAACAATAGGTGAAACAATTGATATCACTGCATTCGATGGAAAAAAGATCACTCCATTCCAAGTAATTACAAAAACCAAAGAAATAATTAATACTATGGCTGGTACATTCTCATGTCTGGCTGTAAAACCATTTCGTGAAGGAACTACATTGCTGAAAAACAAAGGTGATATGATGATTTGGTTCAGCGATGATAAAAATAGATTACCTATTCAGATCAGGATCAAATTGAAATACGGTTCTATGTTATTAAAACTAAAAGATATTAATTTGTAAAAAGTCGGCTAATATCATTAATCATTACTGTAGCCATTAATAGTAGTAAAAATGCCATGCCGATCTGCTGAATAATCATCCTGGTCTTTAGTGTAAATTTGCGGCGGAACAATGATTCAGTTAAAATAATAAACACATGACCACCATCCAGCCCTGGAACAGGAAGGAAATTGATAAATGCCAAATTACAACTGATGATTGCCATAAATGTGAGTAATGATACCAATCCTGCGCGGGCAGTTTCACCAGCTATTTGAGCAATTAATATTGGACCACCTAAATCACTTATCGATGCTTCACCGGAAATTAGCAACTTGATAGATAAAACGACTAATCCAAGTCCCCCTATAGTTGAAGTAGCGCCTATCTGGGTAGCCTTTAAAAACCCAATTGGTCTGTAAGTAAATTCCGGCGCTATGCCAATTGCACCAAGCGTATCCAGCTTACCATTGATAGGTTGTATCTGAAAACTTGTAGTAATTGATTGTTCATATTCAACACCATCTCTTTGATAGGTGAGTGTGATTGGAGTATTGGGCATTGCATGAATAGTAGTTGATAATTCCGTCCATGTTGAGATTTGAACATCATCAACTGAAAGAATCCTATCCCCAGGCAATAACCCCATATTTTTTGCAGGCATATCATTTATTAGGCTATGAATTACCGGGTCATCTTTTGGTACTGGTATACCCTGATTCCAGGCCACACCTGCAAAAATGATAAATGCCAATAAAATATTCATAATTACCCCGGCACTCATTACCCAGATTTGTGCCCAGACAGGTTTACTCATGAGTTCATATGGCTTATTTTCGAGTGTCCCATCCATGCTTTCATCAATCATTCCAGCCATTTTTACGTACCCGCCCAATGGAATTATTGCAAAACAATATTCTGTACCGGTGCCAGTACGGCCAGGCTTTTTTACAGTCCAACTGTTTATAGGACCCCATGATATTTTCCCATCTCGATCTTTTCTATAAAAAAATAATTTTATTTCAAAACCATTCGGCACTGATGTTATTGTCATTAATCTAGGAGGGAATCCAATCGAAAATCTGTCTACCCGAACACCAACGGAGCGGGCTGCGAAAAAATGACCCAACTCGTGGACCATCACAATTACTCCCAGTACGATAATAAATGCTAAGATTGTAGTCATTAATGTATATCCTTGATTTTATGCTTCTACAGCGTTCCTTACAAACTCTGTTGCCCAATGTTCCAATTTTAACAATTCTTCCAAATTTGGATGTTCAATCCAATCATGGGCTGCGCATGTTTCTTCAATGAGCCGAGGAATATCGGTGAATTTAATTCTATCCTCCAAGAAATTATAAACAGCATTATCATTGGCAATATTTAGAGCAGCTGTAGTAGTCCCTCCAGAACGCAAAGCTTCATATGCTAATCCAATGCAAGGAAAGCGATCTAGGTCCTTCTCTTCAAAGGTTAATTGTCCAACCTGCACTAAATCAAGTTCATCCCAAGTTGCTGCTGCATGATGTGGATAAGTCAAGGCATATTGAATTGGTACTTTCATATCTGGTACCCCCATTTGGGCTTTCACAGAACTGTCCTTGAATTCAACCATTGAATGAATGATAGATTGGGGATGAACAACAATATCAATCTGATCCGCAGAAAAATTAAATAGCCAGTGCGCTTCAATCACTTCTAAGCCCTTATTCATCATTGTTGCTGAATCAATCGTAATTTTTTTTCCCATATTCCAATTGGGGTGATTCAAGGCTTCATTTAAAGTAATATCTGAGAATGTTTTCAAATCTCGTGTTCGAAATGGACCACCACTACCAGTCAAGATAATCCTGCGAACCTCTTCAAGCCTTTCACCAGTAAGGCACTGCCATATAGCCGAATGTTCACTATCCACAGGATAGATACTCGCACCGGATTTTTCTTTTGTTCTATTAATAATATCACCAGCCATTACCAGACTTTCTTTATTGCTTAAGGCAACATCTACTCCAACTTTAACTGCATTCAAAGTTGGTTCCATACCTGCAGACCCAACAAGTCCGTTCATTAGCAGATCCACATCATCCCTTTGTGATATTTCCAACAAGCCTTTTCGTCCCATTAAGACATCTATACTTTCTCCAGCTAATCCATTTTTAACTTCCGCTGCGGATGAGTCATTAATAACAGCAACAGCCTGTGGTCGGTACTTTTTTGCTTGCTCAATAATCTTTTCAGTATTCTTATAAGCAGAAAGATATACAACCTCTAAATCTTCATCGAGTTGATCAATAACAGCTAATGTATTAACACCAATTGACCCTGTGGATCCAAGTATTGAAATTCGTTTTGCCATATTTAATTGAAGGATTTATGTAAACTTAAAGAAAATTGAATCAATTTATTATTGATACGTGCCTGTGTGCCAACACTCCAGCTAGAAAATGAAATAATCTTCCCTAGTAGCATATAATTCGCTGAACCAGAAATTTTTTCTGGTATTTCTCCATCACCTTGATAAAATATTCTGCTTGTGTATTGATTAATTCCAAACCCAAAATAGAAAGGAAGTGTTCTGAATATGCTAGATTTGGATATTGATGCATCTATTGTTCTACAATGCAGATGCCGTGGCCCGTCCATTTTCGCCACGCTCAAGTCAGCCACCCATTGAAATGTATCATCTTCAGATAGGGATAGCGAAAAACCATAACCAGAATATTCTAAAACATCATTATCGGTTGTTAATCCCCCAAATATTCCATTTATTTTTAGGTTTTCCGTTACTAGTAATGCCCCATGAATTATCGGTAATCCAACAATTGATTTTCCTGAAAACGAGCGGCCTGTTAAATCATTACCGACTGCAGTATTAATACTTACATAAAAACGGTTGGCAAAATCGGGCATTGAAAATTGATGATATCCTAATGAAAATGATGTACTGCGTATCAGTGGTTCAACTCCAGCTACGAAATTAGCCTTACCACTTTCTGAAAGATCATATGAAGGGAACTGCCCCAATAAATATTGGGATATAATAAAAAGTATTGTTATGAATCGTCTCATACAATCTAAACATAAAAAATACTAGATAATGCCACGTTCGCTTGCATCAATAAAATTAATAATTTCTTTAACTTCGGCTGATTTTGCCATTTCGTTTTTTATTTCTCCCAACGCAATTAATCTAGATAAATCTGAACGAAAATATTTGCGATATGCCATTTTTATGTTTGTTAGTGCTTCTGGTGAGAAACCCCGCCGCTTAAGACCAATTGAATTGAGACCCCCGTAGCGCAATGGTTCCCCTGCCGCTAAAATGAACGGCGGTACATCTTGTACCGCACGAAAACCGCCACCAATGAATACATGAGCTCCAATTCTACAAAATTGATGCACAAGCACACCGCCGCCCAAGGAAGCATATTCTTTAATTTCCACATGGCCGCCCAAGGTTGCCATATTAGCCATGATCACATTATCACTAATAATACAATCATGAGCTACATGGGCAGCTGCCATTAACAGCACATTGTTACCGATTGTTGTCTTACCGTAAGCCGCTGTACCGCGGTTAATAGTTACATTTTCCCTGACTATTACATTACTTCCTATTGTGGTTCCAGTTTGCTCACCTTTATATTTCAAATCCTGTGGTATCTCACCAATACTGCAATTGTGAAATATTGTACATTTCTCGCCAATGATAGTACCGGTGCAAATGGTATTAAAATTCCCAACTGATGAATTATCACCAATAGTTACACCAGCCTCTATGACTGTATATGCCCCAATGGTTACTTTATTACCAAGTCTTGCGTCACTACTTACTTGGGCAGTGGGATGAATAGGTGTTGTTATATTATGCCCCGGCTCTATTTACAACGTTGGCCATTAAATTGGCTTCCGCAACCAATTTTTCAAATACATATGCTTCACCGCGGAGCTTTACAGCGCCTAGGCGAATTTTTATTAGTTGCATTTTTATTTTTACTTGGTCCCCGGGTATAATCGGGATTCGAAATTTTGAATCACTTATTGAGGAAAATAACATATTCTTCTGTAATGGATCAGGTACAGTATTTAATACAAGAAATGCACCGGCTTGCGCCATGCTCTCCAAAATTAATACAGCTGGCATAACAGGTTGACCTGGGAAATGTCCTGCAAAATAAGGTTCATTGATAGTAACATTCTTAATTGCTGTGAGGCTTACCCCTTCAATAACCTCTGTAATACGATCAATAAGTATCATTGGATACCGATGGGGGAGGACTTTCATAATATCCTGGATTTCAAATTGCGATTTTGTGTTCACAATCTAAACCCGAATTTCAGTCTAATTGGTCGCTATATACTTTCCGGATCATTTTCACAAATTCTACATTACTAGCATGCCCACTCCGTGCGGCAGTTACATGACCTTGTATAGATATGCCTAGCAAAGCTAGATCGCCAATTAGATCCAGTGTTTTGTGCCGGACAGGTTCATTATGAAAACGTAAAACTTTACCATTGAGAATACCATTAGCACCTTGAATTACTCTCTCTTCAATTCCAAATAAATCGCGAAGGTGATCAATCTCACCACGTTCTATTCTTTTGTCTACGATTACAACAGCATTCGCCAGACTGCCGCCTTTTATCAATCCCTGTTCTCTTAATTCTTCTACTTCACTTAAAAAACAAAAAGTCCTTGCCGGTGCCACATCGCGAGCAAAGTCTTCTTCCATATTATAAATCGCTTCGTATTGTGTCCCCAGTGCAGGTAAAGGATACTCAACAAGAAATGTAACTCTAAAACTATCTGCAGGCACTACATGGATATCTATTTCTTTATCTGGATCAGAATAAACAACAGGTTGTCTGATCTCCAAGACATTTCGATCTGCACTTTGTTCAACGAATTGCACAGACTGTAATGCTACAACAAAATCTTTGGCACTGCCATCCATAACAGGCGCTTCTTTACCCGTTAACTCAATGAGAACATTGTCAATTCGCAAACCTGACACTGCAGCTAAAGCATGTTCAACTGTGTGAATCCTCACACCGTTTTGTCCAATGGTTGTTCCACGGGAAATATCTACTACATGATCAATATCAGCTTTTATTGCAGAACTACCATTAATATCCGTTCTGGCAAACCGAATACCATAATTCACAGGCGCAGGTTTGAATGTAATATTGCTCTCGACGCCTGTATGTAACCCAACGCCAGTGCATGATACAGGTTTACTAATGGTTCTTTGTTTGCGGTTTGTGTTGGTCATTTTTCGAGCTTTTTTAACCTCTTCAATATCCTGACTACTTCTGAATATACAGCTTCTCGCTTATGTTGTTCTTTTATTTCCCGGGCTGGCATTCCTGCGTATACTTTACCTCCCGTCAGTGATTTTGAAACACCAGTTTTTGCTGCTAGTACAGACCGTGCACCAATTTTCACGTGCGGAGCAACACCAACATGTCCTGCAAATATACAAAATTCTCCTACCTCTACGCTACCAGCAATTGTTACTGCCGCGGTTAATAAACACCCTTTACCCAAGCGAACATTATGCGCCAAATGCACATGATTATCTAATTTACACTGATCTTCTATTATAGTATCTCCTATGGTACCTCGATCAATAGCACAATTAGCCCCAATCTCAACATTATTACCAATGATTACATTACCATGCTGAGGTATTTTATAATTTATATCTTTATCTGTGACGAAACCAAAACCATCACTGCCAATTACTGTGCCGCTGTGAATGATGGCATTATCACCGATATTGGTGCCATAGTAAATATGTATATTAGAAAAAATACTACAATTTTTGCCAATACTAGTTTTCTGGCCAATTATTGTGTGCGAACCGATATTTGAATTGTCCCCGATTATAACGCCAGTTTCAATAACAGAAAATGCTCCAATAGTTACATTTTTACCAATCTTGGCTTTTGAGTCAACATAGGCAGTTTCATTAACACCGCTTGTGTATTGCAGTTCGGGTGTAAACTCACCAAGTATTTTAGCAATCGCTAATTGTGGATTATGGTGAACAATACCTGGTGTATTACCTAGTAAAGATGCTTCAGGGACAACTACAGCAGAGGCACCAGTGGTTAGCAAGTATTTCTTATATTTTAAATTGCCTAAGAATGTTATAGTGGATTCACGCCCATTTTGAATTTCTGATACACCGGTTATCACCATAGTTGGATCACCAACGATTTTCCCTTTAACAAGGTCGGCAAGTTCTGCTAATGTTGTCAAACCTGCTAGTAATTTTAGTTTTCTTCAGGCAGGCTATATTTTCTTAGTTCATAAAGAACATCATCAGTCAGATCATACGTAGGGTTACCAAAAAGAAGTGAAACTGATCCATCAATAATAAAATCATATTCTTTAGTGGCTGCTACTTTATCGACTGCTCGTTTCACTTTGCTTAAAATCTCAAATTCCATCTGAGCCTGTTTCTTATAAAGTTCACCCTCCGGCCCAACTTTTTGTGCCTGGAATGCCTGAATTGTTTGTTCTCGTCCCGCCATTTCCTGCTCTTTTTCTCGACGCCACTCCGGCGAACTCATGAGGCGTTGAGTTTCATACGATTTTTTCATACTGTCTAAACTCATAAGCATTGTTTGATATTCAAACTGTACTTTTCGGAATTCCATCTGTAACTGCGATTCAGCATCCTTGAATTCCTCAAATTCAGCTCGAATACGATCAGATTGTACAAAACCGATCTTACTTTGTGAAAAAATATTAGGGGTGATAACTATTAGAATTATTAATCCAAATAATAATTTTCGCATTATGATACCTCTCTTATTTAATTGTCTCTAAAATACATTACCAAATATGATGGTATAATTCCAGCCTGGTTTTTCACCGGTATTATTAATCACATCAAATCCATAACCCATATCAAATCCCAACACACCCATCATAGGCATATAAAATCTTATACCAATGCCTGCGGATCTTTTCAATGTAAATGATCCTTCTCGCGGAATATCAAATGATTCAGTCATATTTACCGTATTCCACACATTCCCCATTTCCGCGAACAACAAACCATAAATTACAGGGTTTTCTGAAATCGGAACACGAAATTCTGTGACGGATCGTAATAAAGCATTACCACCCATAGGTCCCGGAGAAATAGAATTATCCGGATATCCCCTAAGCATATTCCCGTAAGGCATTCCATTACCACCCATTATAAATTTTTCATCGAAGGGGATTAATGTTCTTTCGTTGTCTAAATTTTTTAGCGGCTGGATTACACCAATTTTGAAGGAGCTCGTCAATACAAATTTCCAGAATGTAGGCGAAAACCATTCGAAATTCAATACATGTTTAAAAAAGTCCTCATTACCACCAAATACATTACCAGAGAAAGTTGATTCCCAGGTAAACTTTGATCCACGAGTTGGGAACTCGTGGTGATCGCGACTATCCCTCGTCAAAACCTGCGTGATACTATTACCAATGGTTGTGCTTAATCCTTTAACATATTGATCCAGTTCTTCAGCGGTGCCTTCATATGTTTTTTTCATCGTTCTCATCACCCAATAACCGCGAAAATAGTCATCCGGCCATTTAAATCTTCTGCCCCATTGTACTGAACCACCGAGCATTTTCAAGTCAAGGGGGAAATAATAGCTTGTACCCTGACCACGAAATGTGGAATAGAATGAAAATCCCACCCGATTTGGTGTGTCAAAGATCATAGGATCCACAAAGCTTATACTAAAACTCTTGAATTGAGAAGTCGGTTGGGAAGAATAAAAATTATACCTAGAACCTATATTATAACTGATCATGAATTGTTGACCTAAACCTCGAAAATTGGCGAATTCTATTCCAACACCGCCTGATAAACCATATACACCACTGTAACCAATATTAGCGTTGGCACGATCTGCTGATTTTTCTTCCACGGCAATATCTAAATCAACTTCATCTTCGTCAACAGGTGCCATATCCGGTATTACATTAGAGAAATAATTCAAACGCAATAAATTTCTTTGGCTGCGGATTAACATTTCTCGGTTGAAAATATCTCCCGGGAATATGCTTAATTCCCTGCGGATAACATTTTCACGGGTGTGATCATTGCCTGTGATATAAATATTGCGCACATTTACCTGATGGTTTTCTACTATTGGGAAATGAATATCTAATGAATCTTCACCAACGGGAGTAAATTGTGGGTCAATGCGGCTGTATATGTAACCTCGATCCATATACAATCCTTGCATATTATTATAGACAGCTACGTTAAACTCTTCTTCATTAAAATAATCCCCACGTTTCAAATTGAGGGCTCTATTTAATATTTCATTATTAAATAATGTATTGCCGTCCCAGGAAAATTTTCTGTAGCGATAGCGAGGACCCTCAATTACGCTAATAACTATGTCCATACGTTTTTGTTTATTATTAACCGCAGTTGTATCTGACAGAATGGTAAAATCGCGGTAGCCGTTATTGCGGTAAAACGTCTCTAAAGCCAGTTTATCCTCATCAAATTTCTTTCCATCAAAGTAAGACCGCCAAAATAAATACCATCTTTGCTGTTTCGTTTCTTTAAGTACGCGGCGTAAACGGAAATCAGAATATGATTCATTCCCCTGGAAGCGTATTTTATTAATCTTTACCTTATCATTTTCTGCAATGGTAAATAGGATGTCTTTCGTAAGCTCCTGTTTTTGTTTGTCCTTATCAGATTTTGGATCATCAATTTTACTTTCCGGATCAACCAACGTAGCCTCAACTTCAGCAAGCAGGAAGCCGTCATCTTCATAAAAATCTTTTAGTTTATTGATGGCCTCAACAAGCACGTGAGGTTTTATCCGCTGTCCCGTATAAAACTCTAATTCATCCTGAAGTTGTTTATCCTTCAGTTTTTTATTACCCTTATAATGTACATTCCCTAGAATTGGTGTTTCTTGAACTTGGATTGTTATAAAAAAACCATCGGATGTTTCCTTATCAATTTTAATCTGAACATCATCAAACAAGCCTAATTGCCAAAGTCGCTTAACTGCTCTTGAGAAATCTGCAACGTTAATCACTTCATTCTGGCGGAGTCCAGCTGTATAGCGAATCATAGTCTCTGAAGCAAGTTTGTTGCCATCAATCTCCACACCAAGCAATTTTACTTCTTGTTGAGCACTGATTTGAATCACACTGGTTAGTATAATCAAATAGAATGTTGAAATTCTATGAGTCATGTTTCATTCAATTGTTCGCTAATATGCCCAAACCGTCGCTCACGATCCTGAAAATCTACTACGGCATCCAATAATTCCTTTTCTCTGAATTCCGGCCAAAAGGTATCCGTTACATAAATTTCTGAGTAAGCAATTTGCCAAAGTAGAAAATTGCTAATTCTCCGTTCACCTCCTGTGCGAATCAATAAGTCAGGATCTGGTATTTCAGTTGTATCAAGTTCGTTTATAATATCGCTCTCGCTAAGTGTCTCCAGTTTAATTTCTCCGTTTACGGCTTTCATTGCGATTGATTGTACCATTTTTAAAATCTCCTGTCGCCCACCATAACTTAGCGCAAGAATTAAATTTAATCCTGAATTGTTCTCTGTTATTTTTAAACCTTCTTCCATTGCCTTTCTTGCATCATCGGGTAAATCACCCATATTACCAATGGTACTTAAACGGACATTATTTTTATTCAGATCTTTTATTTCGCGCCTAATAGTCACAAGTAACAGTCTCATTAGAGCTTTAACTTCATTTTTTGGCCGATGCCAATTCTCAGAAGAAAAAGTATATAATGATAAATGTTTGACACCAATATCACCACATTTTTTTGTTATGGCGCGTACTGAATCAATACCTTCTTTATGACCTGCAATTCGCGGTAAAGAATGCGCTTTTGCCCAACGACCATTACCATCCATTATAATAGCAATATGCTTTGGTATATTATTATTATTGATAATACTATCTTCTATATCCTTTATAGTCATTGCTTATTCTAAGATCGCACGAAAAAACGCGGGCAAAGTTACCTCCTCAGTAATCCTTTATTCAATAAATTGTCTTTTTATAATTAGTACAGACCTAACGTCCTTTGATTAAGATGGTTCCTCATATAATTCGGCAATATGATGATCAAAAGAAGTGATGTTTTTCGGGATCAAATTTATACCGAAGAATTCTCCCTTACACTTGTAACAGACAATAGTATCTGGAACGCGATTATACAAAAACCAATCTACTAAAGCTACAATTGCTAGACTGATACCATAGGTAATAGGAACTAGTAAAATACCAAATATTATTATTCCACATCCAAATAATCTGTTAAAGTCCTTTTGTCGGTAAAAATGCGATCCACTACATGCTGGACATTTATTGAATTTATTATAATTATCCCAAGCCAATTGTTCTTTACCATATTTACAATCAACTACATCTACCAGTGAATGCTTAGTTTCACAAAGCTCACAAAAGAAATAAGGTTTTATCAAAGGATTAACCCAAATTGGAATATATAATTTTTATAAAATAAATCTCCAAAAATAACCGCTACAACTGATACATATAGAAGGCCTGTTGCGCTTTGGGTAGATTGTATTATAATTGTGCGCC
>Ga0208765_1001400_pt1 | contig 14653 bp, 7 predicted proteins | sample ETNtaG_2_FD_185783 | JGI IMG/M metagenome (GOLD analysis project Ga0208765, IMG submission 185783) | Marine microbial and viral communities from oxygen minimum zone, Eastern Pacific Ocean - ETNP201406SV203 (SPAdes) (version 2) | ecosystem: Environmental > Aquatic > Marine > Oceanic ... | reverse complement strand
ATACCCGAACTTTACTCTTTCCATTGGAACATCAGTCTCTCGGCTGAGGTAGAAAACTGGGAAGTAACCAGTTGGCTGATGTTCGTAGAGCACAGCGCACACTTCCCAGAGGGAAGCAATGGGAAGGGCAACTATAGTCATGTCCTTCACGAGGCAGTCAACATAGGCTCCCAGAATGCATCTTCGATACTCCTCGATCCTCCCGAACCTTGGGACGGGGACGACATGTCCGTGATCCTGTTGGTGGATTGGACAATTCGCAGTTCCACCGATGCAAATTCTATTCCAGCACCGGCATTATCCACGCTGCTATGTATGCTCGCCGCTTTGGTACCCAGACGCAACAGGGATTCCGAGCTATTGCAATGAGTGACAACAGTTGGGTTGAATAACCACCCCTGAGCATGGTCAACGCTCTGAGGTGACATGTTGGTGACAAGGGAACATTGTGTGACCAGCGAGAGGGTCCCAAGAGGGCCAATGCCAGCATGGCTCAAGGAGCAGATCAAGCGACAGTCTTTGGGCGAACAAAGCACAGACACGAGCCTCCACGGGAGAATACTGGTAGTCTATCCCACAGAGAAATCCAGGATGCAACTCCTCTCCTCGATAGGCCTCCGAGGAGCCGTGGACCGTACTCTGCACCACACAATCGAGTCTCTCATTTCATCCATGGTCGCGGACCTCAGGATGCCTCGAGTCCTATCCAATGACGGCCCGCTAATGTCCGTTATTCACAGCGAATGCAAGAAGGAGGCAGCAAGACTAGGCTTCCCACTCATCAACCCACTTCCGGACATGAGGTGGGGGAAGGGAAAGACCGAGGCCCTGGCCGAACTCCACTACCAGCTTTCCAGAGAGATGGCGGTTAGTAGGTGGCAAGGACCCGGTATGGTGACTTTCAGAAGGGTCATCGAACGCCTAGAGGAGAAGCTTCGATTCACTCATCCAGATATGGCCGTCGGTCGAATCATCGACTCTTTGGAGAGCGGCACCACTCCCTTCACAGTCTCTGATGTAGATGGCATAATCATGCTTGATCACCCCCCAGTCCTATGCCTATCCCATACCAAGATGCTCCTATCCCTGTCAAATCACAGCCCAATACACCAGCTCGCTCATCCTGGAAATTTCCGACTCGGTCATCACGGCAACCTCCTCGTCGATGAGCACCCTGTGAAGGTTCCGCATGACCTACCGAAATGGGTCCCTGGTGACAGAACCCCTGCAAAGGTCACACCATCGGAAGTCACAAGGATCCTGCTCAGGAGGGAAGCCCACTCTTTCGACGTCACGACACGACTGGTCTCAGAGAGGCTCACTAGGGGGGACTCGGAGATCATCATCATCGATCCAGCCGTCGAGAAAAACAGACACAGGTGGGAGCAGGTCCTTGGGTCAATAGGAATTTGCCTGGAGAGGAGGAGAGAGCCCCCCTCGTCCCACCCCATTGGACACTGGATATTGCGACTCGCAAACCTTGCTCATGGCCCTGATGCATTCTCGCTAGAGAACCTGAGGGCCCTTTCCCTTCAGAGTTCCATCACCCCGTTTGAGATTGCCTCCCAGCACCCAACCGAGCCCGATATTTCCCCCTCAGCTGACTCCGAGTTACTCACAAAACTAGCAAGGAATGAGCACGTCCTTGGGGGACCAGGAGCCCTACTCAAGTGGATTGAGACACTCTCACGACCACCCTCAGACGAGAGGGACGGACCATCAAAGGAGGCAGCACAATGGTGGCTACTCTGCTTGGCCAATTCCATATTCCCCATCCTCCGGGGTCCGGATAGGGAACTGGTACGGGACCTCGGGCAGCCGATTGGGTGCTACACGGGCTCCCAACTCCCCCTCCCAGATATCGCACCGGACGGGGATGGATGGCTCAATAACACTCTGTCCCTAATCGACCTCGATTCTGAGATGCAGCTCTACAGGGGGCAGGGACTCTCCCCAGCTGCAGCAGTCCACGCACTGGTTAGCGACCGGGAGGTCCTGAGGGAGATGCAGCGAAACTCCGGGCAGAGGAGGCCAACCCTTGGGCCCGATTGGGTGGACGAACTAATCTCACTGGCCGAGCAATCGTCTGCAGTCACTGGAGGCCCGAACTTCTCCGGTAACGTCTCAGTGCTAAGCCCAGGGGGGGCCCTCGGCTGCACCTCCGAACTAATCATCCTGGCGAACCTTTCCAGCTCCTCATGGGACCTCAGAGTCCCCAAGACGCCGTTCCTAGGTGAGGAGGAACGTCATTCTCTGGGCATCCTCAGGCCCGATGCCCCAATCAGGGACGCCAGGCACAGCCTGCAGCACATCTTGCAATCCTCGCCAGAAGCGATAATCCTAGACCCGAGCATGGATGAAACAGCCCCCCCATCAGCACCGATCAGGGAATGGGCCCGCGACTCCGATGTAGAGGGAATCGAGGAGGGGGATTACCAGTTCTCCATGGCATTCGCCTCTCCGAGGGATGCCAGACAGTACGACGGCTTGCGAATCAGGGAGTCGGGCAATCCATCCACGCCCCCAATCAACCCCAGCGCGATTTCTATACCAATCGACCCCAATGTCCAGAGGGACCGCGAAAGAAGACAGCCCTCAATCGCAGACGAAGATGGTTACCTCCCTGAAGATGCTGGAGAGCACCTTTTCTCCCTCGAGGGGCTAAAATTCCATGGAAAGAGTCCCCCTGGGGCCGAAAACCCCAGAAACAACCAGAGGTGGCCAGTCGTGGGTGGCCTATCCGAAGGAAAAAAGTCCCTCTCGATAGACCCGAGACCACTAACCCCCTCCCCAACCGGCTCATCGGTGAGCGACTCCAGACATGGGCACTCGGATGAGATATCAGTGGATGTCCCCGTCTGGTCGCCAACCAGGCTCCAGACTTGGCTGAGGTGCCCTAGGAGTGGGTGGCTCTCGAGGGAACTCGATGCAGGCAGGGAAGAATTGCAAGGTGAGGACATCGACAACAGGACATATGGGGAACTGCTTCACAATGTCCATCACGACATCATCGCAAATATCCTGGATTTCCCAACTAGCGAGGAACGAATCTTCGACGGAGAATCCGGACACCCGAGCGTCGGGAAATCAGGCTTGAATCCGAACGAGGTGATGAGGATCGCACTGGAGTCCCTCGATTCGAGGGCCCCTTGGCTAGAGAGATCAGACGCTGTCTCCACACAGCGCCTGAGGTCGTTGACCGGAATGTCCAGACAGGAGTGGAGCAGCTGGCTCGCAGACCCTTCCCCGACACCCCCTGCTGGCAGGGTTGGAAGCATCGTCTCAGCAGAACTGAAGATTGCCGACTCGACTCCCATATCCATAGAGTGGATGATTGGGAAGGAAGGCTCAAGGAACGTAGAAATATCACTCCCAAAGGAACTCTCCGGGTACGTCGAAACCGAACCCATCAAGGTCAGGGGGTGGGTAGATCGCGTAGACCTCCTCCCTATCGACTCGGCGTCTGGGAAGTGGGTTGACAATGACGGGGACGACAGCGTCGCACCAATCAGAGTTCATGGTACGGGGTGGAGGCCAAAGAGAATAATCGCTATCAGGGACATCAAGACCTCGGAGTCACCCCTCCATAGGAATCGGCACTACAAGGGCCTCCTCGAAGAACTGCAATTGGCGGTCTATGCCCGTGCATGGGAGGAAGCACACCCGGGTGACCTGGTCCTTGCAGCAGGCATATCCGTGTTCGGACACAACTCCGACCACCTCCTGGAGATATCCTCTCAATACTCAGAGTCGCAAAAGGAGATCAACATTGGGACAAGGTCATCAATCACAAGCACAACACACAGATTCGCCGACGAGGACGAGAAAACCCAGAGCGATCACTTCAGATCGTGGATGGCACAGAGACTCTCAGTAGCCCTAAAGGTAGCCTCCAACGCAAACTCGGGGAAGGTCCACCCAACGCCATCACCAGGGGTCTGCGGCTACTGCCCGGTTAGAGAAACATGCAACGTCAGGATGGAGGGATCATTCTGATCCGGCTAAACACGGCCCAGCGCCTGGCCCTTAACCTCGATTCGCACATCGTCATCGACGCAGGTGCTGGCACCGGCAAGACGAGCACAATCGTCGACCGAGTCATTGAGCACTATCTCGCCACGGATCAACGGGCAACCAGGCTCCTTCCCAAGCCAGCCAGGCCTTCCAGCACAGGAGGGGGGATGGTCACAGCACCAGCATCGGAGAGAATCAACCTCGAAGGATGGGGCGGCCTGCTCCCAGGCGAAGTCGTCCTCCTCACCTTCACAAACAGGGCCGCAGACGAGATGAAAGATCGCCTTCGCAGCGCAATCTCGAGGATCAGGCCAGGCCCGTTGGGCGATGATGGAGAGCATAGGTTCGATCCGAGGGTGAAGAGCCAAGGATTCGTCGAGCAGTTACTCACTCTCCTGGAAGACGCGCCAATCGGAACGATAGACTCCTTCCTGTCCCAATTGGTGTCCCCGTATCGTGGAAAGCTCGGAGACGCACTGAGTCGCGAGAATGTGTCGGATGCATCAAGGGCGATCCTGATCGAGACCGCACTCAGGACAATCTGGAGACTCGCTAGCGAGAGGAATCGAATCGGAGAGGCGGTGGACGCCGGAATACCATCCCATATCGCTTCGGAGGTGCTCTCAGCGAGGGATCGGGTCGCTCGTCACTACTCAGGCAGGACATCAGCAGCCAGAGTACTCAGAACACTAGTTGGAAAAGCCGTCTTCGTCGAGGAGTCATCTCGCAAGATTATGGACGAAACCGGCTCCTTCGACCCAAACAAGCTCCTATCGACAATAATGTCCTCTGTCGACAAAGAGGAGATATCCGACCAGTCTCAGAGGCTCCACTCGATCGTGTCAGACGTCTGCGAGACAATCAAGGAATCACTCCAGTCCCCCTCAGATGTAGGTTGGTCCTCCGAGACTCGGATGGCATCCCTTGACGAACTTGACCGGAACGGACCACCTCCGGGCGAATGGGACAAGCTGTGCTGGATGGGGCACGTTCTGACTTGCATCGTCAGCCCATCGACACTGATGGGGAAGGAGATGAGATTCTTCCCTGGAATGAAGCTCCCATCCGACTCCTGGCCAGCGGGAGTGAGGAGCTATGCGGAGATAAAGGACAAGAATCTGAAATCAGCCTACACATCCACGATGAAGTCGAAAATCTCGGAGCTGCAGCGAATCTGGTCAGATGATATGGGAAGCATGATGCTTCACTTCGTGAGAACAGCAATCATCCTCGAAGAGTCCAAACCCCCCGAGGTGTCCCTTGACTGGGAACCACCATCCCATGCCCTACCGACCGAAATACCCGAGCGACTGGACAATCCGAAGAAGAACCACCACTTCTCATTGGACGCCGAGATACAGAACCTACGGGACCTAAATCTCCTCCATCTGGGATTCCAGGGGGTGATGAAGAACCTGAAGCAGCGCGATGAGGTCCATGACTTCGACGACATACAGAGACTTGCAGGAGACCTGCTGCTGGCAAATTGCCCAGAGGTCTGCAGGATGTTCTACCACCCCTCTATCCAGAGGGAACTAGACTCAATCAGCCCAGACAGCCCATGGAGGGATGATCACATCTCCAGGGCAATGGATGCGTTATCCAAACTCGAGCTAGACACGGAATCGGCCGGAGCATGGGCATCCAAATTGGGAGCCACCCGAATCGATCTGGAGAGTCGGAGACACCTCCTCGAGGAAATCAGAAGGAGGTATCGAGCCTTCATCATCGACGAGGCGCAGGACAACTCCCCCCTCCAATGGAGGTTGCTATCCAGGCTCTGGGGGCCAAGGGAGGTCAGGGAAGGTGACCCTCCCAAGCCAGACACTCCCTGGGAGCCTACAGTGTGTTACGTTGGAGACGTAAAGCAGAGCATCTATGCATTCAGACAGGCAGAGGTTACCGGATTCCTGGATTTCGCCAAGTCACTAAGGGCAATCAACGTGCATGAGTTCTCCAGCGTCCCGGAGCTTACCAGAAAACCAGCCCTAAGGAAAGAGTCCCATAGCAGGGACCCGAGGAATGACCACAAGTCGAACATTGCGACCGCATCGGAGTACATGCGAAGGGGTGGCAGGGACCTATCCCCTTGGATCCCATTCGACTCAACCGACTGGGACCTACCCGCCCCGTCGGGGGAGGAGGTTAGGGCACGCAAGGAGGGCATGGTGCCATTGCAGGTGAACTACCGATCCGAAGGCGGTCTTCTGGACGTGATGAACGAATGGTGGGAGGACGTCTTCTCAGACAGGCACAGACTCATCTCCAGAGGGGAATTCTATGCCTCGTCACAGACTCTCCACTCATTCCCAGAGAAGAGGAATAACCCGGGTTCGATCGAGTGGATTTGCCCACCAGACTCCGATGGATCCACCGATCCCGCCACAGATCTGCGGACCCACCTAGATCCGTTCGGACCGGGCTCATTGGATCGATTGGAGAGGCAAGCCATGCTCATTGCACTCAGAGTGAGGAGCCTCATCGAAGGGAGCCCGGTAAGGGTCAGATCCGCCGATAACTCATGGATCGAGGTCCAACCAGAAGACGCAGTAAGGCCCGAAGAGATCACAATCCTCTTGCCAAACAGAGTCAATCTAAGGGACGTCATCATCAGGCATCTGCATGATCTAGGAGTCCCAGCACAGGCCGACCGCGAAGGCGGGTTGCTGGAACGCCCAGCAGCCTCTGCATTGGAGGGGCTAGTCCAATTCGTCGCTAGGCCAAGATCCAGGCACAACGCAGCATGGGTGGCCCGCTCGCCGCTTTTCGGGATGTCCGACACCCAACTGCATGACTTCCTCTCCAACTCCGAGAAGGGAGTGGACTTGCTCTCCAGGATGCTATCGAGCTGCTCCAATGACAGACAGAGGTCATTGGTATCGAGATGGCACGAACTCACCTCCTCCAGCCTCGTAGAACTCCTAGAGGACACCATCGACCGCTCAGACCTTCTCGTCGCATACCCGGATCAAGCCTCAAGGCAGGACGCAGAACAGTTCGTAGATCTGATCAGGTCGCTGACCGCCGAGGTCGGTGGCGACCCGATAGTCCTCTCCGACAGGCTGCGGGACCTCAGGGAGAGCAGCTCCCAGGCCATCGAGGCATCCACAATCCCTCCAACGAATGCAGTCAAAGTAATGACGATCCACAGCTCAAAGGGACTCGAGGCCAAGGTGGTCATCCTAGCAGACCTGTTCTCATCTAGACAGACTAACATGAGGAACGAACAGAACAGCAGACTCATCGTCAGCCCGGAGATGTTCGCAGGCCATCCCAACCCATGGCCCGCAGAGGGAAAAACGCCTATATCAGCGATATGGGAACATGTCTCCCTCCTCCACAGGGCTAGGAAGAATGCCGAAGCAAGAAGGCTCCTCTACGTCGCCGCAACTAGGGCAGAAGAGAAGATAATCATCGCCGGCTCCCCTAGGGGGACCCAGTGGCTGGAAGACGAGGGCATCGTGTTCCCGTGGAAATATGACAAAGCCGCTCCCCAATTGGGGCAAATGTGGCTCGAATCATTGCGCATGGGGTCATGGAGGAGAGGGGAACTAGAGTCGCCCTGGCTCGAACCATCGGGAGACGGATCGGAACCGGTTTTGACAAACAGAGGAAGCAGAACCTTGGACCCGGGGAGTCTGCTTGAGGATGCATGCCTCGGTGGGAGCGGCAAGACGGGCATGACCATGCTCCACCACCCCGACTGCTTCTCGGAGACAAACGAAGACGGAAATGCAATCATGACCCCAATCCAGAGAATAGAGTCAATCGACAAAGCCTCTCGTGGAAACCAAACACCCGATCCACCTACACCCCTCCCCCCACGAAGCGAATCCTCGACTAGAGTCCGTGTGAAACCAAGCAAACTACCCTCCTACTTCGAATGCCCTAGGTGCCACTGGCTCGAGGTAAGGGCAGGCGTAGAACCAGATTCGATGTTGGCCAGAAGTAGAGCGGTCGGAAAGACGAAGCCCGTTCTATCCGTGGACCCTGCAACATTCGGGAATGTTTTCCATAGGATTATTGAGATCGGCATCGGGAACCCGGGTCCCGGGGAAAATGGCCCCAGTACCCCGTTGCCGTCTTCCTGGACCACCAAGACTGAGGACAGAATCACCGATGAAGAAATCCACAGAACAGTTTTCTCCGAGCTACTACCAGCTGATGCCGATGCCGAGAAGGTAGCAGAGGCCACTGCGATAATGGCCCAGAGAGTCTCGGAAGGGAAGCTGGGTGGGATGATCCGCGGAACCGAGTTGGATGGTATGCGTGTGGAGGGTCTCAGGACTGAGATGCCATTCCATGTCTCCATGCCCGTTTCATTCGACGCTGTCAGGAGGAGCAAGTGGTCACCAGACGGAGAAGAGAACCTCGTGACAATCGACTCAACAACTATCGATATGAGTGGGGTGATTGACCTAGTCCTCTGTACGAGCAACGTGAACGGACCGCCGACAATCAGGGCCGTCGACCTAAAGACGACCGATGCCCACTGCCTCCTCGATCAATCTCATAGTGGACTATTGGATGCCCTAGGGGGTGAATCAACTGGGCCCGCCTGTGAAGAAGAGGAAAAACTCCTCCGCAAGCATAGGCTGCAAATGGCACTGTACCACCAAGCCCTGGAGGAATCCGAATCCGATAGGTCCAACGAGAGCCTGCCAAGCAGGCAGGTCCTATCTCCAGCCATCCTGGTCGGAGTCACTGGAAGACTGGTCGAATACCCACAAGCGCTCCTCGAAGAGGCGAAGGTGGACTTGATGGAGACCCTATCAAGAACCGCAAGAATGTCCCTCGCGTCGGATTTCCCCATCTCCGAGATCGAGAAATTCCAGAGAGCGCCCAATCAGAAGTGCAAGATTTGTTCATCGTCTGATATGCCTCAGTAGAAGAGTCCATGAGTGAACACCCCGGGTAGGGGTCATGGCACTGGACCTGGGAAATTTGATGGATAGAAGTGATGAGATCTGGGAGCAATCGATTCTTCCAAGCCTATCTGATTTTATTGAGATTAAGGCCCTCTCCCCGCTGTTTGAGCCTGATTGGGCCGATCTGGGGGAGTTAGACGCCACTATCGAGCTATTCTGCAAATGGCTCGACGACCAGGGCATCTCCGGGATGACATACGAGACGCATAGGATTGACGACCTTTCTCCCGTTCTGCTAGTGACTATCGAGGGAACCGGACCCGGGGAGGTGATATTCTACTCCCACCTCGATAAGCAGCCATCGAAACCAGATTTGTGGTCAGATGGACTCCATCCCCTTAGAGCCGTCAGGAGGGATCCATGGCTCTATGGCCGAGGCTCCGTTGACGATGGTTATGGGGGGTATCTATGCGCCACCTCGATCCGGCTCCTGCAAGAGGCCGGAGTACCACACCCACGTTGTACACTAATCATCGAGACCTGCGAGGAATCAGGGTCATTCGACCTTCCACCATACCTAGAGGCTCTATCGGGTCAGTTAGGAGCTCCGGATATGGTTGTAGTAATGGACAGTGGGGGCCCGGATTACGATCATGTGTGGATGACTGAGGCCCTAAGGGGCTTGGTGTCGGGAACGCTTTCGGTGAAGGTGTCACACGAGGGCATCCATTCTGGGAACTCAGGAGGCTCGATCCCTTCGTCATTCAGGATTCTGAGAATCCTCCTGGACCGCGTGGAAGACTCGGCCACCGGACGAGTTCTGATACCCGAGATGCATGTCGAAATCCCCGAAGAGATCAGGGAAAAGGCCGTTGCACTCAGAGAAATAGTGGGCAATAGCATCTGGGAGCAGTTCCCCACCGTGGACTCGCTCAGGCAGGCTTCGGATACAACCGAGGACATGATTATAGCAATGAACTGGGCACCAACACTCTCGATTATCGGGGCGGATGGGATGCCATCGGTACAAGTCGCAGGAAACGTACTCCGAACAAACACCGATCTAAAACTAAGCTTCAGAATCCCACCAGGCGTCGATTCAGATATTGCGATAGCGTGCGCCAAGAAGGCTCTCGAGGAAGACCCACCATACGGTGCCGAGGTCACCTTCATCCCAGACTCGTGTGCAGATGGATTCCACGCCCCTCCTCTCGCTGGCAGCGTTTCGGATGCAATCCATGACGCATCAATGGAGCTAACAGGACTCCCTCCCTTGGCCACCTGGACTGGTGGCACAATTCCATTCATGGCTATGATGCAGGGAAAATACCCCGAAGCAATGTTCCTCTGCACGGGTTCTTCTGGTCCTGGAAACAACGCGCATGGTCCAGATGAGAAATTACACATCCCCTCTTCGAAGAGGCTGACGGTAGCCCTCTCAGCCACAATCTCAGCTATTTGCGGAAACCCCTGATTAGCCGTTTCTCCCCGACCTAAGTGCCGCCGGGGTTATATCGGGGTCACCTGCGCATCATGGAAGATGATGGGCCAAGACGACTCAGCCGCAGAAGACCCCCAGCCGACTATCCAAGAACTGGAGCAGCAGGCTGCCAAGGACAAGGAGGCTCTGGACAAGCTCTTGGTCGCATACCAAGCACAAGAGGCCGATATCAGCGAGATGAAGGCCCAGGTCGAGACCCTAAACCGAGAACTTATCGACAAGGAGACCGAGAAGGAAGGCATCAACAACCTCCTCTCAAACCTACGTAGGCAGAAGGACGAGATGGAAGTCGATCTAGCCAAGGCAAACACGAAGATTCCATACTTGGAGAGCAAACTCGACAAAACCGAGGAGTTGCTAGAAAGAGAGAAGGCGAGACTCGGTCAGGTACTCACTGTTGCCGAGGAGATAGACGAGTCAAACCAAGCTGCACAATCAGAATTATCCGCCAGGGACGATTGGTATGTTCAGCACATGCAACTCTTCGAGGACCTCAACGAAGCAATCCAGACTCGCCACGACATGATTGACAGGGCTATTGCCACAGCCAAGGAGATCCACTCCAAGCAGGAATCGTTCCAAGCCCAGAAGCAGGCTGTCATAGAGGAAATAAAAGAGATGTCCTCAGATGACGAAGATGAACCCGAGACTGAGAACGAGTGACCCTACTCTCCCACCTTCTTGATGAATCTGGCTGGTATTCCTCCCCAAGCTTCACCATCGGGGATGTTGGTCCATTTTGGCACCACGGCTCTAGATGCTACGACCGCCCCGTCGCCGATTGTGCATCCGGGTTGAACCGTGCTCCCCCCTCCAACCACTGCGTTTTTCCCAACATGAACAGGAGCCAGAACAATTTCCCCCCTCTCAACCAGATGCCCATTTATTGTCGCATTTCCACCAACTACTACTCCATCTCCAAGAGTAACCATATGAGCGTCATTCAGCGAATCTGTGAGAATTTGGACGCCCTTCCCAATCTTAGCGCCCATTAGTTTGTAGTATATGTTAACCTGTAGTGATGGGACTATATTCTTGATGAACATCTGTGCCACCTTGTGGAAAACTAGCGACCAAGCCCATGCAATCGTGACCCAACTATTGAGTGGGTATCGGCCTTCCTTCAGAGGGGGCCGCAACAGTCCTCCAAGGACACCACAGATTAGCAGCAATGTCAACCCCCATAACAAGTATCCAATGCCCAACCCCACACAAATCCCGAAAGCCTCAATCCAGAAATCCTGGGCCTTGCTCCATTCCGAGATTTCCATGAATAGTAGGTAAGAGGGAACAGCAGCAATGCCCCAGACAATTGCAGAGAAAATCGCCACTGGAATCGTAAGTAAGTGTTGGACCAAAGAAAAATTCATCCTTCTGCACCTCACTCAACTATCAGTCCGGCTTCGATGTCCTCTTGTCTAGCCACTCTGACGCCCTCTTCAACGTCGATGAAGATGAATAGTGACCATCCGATAAGGATCACGACAACTATGCTAGCCACTGCCACCCTGCTTCCCATCGTTGCTGCACTGATTGCATAGACGATAGGGCCGAAAACCGCAGCCGCCTTGCCTATGAACCCGAAGAACCCGAAGAATTCAGTGGATCTCGAGGAAGGCGTGAGCATCGTAAAGAGGCTTCTGGCTTGGGCACCCGCTGTCCCCATGACGATTCCGACCATCATCCCTAGCATTATCCACTGAAGACTGACGCCAAAGTTCAGAGGTTCCCAAACCTTGTCCCTCAACAGGTTTGGCCACCAGTCAGCAAGCTCTCCCTCAATGATTGTCGGGTGCTCTTCACCAACATGTCTACTTCCATCCAGATCTCCTCCCTTGAACGAGAAAGAGAACCTATGCTCGTCCATCACGGCCACCTCACTGAGGAGAGACGTAGCTTGACTCGCCGAAATGGAGTCAATAACCACATCGTCGTCACTCCACCTTTCACTCTCACTCGTGTCAGGAACGGTTTCAAACATATACTCGAAGAAAGAGTCCCTGAACTTCAGGTCCCCATCCCCAGACTTGCTAACCCAACCCTTCACTCCTCTGTCGTACAGGGTCGTTAGTTCATATTCGCCAGTCTCGTCATTGAAATCGTACTGGAAGTCATAACGCTCGTGGTCGTCCTCTAGTTCAAGAGGGGCGAATCCAACGGCTAGTATCGCGACTACTGCGTATACCCCGAGAGACCAACCAAGTACTCTCTTCGTTCCAAACCTGTTTGCCAACTTGCCTCCTATTACAGTCATTGGAACTGCTGTAATGTTCACCATTAGCAACAGAACGAAGTTCATCGTCGGATTCAGCCGCAGGACAGAGTCACCGAAAGCCGAAGCCATTCCTCCTATGGTGTTGATTCCATCGAAGAAAAGCAGGTATGATGCAAGGTAAATAGCGAGAATCTTGAATTTTCGGATCTCCCCGAAGGTCTTCCTTACTTCCCTAATCCCATCCCTAACAGCTTCCAAAGCAGAACCGTACTCCTTCGGGTTTGGAATCTCAGGCTCTGGCGTATTCCTGAACAATTGCATCCCAAAGCCCAACCACCACATCGCACTAGTGACGAAGATGAAACTCAACACCCATGGGCTCCACGGATCACTGACTCCGAAGAAACCAGTGAGTCCTACCAAGAGGTGGACAATCAGGATTAGCGACCCCCCAGCAAAGCCGTAGGCATACCCCCAACTGGAAACGTGATCCATGGAGTCCCTATCCGCAAGGTTCGGCATGAATGCATAGTAAATCACGTTCCCTCCAGCAAATCCTATGTTTCCTATTACTAGGCAGAATGCGAGGAATCTGTAAGCCGACCCAGCTTCTAGGTGAGGTGCTACGCCCATCATTGCGGTGAATAGTACTCCGACAACGGTGTACACCCAGAGTATCTTCTTCTTGATAGGCATCCGATCGGCTATTGCCCCAAGCACTGGGCTGACGATAGCCACGAACAGGCTAGCTGATCCTAGGATAATTGCGTAGAAGGTATCACCAGTTATCTTCAGGCTCCCTACCTCGGTTCCACCTCCAGTCGACAACTCGAACATGCTGGAAAGCAACTGTGGAACCAGTACCGTGAGAACAGTGAGGGCAAATGCCTGGTTTGCCCAGTCGTACCAGTACCAACTCCTCAGTGCCTTGTTTTCCTCAACACCCATTCCTTCTATTGTTCCGAAACCCATTCTACTCCGACCTCGGAGGCGAGATTAGGGTTTAGTGTATTCTACAACACCTAGTGTTTCATCGTGAACGGGCAACACGTCAATATCAAGAGCAAAGCACCAAACGCGTGTCATGGGCAAGTCATGTGGCATCATGGGCGACGGGTCCAAGGCAGTGAAGATCCATCATCTGGTGAAGGCCCCAGAGAACACCCCGGAGTCAATCTCGTTCAGGGAATCTTGGGATGCAAGTAGGCCGGTTACGGTGTACAAGACTCCTGAGAACCTCCCAGATGGAACCCCATGCACGGCTGCCACTGTGATTCTAAGGTCCAAGGGGTGTGCTTGGTGGTGGAAGTCAGGCTGTACGTTCTGCGGATACTTCAATGACGTAAGAGACGATGTCTCTGCCGAGGACATGTTCTCTCAATGGGAGCATGCGAAGAAGTCAACCGATAATTTTGAGGGTTGCCAGATGATCAAGGTCTACACATCAGGCACATTCTTCGAGGACAGGGAGAACCCTCCAGAGTGGCAGGAGACCATCCTAAAGGAGACTGCTGACATGGGTCTTCACTTGGTGGTCGAGGCCCAGGCACAGATGTGCACTCCAGAGAAGATTGAGTGGGTCGCTGCTAGGCATCCCGGATGCACAGTTGCAATTGGCCTAGAGGCTTACGACGACAGTGTTCTGAGGTTTCACGTCAATAAGGGATTCACAACCAAACAGTGGCACCGAGCGGTCGAAATGCTGAGAGAGAATGACTTGCGGGTCAAGACCTACCTCCTGTTCAAACCGCCTTTCATGTCAGAGGGAGATGCACTCCACCACACCACTTCTTGGCTCATTGACGTGGCACCCTTCTCCGACGAGGTCTCTGTTAATCCAATGAATATACAGAAGAACACGATAGTTGACAGGCTATTCAGGAATAAAGAATACAGAACACCATGGCTATGGTCGTTGGTGGAGATGATCAAGCGAGCCCATGAACACCTAGTGGACTCCAGTTGTCGAATCATAGTTCACCCAACGGCAGGTGGAAAGATTCGCGGCGCACACAATTGCGGTTCATGTGACTCAGAGGTAGTAGCAGCGATTGA
>Ga0208765_1001399_pt1 | contig 14656 bp, 12 predicted proteins | sample ETNtaG_2_FD_185783 | JGI IMG/M metagenome (GOLD analysis project Ga0208765, IMG submission 185783) | Marine microbial and viral communities from oxygen minimum zone, Eastern Pacific Ocean - ETNP201406SV203 (SPAdes) (version 2) | ecosystem: Environmental > Aquatic > Marine > Oceanic ... | reverse complement strand
CAAGTCTAAGTTTGAATCTAATTTAGCCTTAATTTTATTATATATAAAAACACAAATGTTCTCAGCCGTAGGGTTTATTGATTTAAATTCATTTACATCTAAATTTAGATTTTTATGATCTAAATTATCTTCTACTTCTTCTTTAATAATTCTTTTTAATAATGTCATATCAATAACATATCCAGTATCAGAATCAATTTCACCTGTCACACTTACAATTAACTCATAATTATGTCCATGGAAATTTGGATTATTACACTTTCCAAAGACTTGATCATTCTTCTCCTTTGACCACTTATTATTAAAAAGTCTATGAGCTGCATTAAAATGAGCTTTTCTACTAACTGTTAACTTCATTTATAAATTTTTTAACTGATCGTAATAATCTTCTATAATTATCTTAAACCATTCAGTATAATTATCAGGATTTATTTTTATATCATCTTTAATATTATCTAAACTCAACCATTTCCAGTCGTCTACTTCATCTGGATTCATTTTAACATTACCCTTGTATTTTCCAACTAATATATAATCTAATTCATGTTCGATTAATCCATTATCAAATCCAATATTATATATGAATGAGCCTATCTCATTTAGTTCAGCGCAAAAACCCATTTCTTCTAAAAGTCTTCTTTTACCGGCACTAATATTAGATTCCTCATCCCTTTGATGGCTACAACAAGTATTTGTCCATAATCCAGGTGAATGATACTTGTTTTTATTTCTTTTTTGAAGCATTAATTCGTTCTTGTTATTAAAAATAAAAATTGAGAAAGCTCGATGCAAAGCTCCTTTTTTGTGAGCTTCCATTTTTGACATTAAACCTATCTTTTTGTCATTTTTATCGACAAGAATAACAAAATCATCAATCATAATATGACAAAAATACCAAAGAAAATTTAATAAGCAATACGTTATGCTTTTCCTGCAGGACCAAAATTTAATTGGATATTAGGGTTTTCATAATCCTTTATAGATCCAAAATTGTCTTCAAATCTATCAATATTATCATTTAAGGCTTTTGATAATTTTTTTGCATGTTGAGGTGTAATAATAATTCTAGACTTTACTTTATTTTTGGGAGTACCTGGCATTATAGAAATAAAATCAATTACAAATTCTGAAACTGAGTGATTTATAATTGCAAGATTAGAATAGACTCCTTCAGAAACCTTTTCATCAATTTCAATATTGATTTTTTGTTTTGATTTTTTTTTCTCTGGACTCATAATTTTCTTTATTAATTAGTATTAATTTCTTCTTCCTCAGATTCAAGTTTTGAATCAATTAATTCATTATATGCTTCATTTGACCCTACTAATATATCATCATATTTCCTAAGACCTGTACCTGCAGGAATTTTATGACCTACAATTACATTTTCCTTAAGTCCATCAAGATTATCAACTCTTGCATTTACAGCAGATTCATTAAGTACTTTTGTTGTTTCCTGGAATGATGCAGCTGAAATAAATGATTTTGTTTGAAGTGAAGCTTTTGTAATACCTTGTAAAATAGGTGTTGCAGTTGCTGGTTTAGCGTTTCTTGCAAGAAGCTCTTTTTTGTCTTCTCTTTTTAGTATTGAATTCTCATCTCTAAATTCTCTACTAGATATTATTTGGCCTACTTTATAATTCTCTGAATCACCCGAATCCTCGACTAATTTTTTACCATATATAATGTCATTTTCATCAATAAAGTCAGATTTATGGATTAACTGATCTTCTAAGAAAATAGTATCACCTGAATCCTGGATTTTTACTTTTCTCATCATTTGTCTTACAACTACCTCAAAGTGTTTGTCATTAATTTTTACACCTTGGAGTCTGTATACTTCCTGAACCTCATTTACTAAATATTGCTGAACAGCAGAAGGTCCCTTAATATTCAATATATCATTTGGAGTTGTAGATCCTTCAGACATAGGTGTTCCAGCTTTTACATAATCATTTTCTTGCACAAGGATTTGATTAGAAAGCTTAATCAGATATTTTCTTATTTCACCAGTTTTAGATTCAATAATAATTTCTCTATTACCACGCTTAATTTTTCCAAATGAAACAACACCATCAACTGCACTAACTACAGCAGGATTAGATGGATTTCTAGCTTCAAACAATTCTGTCACCCTAGGAAGACCTCCCGTAATATCGCCTGTTTTAGCAGATTTTCTAGGTATCTTAACTAATATTTTTCCCAGGGCTATTGATTCGTTTTCATCTATCATCAAATGAGCTCCAACAGGTAAATTATAAGATCTAATTATTTCATCTTTTTTGTTTTTTACATGAATTGTCGGTATCATCTTTTTATTTCTAGATTCAATTATTACTTTTTCTTGAAAACCAGTTTGTTCATCAATCTCAACTTCATATGTTATACCCTGTTCAATATTTTCATAATGAATCTTACCAGAAAAATCAGCAATAATTACTCCATTATAAGGATCCCATTGACATATTAATGTGTCCTTTTTAATTTTTTGTCCATTCTTAATAAATATAGTAGAACCATAAGGAATATTATTATTAGTTAAAACCAGTCCCGTAGTAACATCAATTATCTTTAATTCTGATGATCTTGAAACTACAATATTAACATTATTACCTTCACTATCAGTTCCCTTAACTGTCTTTAAATCTTCTATTTCAACTTTCCCGTTATATTTAGAAATAAGGCTATTTTCCTCAGATATATTTCCAGCAATACCACCGACATGGAATGTTCTTAGAGTCAGCTGAGTTCCTGGTTCACCAATTGACTGTGCAGCAACTACGCCAACAGCTTCTCCAATTTGCACCATTTTTCCTGTTGCTAAATTTCTTCCATAACATTTTGCACATATTCCTTTTTTAGATTCACAAGTCAAAGCAGACCTAACTTCAATATTATCAATTGTAGAATTTTCTATTACATTAGCAATTTCATCATTTATAAGATCACCTGAAGCTACAATTAAGTCAGAATTTATAGGATCATCGACATCATGTAATGCTGTTCTACCTACAATTCTTTCTTCTAATTTTTCTACTACTTCCTCATTCTTTTTTAAAGGAGCTACATTAACACCTCTTAAGGTGCCACAATCATCTTCTGTAATTATAACATCTTGAGAAACATCAACAAGCCTACGAGTTAGGTATCCAGCATCTGCTGTTTTTAATGCAGTATCTGCAAGACCTTTTCTCGCACCGTGTGTAGATATGAAATATTCTAAAATTGATAAACCTTCTTTAAAATTTGACAATATTGGATTTTCAATAATTTCACCTCCACCAGCAGTTGATTTCTTTGGTTTTGCCATAAGACCTCTCATTCCTGAAAGCTGTCTAATTTGTTCTTTAGACCCTCTAGCTCCTGAATCTAACATCATATATACAGAATTAAATCCTTGCTGGTCTTCTCTAATTCTCTTCATTGAAAGCTCAGTTAATTCTGCATTGGTTGAAGTCCATATATCAATAACCTGATTATATCTCTCATTGTTTGTAATTAAACCCATATTGTAATTAGCTCTAATTCCATCAACCTGTTTATTTGCCTTATTGATCATATCATGTTTCTCATTAGGAATAATTATATCTCCCAAACTGAATGATAAACCTCCTTCAAATGCAAATTTATATCCAAGTGTTTTGATGTCATCTAAAAATGCTGCTGTTTCAGGGACATTAGTTTCTTTTAAAATTCTTCCAATAATATCTCTTAATGATTTTTTTGTTAATACTTCATTTATATATCCCGCTTTTTCTGGCACTTTTTCATTAAATAAAACCCTACCAACGGTTGTTTCAATAATTTTATTGACAAGTTCTGTTTTGTCATCATTATAATCAAATGTCTTTACTTTTATAGAAGCATTTAAATCTACTTTGCTTTCATTATATGCAATAATTACCTCATCTGGTGAATAAAAAGTTAAACCTTCGCCAGTTACATTAAATTCTTTATCTGATATTTTTAGTTTTGTCATATAGTATAAACCTAAAACCATATCTTGTGATGGAACAGTAATTGGAGAACCATTAGCAGGATTCAGAATATTATGAGATGCTAACATTAAGAGTTGAGATTCAAGAATTGCTTCTGGCCCAAGCGGAAGGTGAACTGCCATCTGATCTCCATCAAAGTCAGCATTAAATGCTGTACATACTAGCGGATGCAATTGTATAGCTTTACCTTCAATTAATTTTGGCTGAAATGCTTGTATTCCCAATCTGTGTAATGTAGGTGCTCTGTTTAATAATACAGGGTGGCCCTTTAAAACGTTTTCCAGAATATCCCAAACAACTGGGTCTCTTCTATCAATAATTTTTCTTGCAGATTTTACAGTTTTTACTATTCCTCTTTCCATTAACTTTCTAATAATAAAAGGCTTATATAGCTCTGCAGCCATATCCTTTGGCAGTCCACATTCGAATAATTTCAAGTCAGGTCCAACAACAATAACTGACCTTGCAGAATAATCAACACGTTTACCTAATAAATTTTGTCTGAATCTACCTTGCTTTCCTTTCAATGAATCTGAAAGTGATTTTAATGGTCTATTTGACTCAGTTTTTACAGCAGATGATTTTCTTGTATTATCAAATAAAGAATCAACTGATTCTTGAAGCATTCTCTTTTCATTTCTCAAAATAACTTCAGGAGCTTTGATTTCAATTAATCTTTTTAATCTATTATTCCTTATAATTACTCTTCTATAAAGATCATTTAAATCTGAAGTGGCAAATCTACCTCCATCAAGTGGAACTAACGGCCTAAGTTCTGGGGGAATTACTGGAACAGCCTTCACAATCATCCACTCAGGCAAATTCTCTCTATTTAAATTCCCTTCTTTAAATGATTCAACTACTTGAAGTCTCTTTAATGCTTCAGTCTTTCTTTGTTTAGAAGTTTCATTATTTGCCTTATCTCTTAATTCGTAAGAAAGCTCAAGCAAATCAATTCTGGAAAGCAGATCAATAAGACACTCTGCTCCCATTTTTGCAATAAATTTTTCTGGATCCTCATCATCTAAATACATGTTTTCTGAGGGTAATGTCTCTAAAATATTTAAATACTCTTCCTCTGTTAAAAAATCCATCTTACTAACAGGCTCTCCTTCAATATTTACAGCAATACCAGGTTGAATGACTACATACCTCTCGTAATATATAATCATATCTAATTTCTTCGAAGGCAATCCAAGTAAATAACCTATCTTATTAGGAAGTGATCTAAAATACCAGATATGGGCTACAGGAACAACAAGATTTATATGACCAACTCGATCTCTTCTTACCTTTTTCTCAGTAACTTCAACACCACATCTATCACAAACTATTCCTTTATATCTTATTCTTTTATATTTTCCACATGCACATTCAAAATCCTTAACAGGTCCGAAAATTCTTTCACAAAACAAACCATCTCTTTCAGGCTTATGTGTCCTGTAATTTATAGTTTCTGGTTTCAAAACCTCTCCCCTTGAAGCAGCTAGAATTGACTCAGGTGATCCAAGTCCTATAGAAATCTTATTAAATTTCAAAGCTTTTTTTACTTGTTTTCTTGCCATAATAAATGGATAATAATTATTATTAATAAATTATTCTTCTAATCTTATATCTAATCCTAGCCCCTTAAGCTCATGCATTAACACATTAAATGATTCTGGCAGTCCAGGATTTGGCATAGAATCACCCTTAACTATAGATTCATAAGTTTTAGCTCTTCCTACAACATCATCAGATTTAACTGTTAATATTTCTCTTAAGGTACTTGATGCGCCGTATGCTTCTAATGCCCATACTTCCATCTCTCCAAATCTCTGTCCACCAAATTGCGCTTTACCTCCTAGTGGTTGTTGAGTAATAAGAGAATATGGACCAATTGATCTTGAATGCATCTTATCATCAACCATATGCCCTAGTTTTAGCATATATATAATTCCAACAGTAGCTGCTTGATCAAATTTTTTCCCACTTCCACCATCATATAAATAAGTGTGACCAAATTTAGGCACACCAGCCTTACTAGTGATTTCATTAATTTCATCTAATGAAGCACCATCAAAAATTGGAGTTGAATACTTCTTATCAAGATTCTTCCCTGCCCATCCTAGAACTGTTTCGTAAATCTGACCTATATTCATTCTTGAAGGAACTCCAAGTGGATTTAAAACAATATCTACAGGGGTTCCATCTTCTAAGAATGGCATATCTTCTTCTCTTACAATTTTAGCTACAATACCTTTATTTCCATGTCTCCCTGCCATTTTATCTCCAACCTTTAATTTTCTCTTCTTGGCTATATATACTTTAGCTAATTTTATAATTCCTGGTGGTAATTCATCCCCAACAGAAATTGTAAATTTTTCTCTTCTCAATGATCCTTGAAGATCATTTTCTTTAATCTTATAATTATGAATAATGTGAGAGACAGTGCTATTTGTTTTAGCATCTGCAGACCATTTTCCTGCAACTAAATGAGCGTAATCATCAGCAGTATTTAACATCTTTAATGTAAATTTCTTTCCTTTTGGAAAAATTTCTTCTCCTAAATCATTGAAAATCCCTTGTGATGTTTTTCCAGATAGTACATTAAATAATTTTTTAACTAAAACTTTTCTTAAGTCTTCAAATTTTTCATCATAAATCCTCTCTAATTCTTTTATATCATCTTTATCTTGAAGTCTTTTTCTTTTATCTTTTATTGCCCTTGCAAAAAGTTTCTTGTCAATTACTATACCATTTAATGAAGGTGGTGCTTTTAAAGAAGCATCTTTAACATCTCCTGCTTTATCTCCAAATATTGCTCTAAGGAGTTTTTCCTCTGGAGTAGGATCACTTTCACCTTTTGGAGTAATTTTTCCAATTAATATATCTCCAGGCTTAATTTCAGCTCCTATCCTAATCATACCATTTTCATCCAAATCTTTGGTGGCTTCTTCAGATACATTTGGTATATCATGAGTCAACTCTTCATTTCCTAATTTTGTATCTCTTACATCAATTGAATATTCATCAATATGAATTGATGTAAAAACATCATCTCTTACAACTTTTTCTGAAATAACAATTGCATCTTCAAAATTGTACCCTTTCCATGGCATAAATGCAACTTTAATATTTCTACCCAAAGCTAATTCGCCATCATTTGTAGCATAACCTTCACATAAAACTTGACCTTTTACTACCTTATCGCCTTTAGAAACAATCGGTTTAAGATTAACACAGGTTCCTTGATTTGTTTTCTTAAATTTTGTTAAATTATATGTTATAGTTCCTGAGTCAAAACTTGTCAATATTTGCTCCTGATTTCTTTTATAGGTTATAATAATTTTATCAGCATCAACATAATCAACTTTCCCATCATCTTCTGCATTAATAAGAATTCTTGAGTCGGATGCTACTTGTCTTTCAAGACCGGTACCTACTATTGGTGATTCTGGCAAAAGTAATGGAACTGCTTGCCTCATCATATTTGATCCCATTAATGCTCTATTAGCATCATCATGTTCTAAAAAAGGTATTAAAGAAGCGGATATTGAAGCAATTTGATTTGGAGCTACATCTGTATAATGAACCTTATTAGATTCAATTACAGGAAAATCACCTTCCATTCTGGCAATTATCATGTCATCAACAATATTGCCTTTTTTATCAATCTGAACATTTGATTGTGCAATCAACTTCTCTTCTTCTTCTTCAGCACTTAAATAAATAGGTTCTGATTTTATGTCAACTTTTCTGTTATTAACTTTTCTGTAAGGAGTTTCAATGAATCCCATACCATTGATCTTAGCAAATACACTAAGTGAAGAGATTAATCCAATATTAGGTCCTTCTGGTGTTTCAATTGGGCATAGTCTTCCATAATGGGTGTAATGAACGTCTCTAACTTCAAAACCAGCTCGTTCCCTTGAAAGGCCTCCTGGTCCTAATGCAGATAATCTTCTCTTATGAGTAATCTCTGCTAATGGATTAGTTTGATCCATAAATTGAGATAATTGATTTGTTCCAAAGAATGTGTTTATAACAGAAGAAAGAGTTTTTGCATTTATCAAATCTATTGGAGTAAAGACCTCATTATCTCTTACATTCATTCTTTCCCTTATAGTTCTTGCCATTCTTGCTAATCCAACACCAAACTGAGTAGATAATTGTTCTCCTACAGTTCTTACTCTTCTATTAGATAAATGATCTATATCATCTATCTCAGCCTTAGAATTTATTAATTCAATCAAATACTTTATTATTGTTATGATATCCTCTGTAGTTAAAACTTGATTATCCATACCAATATCAAGTCCTAATTTTTTATTCATTCTATATCGACCAACCTCGCCTAATTTATATCTTTGATCACTAAAAAATAACTTATCAATAATTCCTCTAGCTGTTTCTTCATCTGGAGGCTCAGCATTTCTTAGTTGTCTATAAATATGTTCAACTGCTTCTTTTTCTGAATTTGTAGGATCTTTTTGGAGAGTATTATGAATAATTGCATATTCACCTTTTTGATTACTCTCTTTGTGAATTAAAATTGTCTTAATTTCAGCTTCTATAATTTGTTCAACATTTTCTTTGTCAATTTCAGTGTCTCTATCAAGTAAAACTTCATTTCTTTCAATTGAAACAACCTCACCTGTATCTTCATCTACAAAGTCCTCATGCCAAGTATTTAAAACACGGGCAGCTAATTTTCTGCCGTAATACTTTTTTAAATTATTTTTAGAAACCTTGATTTCTTCAGCTAAATCAAATATTTCAAGAATATCTTTATCTCTTTCATATCCTATTGCCCTAAATAAGGTAGTTACCGGCAATTTTTTCTTTCTATCAATATATGCATACATGACACTGTTTATATCTGTAGCAAATTCAATCCATGATCCTTTAAATGGTATTACACGAGCAGAGTATAATTTAGTTCCATTTGCATGAAATGATTGTCCAAAAAATACACCAGGGGATCTATGTAATTGTGAAACAACAACCCTTTCAGCACCATTTATACAAAATGTTCCACTTGGTGTCATGTAAGGAATGGTACCCAAGTATACGTCTTGAACTATTGTTTCAAAATCTTCGTGTTCCGGATCAGTACAATATAATTTTAATCTTGCCTTTAATGGAACGCTATAAGTTAGGCCTCTTTCAATACATTCTTGAAGATTATATCTAGGAGGATCAACAAAATAATCTATAAATTCTAATACAAATTGATTTCTAGTATCAGAAATTGGAAAATTATCCATAAAGGTATTATATAAACCTTCATTTTCTCTTTCCTCAGACTTAGTTTCTAATTGAAAAAAGTCTTTAAATGATTTAATCTGAATATCTAAGAAGTCAGGATAATTAATCGAGTTTTTTATTGATGAAAAATTAACTCTTTCTGCTCTTTTTGATGACATCTATTATATAAGTTTAAATTTTAAAATATGTTACGTTTATCTTTAAGCACGAATAGGCATAGATGTTAAGAACTTATCTTAACATCTATGCCTATGAACTTTTATATGTTGAGCTTATTTAAGTTCAACCTCAGCACCAGCTTCCTCTAATGATTTTTTCATTCCTTCAGCTTCATCCTTGCCAACAGCTTCCTTTATAGTCTTAGGTGCTCCATCTACTAATTCCTTAGCATCTTTTAAGCCCAAACCAGTTAGTTCTTTAACTAGTTTAACTACAGCAAGCTTTGAGCCTCCAGCTGCTTTAAGAATCACATCAAATTCTGATTTGCCTTCATCTCCAGCAGCAGCATCACCTGCAGCTGCTCCACCAGTAGGAGCTACCACAGCCGTTGCAGCTGGTTCTATTCCGTATTCATCTTTTAAAATATCAGCTAATTCACTTACCTCTTTTACTGATAAGTTGACTAGCTTTTCTGCGAAAGTTTTTAAATCTGCCATTTTTCTATTTTTATGTAATTTTTGTTAATATTTAATTTTCTTTTTTATTTGTTTCTTCAGAGTCATCCTCATTAGAAGCCTCCTCAGTAGGTGCTTCATTAGAAGCCTCCTCAGTAGGTGCTTCATTAGAAACCTCCTCAGTAGGTGCCTCGGTAGAAGCCTCCTCAGTAGGTGCCTCATTAGAAACCTCCTCAGTAGGTGCTTCATTAGAAGCCTCCTTATCAATTGATTTTTCTTCTCTATTAGATAAAGTCTGAATAATTCCTGATAATTTGTTACTACTAGATTTTAATGCTGAAATAACATTTCTTACTGGTGACTGTAATAATAGAACTATTTCTCCAATAATCTCTTCTTTTGATTTTATTGAGGATAAAAGTTCTAATTGTTCATCACCTAGGTATATGTCACTTTCAATAATTGCACCCTTTAAAATAGGTCTTTCAGATTTCTTTCTAAAATCTTTAATAACCTTTGCTGGAGCATTTCCAACATCAGATAGCATTACTGAAGTATTTCCTTTAAGAGTTTCTAAAAGATCCCCAAAATCTTTATCCGAAGCTTTCATTGCTTGTCCAAGAAGCGTGTTCTTCATTACCTCAAGTTTAACTCCTGATTTAAAACACAGTCTTCTTAAATTAGATGTTTCTATAGAATTAAGTCCAGAAATATCCGTCAAATAAATATTCCCATTTTGAGATAACACATCTGTTATCTCAGTAATTGCTTTAGATTTTTCTTCTCTTGTCATAATTCAATTCTAAATTTTTGGGTCTATTGCTAAACTTGGACTCATAGTTGAAGACATATAAATACTCTTCAAATAAGTTCCCTTGGATGAGTTTGGCTTAAGCTTAACTATTGTTTGAATTAATTCATTGGCATTTCCAGCTATTTTATCAGCAGCAAAAGAAACTTTTCCAACAGCAGCATGAATAATTCCTGCTTTATCTACCTTAAAATCTATTTTACCTGATTTAACATCAGAAACAGCCTTACCAATATCCATAGTCACAGTCCCAGTTTTTGGGTTTGGCATTAAGCCTCTTGGACCTAATACACGACCCAATGGGCCTAACTTACCCATAACACTAGGCATTGTAACTATAACATCTACATCAGTCCATCCCTTTTTTATTTTCTCTAGATACTCATTTAAACCTACATAATCCGCGCCTGCTTTTTTTGCTTCATCTTCCTTGTCTGGTGTAACCAAAGCTAAAACTTTCACATCTTTACCTGTGCCATGAGGCAAGGAAACAACTCCTCTAATCATTTCATTAGCTTTTTTGGGATCAACCCCTAATCTAATAGCTAAATCTACTGAACTATCAAATTTTGTAGTAGTTACATCCTTTAAAAGGGTACATGCCTCTTCTAATGAATATAGTTTACTGTTATCAATTTTTTCAATTACAGATTTTCTGTTTTTTGTTAATTTGCTCATTCTAAATTCAAATTATTTAGGTGGTTGCCCTCCTTTAACATTTATTCCCATTGATCTTGCAGTACCAGCAATCATTTTCATCCCTGATTTAACGGTAAATGCATTTAAATCTACCATTTTATCCTCAGCAATTTTCTTTATCTGATCCCAAGATACTTTTGAAACTTTATTAATATTAGGCTCTCCAGATCCCTTTTTTACCTTTGCAGCTTCTTTTAATTGAACTGCTGCAGGTGGAGTTTTTATTACAAACTCAAAAGATTTATCCTTATAAATAGTAATAACTACAGGTAATACCTTTCCAGGCTTATCCTGAGTTCTTGAATTAAATTGCTTACAAAATTCCATGATGTTGACACCAGCTGCTCCTAAGGCAGGACCTACAGGAGGAGAAGGATTAGCAGCACCACCTCTAACTTGTAACTTGATAACTTTACCTATTTCTTTTGCCATAATATTAATTAAGTTTTTATGATTTTAAGTTTGGAAGCAATAAAATCATAAGCCTCTGTAACATTTATTTTTATAACTTTTCAACTTGCATATAGCTCAATTCCAAAGGAGTTTTTCTCCCAAAAATTCTAACCATTACTTCAAGTTTTCTTTTTTCTTCATTTATTTTTTCAATTGTTGCATCAAATCCATTAAATGGCCCATCAATAACTTTAACATTTTCACCATGAATAAATGGAATAATAATATCTGATTCATCTTGAAGAGACAATTCGTCTACTTTTCCTAGCATTCTATTTACCTCAGCCTGTCTCATAGGAATAGGCTCTCCACCTTTTGTCTCTCCTAAAAAACCTATAACATTCGTTATAGATTTGATTATATGTGGAATTTCTCCAGACAGATTAGCTTTAATCATGATATAACCAGGAAAGTATGTTTTATCTTTTGTAACCTTCTTTCCTTTTCTTATTTGAACAACTTTTTCTTGTGGAACAAGAATTTCTTCTACAAAACTATCCATGCCTAATCTAGAAATTTCATTTTCAATATAGGCTTTAATCTTGTTTTCTTGGCCACTAACAGCTCTAACAACATACCACTTATTTTCTGAATTGTTCTCTGCCATTGATATTAATTTATCAAATTAAAATATTCTTTAATAATTCTGCTAAAAACACTATCCAATGCCCATATGATCAAAGAAAAAATTATTGAAAACACTCCAACTAATACTGTTAGTTCTAAACCTTCATTAAAGCTTGGCCAACTAACGTGATTTTTTAGTTCTCCGTATGATTCTTTAAAATATTTTAAAATTCCTAACATATTATTTTTTCTTGCACGGGTTGAGAGACTCGAACTCCCGACACCTGGTTTTGGAGACCAGTGCTCTACCAACTGAGCTAAACCCGTAAACATAAGTCAAGGTATTTCGTTAGTAAAACAAAATACCTTAACATTTTAAATATTTATGGATTTTATTATTCTACGATCTCAGTTACCTGTCCAGCACCAACTGTTCTACCACCTTCACGAATAGCAAAACGTAATCCAACACTCATTGCAATTGACTCAATTAATTCAACATTAATTGTTAAATTATCTCCGGGCATAACCATCTCAACACCAGATGGTAATTCAATTGTTCCTGTAACATCAGTTGTTCTGACATAAAACTGAGGCCTGTAGTTGTTATGAAATGGAGTATGTCTTCCTCCTTCTTCTTTCTTTAAAATATAAACTTCCGCCTTAAATTTCTTATGTGGAGTAACAGATCCTTGCTTACAAATCACCATTCCTCTTCTAATATCAGTTTTTTCAATACCTCTTAACAAAATACCAACATTATCACCAGCTTCACCTCTATCTAATATCTTTCTAAACATTTCAACACCAGTAACAGTAGAAGTTAATTTCTCTGCTCCCATACCAATGATATCAACTGAATCACTAGTATTTGCAACACCTGTTTCAATTCTACCAGTTGCTACAGTACCTCTACCTGTAATTGAGAAAACATCCTCAATAGGCATTAAGAAAGGCTTCTCAACATCACGCTTAGGTAATTCAATCCATGTATCAACATTTTTCATTAATTCCATAAGTGAATCAACCCATTTTTGCTCACCATTTAGAGCTCCTAATGCAGACCCAGCTATAACAGGAGTATTATCTCCATCATATTCATAGAATGTTAATAATTCACGAATTTCCATTTCAACTAGTTCTAATAACTCTTCGTCATCAACCATATCAACTTTATTCATAAATACAACAATTCTAGGAATACCAACCTGACGACCTAAAAGGATGTGCTCACGTGTTTGTGGCATTGGGCCATCTGTTGCAGCAACAACAAGAATAGCTCCATCCATTTGGGCAGCACCAGTAACCATATTCTTTACATAGTCGGCGTGACCAGGACAATCAACGTGTGCATAATGACGGTTTTCTGTCGAATACTCAACGTGAGCTGTGTTAATTGTAATACCTCTTTCTTTCTCTTCAGGGGCATTATCAATTGTATCAAAGTCTCTTTTCTCTGATAAACCAGCTTTTGCTAACACAGTAGTAATAGCAGCAGTAAGTGTAGTTTTTCCGTGATCTACGTGTCCAATTGTACCTATATTTAGGTGCGGTTTCGAACGATCAAAATTTTCCTTTGCCATAGTATAGTTTTTTTATTGCTTTTAAAATGAGCGCAAATATAATTTTTTATGGTTAATTAAGCAACTAAATTGTTGTTTTTTTTTCAGGGAAGTAAAATCAGTAGAAATTTTTTGTATTATTCTACCTACTATGCCAATATGCAATTGCAATAAAAAGTAGCTGAAATGGAGCCCTAATAATAGCTGTATTTTTGTCAATATTCATTACAATCTGTGCTTGCTCATTCTCTATTAGAAATATATTAGCTGGAAAAACTGCAATTAACAGAAGAATCAATCCTATAGCAGAATATTTTCGATATTTAGTTAATAATCCTATTCCAAATAAAATTTCAAAAAACCCGCTAATAAGCACTAATTCATGTTGGAATTTCAGATATGGCGGAACTATATTTAAATAATACTCTGGATTAACAAAATGATCAATTCCAATTTTTACATAAAAAAAGCACATAATGTAAATTGAAATTCTTTTAATTAGTTTCATCTTTTTATATTTTATAAAAAAAGCCTGCAATTGCAGGCCTTCTTTTATCAAAATTTTAAATATAATTATAGAACAGGTATTCCATTAGATACCGTAATTGGAGCTACTCCGTAAACTTCTGTTGTGAAATTAACTAAGTTTGGATGAGCAACAACCCCTTTCCAGAGTTCAGAATCTAAATATGTATCAACAGA
>Ga0208765_1001397_pt1 | contig 14683 bp, 10 predicted proteins | sample ETNtaG_2_FD_185783 | JGI IMG/M metagenome (GOLD analysis project Ga0208765, IMG submission 185783) | Marine microbial and viral communities from oxygen minimum zone, Eastern Pacific Ocean - ETNP201406SV203 (SPAdes) (version 2) | ecosystem: Environmental > Aquatic > Marine > Oceanic ... | reverse complement strand
AAGGATATTGATATAGAAGTAAATTTAAACATTGATGAAATTAATTATAAGGAGCCAGCAGACCTAGATCAGGAATTGTTTGATAAAATATATGGGAAGGATGTTATAAAAAGTGTAACTGAATTGAGAAAGAAGATATCTAATGATATTGAGAAACAATTTGTGAATCAAACTGACCAAAAGTTAATGAATGATATTATAGAAAATTTAATTGATAATACTAAATTCAAGCTACCATCAGAATTTTTAACCAAGTGGATTAAGATAAATTCAGAAAAAAAATTATCTGATGATGAAGCAAAAGAAGAATATAAAAAATCTGAGAAGGGAATGAAATATCAATTAATAGAAAGCAAATTAGTAACTGATAATAATTTGCAAGTTAATTTTGATGACCTAAAATCTTACACAAGGGATTTAATCAAAGCTCAAATGAATCAATATGGTCAATCTAATCCTTCTGACAAGGAGTTAGATGATGTAGTCGCAAGAGTTTTACAAAATAAGGATGAAATTAAAAGGTTAACGGAGCAATTAACTAGCACTAGGATATTAACTTTCTTTAAAGAGAATACTAATCTTAAAACAAAAGAATTATCCTATGAGAAATTCATAAAAGAAGCATATTCTTCCTAATTTAAAATTACTATATTTATAATTAAATAATTGAAAGATAAATGGACTTTGCCAGAGAATTTGAAAAATTTGCTACTAAAGACCAAGGGATTAGCAGCACTTATTACAATAAAATAATAAGTAGTATGTATCCTGTTGGACTTACTCCCAATATTATTGAGGAACGACCAATGAATATAGCCGTATTTGATGTCTTTTCAAGATTGATGATGGATAGAATAATATTTTTAGGAACAGGAATAAATGACCAAGTAGCAAATATTATACAAGCTCAATTATTGTTTTTAGAAAGCACAGATTCATCTAAAGATATACAGATTTATATAAATTCTCCAGGTGGAGGTGTCTATGCTGGACTAGGAATTTATGATACTATGCAGTTGATAAAACCTAATGTAGCTACAATATGTACTGGGATGGCAGCTTCAATGGGAGCAGTTCTTTTATGCGCTGGTGAAAAAGGCAAAAGGAGCGGATTAACTCATTCAAGAGTTATGATACATCAACCTCTTGGGGGAACACAAGGTCAAGCAAGTGATATTGAAATTACCACTAAGCAAATTCTTACTTTAAAGGAGGAACTTTATAAGATTATCAGCAAACATACTGGACAGGATTATAAGAAGGTATATGAGGACAGTGATAGAGATTATTGGATGAAATCTGACAAGGCTCTTGAATATGGGATGATAGATGAAATATTAACTAAAGTATAAATTCTTCAATGAGTAAGTCTGAGCTACACTGTTCTTTTTGTGGTAAGAAAAAAGCTGAGACAGTTTTGTTAATTGCTGGAATAGATGCACATATATGTGATGAGTGTATTGAACAAGCAAATGGAATTATTCTCCAAGAATCAAAACAAGAGAAAACAACTGAATCTAAAGATTCTGAGTTATTAAAGCCTCAACAGATTAAAAGTTTTTTAGACGATTATATTGTTGGACAAGACTACACAAAAAAAATTATTTCTGTATCTGTATATAATCATTATAAAAGAATAAACCAATTAGTATCAGATGAAATTGAAATTGAAAAGAGCAATATCATCATGGTTGGTAAAACAGGAACTGGAAAAACATTGATTGCAAGAACAATTGCAAAAATGTTAGATGTTCCTTTAGCTATCGTTGATGCAACAGTCCTTACTGAAGCTGGATATGTTGGTGAAGACGTTGAAGGGATATTAAGTAAGCTTTTACAAGCTGCAGATTACAATGTTGAAAAAACAGAAAAAGGAATTGTATTCATTGATGAGATTGATAAAATAGCCAGAAAAAGTGATAATCCTTCTATTACTAGAGATGTTTCTGGAGAAGGAGTCCAACAAGCATTATTAAAATTATTAGAAGGCACTACAGTAAATGTCCCACCAAAAGGAGGAAGAAAACATCCAGATCAGAAATTTATTGAGATTAATACTGAAAAAATACTATTCATTGCAGGAGGAGCTTTTGATGGAATTGAAAAATTAATTTCAAAAAGATTAAATTTTAATGTAATTGGATATAAATCTATTAAGGTAGATACTATTTCAAATCAAAATATACTCCAATTTATTAATCCAAAAGATTTGAAAGAATTTGGATTAATACCTGAAATAATTGGCAGATTGCCAGTGGTAACTTACATGGATCCTTTAAGCAAAGAAGCGCTTAGAAAAATACTGACAGAACCCAAAAATGCCCTCATTAAACAATTTATTAAATTATTTGAAATGGATGGAATAGAATTAAAGATTGATGAATCAGCATTAGATCTTATAGTTGAGAAAGCTGTTGATTATAATTTAGGTGCAAGAGGTCTTAGATCTCTATGTGAAGAAATTTTAAATGACGCAATGTTTAATTTGCCTGGGAGTGATAAGAAAAGATTACATATTACCAAAAAATATGCAGAAGGACAATTATCTAGAATTAGTCTAGAAAAATTAAAGGCTGCATCCTAACCATTAAGTTTAATTAATTCTTCAATAAGATCCCTGTTATTAGCTAATCTTGGCACTTTATTTTGGCCTCCAATTTTATTTTTTTTATTAAGCCATTTAAAGAAAACGCCTTTTTTTCCAATTATTACTTTAGGAGGATTAAGTGTAAAATCTTTATACCTCTTTGCTTCATAATCTGAATTTTCATCTTTTAAAGCATTATCTATTTCCTGCTCAATACTTATGTTTTTTGGTATTGAATTTTTGAATTCAATAAACCATTCATGGCCTCCTTTCTCTTTCCCCTTCATAAAAATTGGAGCTACTGTATAATCTACTATTTCTAGATTATTTTTTTTGCATATTTTACTAATAGTATTATCGGTGTTTTCAATAATAACTTCCTCTCCAAAAACATTAATAAAATGCTTTGTTCTTCCTGTAACAATAATTCTATATGGACACTTAGATGTAAATTTTATTGTATCACCAATCTCATATCTCCAAAGGCCAGCATTTGTTGAAATTAGGATAGCATAGTTTTCATTTAATTTAACCTCTTCTAAGGGTATAATTGTATTTTCTTTGGACTTGTATGAACTCATAGGTATAAATTCATAATAAATACCATAATCTAACATTAATAATAATTCATTTGAATTATTTTCATATTGTATTGCAAAAAATCCTTCAGAAGCATTATATATTTCATAGTACTTCATTCTATCATTGCCAATTATAGATTTATATTGATTTATATAGGGTTTAAAATTTACACCTCCATGAAAATAAACTTCTAAATTTGGCCAAATTTCAATAATAGTTTTCTTTTTAGATTCCTGTAATATCCTGTTTAATACTACGAGCATCCATGACGGAACTCCTGCAAGACTAGTAACATTTTCTGGGATAGTTTCATTAATAATTGCTTTTATTTTATTTTCCCAGTCATGAATTAATGTTGTTTTATTACTAGGAGTGCTACCAAATTCAAGCCATAAAGGCATGTTTTCAATTAAAATTGCTGATAGATCTCCATAATAGGTTCCATTTTTTTCATACGGAGATTTACTTCCACCAAGCCTTAAACTTTTTCCTGTAAATAACATTGAGTCTTCATTATTATTTAGGTACAAGCATAAAAGATCTTTGCCTGCTGCATAGTGACACTCATCTAAGGATTCTTGACTAACAGGGATAAATTTACTTTTAGAATTTGTAGTACCACTAGATTGAGCAAACCACTTAATTTTACTTGGCCAAAAAATATTATTTTCTCCTTTTCTTGCTCTACCTATCTTATCTGAAAAATCTTCATATTTGAATACAGGGACTCTATTAGAAAAATCACGGTAATTCTTAATAGAATTAAAATCATACTGTTTCCCTATTAATGTGTCTTTAGCCGTATTTATAAGATTTAATAAAACATCATTTTGAACTTCATTAGGGTATTTAATAAATAATTCAATTTGATGAGATCTCTTTTTTAAAAACCAGGATGCAATTGAATTTATAAATGGATTTGACACTTTTTTTCTTACTTTTATTCAACTAAATTTAGCAAATTTTCATGCATTTTCAAGGCGTAATAAAAAAAATGATTTCTGAATTTGATAATCCTGTAAGGTATTATTTGAATTTTGAAGATGATATGTTATGCATGAATCAATTATTAAATAGAGAAATAAAAATAAAGTCTATAGGTTATCAATGTTTGTCATGCAATTCAGATATTGAAATATACAGACAGGGGTTTTGTAAAAATTGTTTCTTTGATGTGCCACAGGCTGCTGATTGGATAATTAAGCCTGAATTGAGTAAGGCTCATTTAAATATTGAAGAACGAGATCTTAATTATGAAAAAGAAATTCAACTTCAGCCTCATATTGTATATTTAGCCAATACAGGAAATATAAAGGTTGGAGTGACAAGAAAAAGTCAGACGCCATATAGATGGATTGATCAAGGAGCACATCAGGCTATTGAAATTTTAGAAGTTCCGAATAGATATCTAGCTGGTATTGCTGAGATATCAATTAAAAAATATATTTCTGATAAAACAAATTGGCGAAAAATGCTAATTAATAAAAAAACAGGTGAGAATATATTAAATTATAAAAGTCAAGCTAAAAACTTCATTCCAAATAACCTAATACATTACTTTACAGAAAAGGATAAGATAATTGATATAAATTTCCCAATACTAGAATCCCCATCTAAGCCAGAATCTTTGAAATTAAAAAATGATCAAGTTATTAAAGGAGTTTTAAAAGGTATTAAAGGGCAATATTTAATATTTGAAGAAAATAAAGTTTTGAATGTTAGAGCACATGAGGGGTATTTAATCCAAATTTCTCTCTAATCAATATTGATTTCTTCATTTATTCTCAGATTAAACCGTCTTCTAAACAAATAAACGCCTAGATATAAGAATGGCGTATCAATTATTGCAATGAGAACTTTAAATAGAAATCCTGAAATTAGCAAACCTAGAAACTGATCCCACATTAGAACATTTGACAAACATAAAAGAAGAATAATTGTAAATGTGTCAATAAATTGTGAGAAAAATGTAGAAAAGTTATTTCTTAACCATAGCATTTTCCCTTTAGTTAGATTTTTCCAAAAATGATAAATTTGTATATCAATATATTGGGCAAACAAATAACTCATCATACTTGCAAATACAGCTATAGTTGTACTTCCAAAAACAGTGTTAAATAGTTCATCATTTATTGGTGATCCATTTATTGCAGGCACTGAATTGGCAACATATATAATTAATATTGAAAAAATTGAAGCAAAAATTCCTACAGTTACAATTGAATTAGCCTTTTTCTTTCCATAGATTTCACTTATTAAATCTGTTATTAAAAATGTTATTGGATAGGGAAGAATCCCAACTGATAATTCAAATAATTTTTCTCCAAAAATATTTATTTCAAAGGGATGCCAATAAAAGAATTTTTGAAAAATTAAATTTGAGACGACTAAAGATGTTATAAATAAGGATCCTAAAATCAAATATATATTTTGGGCCAATAATTTATCTTGTTTTTTCATAAGTTTTATACAACCAAAGATAATAAATGAATTTCTTTTATTTAATTTGCTCATAGACTATGGATGATTACAAAAAAATACATATATCAATAGGATCAAATATTGGGGATAAATTAAAAAACCTTGAGAAAGCAATAGAATTAATTCATCTAAAGACAGCAGTTGTTGAATCTATCTCCAGTATTTATAGGACAGAATCAATAGGATTTAAAGGTGACGATTTTCTAAATATTTGCATTAGTATATTTTCAAATGAGACTCCCAGTTATATAATGCAAAACCTGTTAGATATTGAAGCAACTTTAGGAAGAGTAAGAACTAAAGAAAATACACCTGAGTCTAGAATTATAGATATAGACATCGTCTTTATCGAAGACATGGTTATAGATTCTAGTTTGCTAAGGGTGCCTCATCCAAAAATGCAAAATAGAAAATTTGTACTAACACCATTATTAGAAATAGATCCAAAAATAAATCATCCAATTACTAAGGAAAGCATTCCAGAAATGTTAAGAAATTGCAAAGATACTAGTCAAGTTGAAAAAACTAATTTAAAAGTTCTCAATCCTAAGGAGAATATAAAAATAAGTAGGTATAAATATATTGCGATAGAGGGAAATATTGGGGCTGGTAAAACTAGTTTATCAAAAAAAATAGCAATTGATTTTAATTCAAAATTAATACTAGAAAGATTTGCAGACAACCCATTTCTGCCAAAATTCTATAATGATCCTGAGAGATATGCTTTTACTCTTGAGATGTCTTTTTTATCTGAAAGGTATCAGCAGATTTCAGAGGATTTATCTCAGTTAAATATTTTTAATGAGCTAATAATAAGTGATTATGATATTCACAAATCATTAATTTTTTCGAAAGTAAATTTAAATGTAGACGAATTCTCTTTATACAGAAAACTTTTTTATGACATGTATAAGGAAACTCTTAAGCCAGACTTATTTGTCTTTCTAAATCAAGATATACCTCGACTACAGAAGAATATTAGCAGTAGAGGAAGAGACTATGAAAATAAAATTAGTAATGAATATCTTTCAAAAATAAATTCAGAGTATTTTGAATTTTTTAAGTCTAGGCCAGATCTTAACATTAAGATAATAGATATAACGAACTTAGATTTTGTTGAGAATAGATTGGATTACTTATCTATTTTAGATGAAATAACTAGTTGATTTTATTATAAACATCCCATAAAACAATTCCAACTGAAACGGATATATTAAATGAGTGCTTAGTACCATACTGGGGAATTTCAACAACTTCATCACTTGCATTAATTACTTCTTGAGAAACCCCATTGATCTCATTCCCAAAAACAAATGCGTAATTTGCATTTTTCTCATACTTAAAATTATTAAGAGCTGTTGCATTTTCTGCTTGTTCAACTGAAATTATCTTCAAACCAGTTTTCTTTAATGAATTTATCAGGTCTATAATATTGTTATGATATTCCCAGTTAACTGAATCAGTACTCCCCAATGCTGTCTTATGAATATCTTTATTTGGAGGTTTTGCAGTTATTCCGCATAAATAAATTTTATCTACAAGAAAGGCATCAGCACTTCTAAATATGCTTCCAATATTATTTAGGCTTCTAATATTATCAAGAACAATTGAAATAGGAGTTTTCTTAGAGTTTTTAAATTCTTCAATTGATAATCTATTAAGCTCTAGGTTTTTTAATTTTCTCATTTTTAATTATTTCTAATAATCAGTTTTTAAAAAAACAAATATTGGTTACATTAGCAAGGGCTATATTTAAGTAAAAATAATATTAATTAATAAGATTTTCTTGGAAAAAACTGTAAAAAAAGTAACTCCATTAATGAAGCAATACAATGCCATTAAAGTTAAACACCCTGATGCTATTTTGCTGTTTAGGGTAGGAGATTTTTATGAAACTTTTGGAGAGGATGCCATTAAAACATCAAAAATATTAGATATTATTTTAACAAAAAGAGGTGCTGGGAGTCAAAGTGAAACTGAACTTGCAGGATTTCCTCACCATTCTTTAAACAACTATTTGCCAAAATTAATTAAGGCAGGGAACAGGGTTGCTATATGTGATCAACTTGAGGATCCTAAGCTCACAAAAACTATTGTAAAGCGAGGAGTAACCGAGTTGGTAACACCTGGATTAGCAACAATTGATGGGGTATTAAATCCAAAGGCAAATAATTTCCTAGCATCTGTATATCTTGGCAATAATATAGGTGTGTCTTTTTTAGATATATCTACAGGAGAATTTCTAATTGCTGAGGGTTCAATTGATTATGTAAAGAAATTATTAGAAAACTTTGATCCTAGTGAGATACTTATTTCAAAACAGAAGAAATTAAATTTTTTATCAAAATTTAACAACAACTTTCAATTGTTTTTTCTAGAGGATTGGGTCTATCAATATGATTTTGCAATAGAATCTTTGTGTAATCATTTCAACACAAAATCCTTAAAAGGTTTTGGTGTTGAAAAACTAAAAGATGGGCTTGTCTCTGCTGGAGCTATAATGCATTATTTGAATGAAACTCAGCACCAGAAAATCAATCATATTACTTCTATAAACAGAATTCCAAAGGATGATTATATATGGATGGATGGATTTACAATTAAAAATTTAGAAATTTTCCATTCATTTTCTAGGGAAGGAAAAAGTTTAATCGATGTAATTGATAAAACTATTTCCCCTATGGGAGGGAGACTTCTTAAGAGATGGGTCGCTTTACCATCAAAGAATATTAAATTAATTCGAAACAGACACTTGACAGTTGAATATTTAATAGATAATGAAACGGCATTAAGTAGTATACAAGAAAATATTAAGGAAATTGGAGATTTAGAGAGATTAATTTCAAAGGTTGCTACGGGGAAAATAAATCCAAGAGAAGTTATTCAATTAAAAAATTCGCTAGCAGCAATAGAACCTATTAAAAAATTATTAAAAAAATCAAAAGCAAAGTCTTTAAAGAAGCTATCAAATTCTTTGGATAATTGTAATCAACTAAGGAAACTTATTGAAAGGACATTAAATGAAGAAGCTCCAGTTAGTATTTTAAAAGGAAATTCTATTTCTTCAAATTTTTCTAAAGAATTAGAAGATTTGCGTGGTATAGCGTTTTCAAGTAAAGATTTTTTAGATAAAATGTTGCAAGAGCAAAGTGAAATCACAGGAATACCTTCATTAAAGATTTCTTCTAATAATGTTTTTGGCTATTACATTGAAGTCAGAAATACTCATAAGGATAAAGTCCCAGAACAGTGGATAAGAAAACAAACTTTAGTCAATGCTGAGCGTTATATTACTGATGATTTAAAAGAATATGAATCTAAAATTTTAGGTGCAGAGGAAGGAATATTAGAACTTGAAATAGAGATTTTTCAGCAGCTGATCAGTAATATGTACAAGTATATTAAGATAGTTCAAAATAATGCATCAATCATTTCTCAACTGGATTGTTTCTCATCATTTGCTCAAACTGCTAAAGAAAACAATTATTGTATGCCAGAGTTAGATGAATCATATGAGATAAATATATCTCAGGGAAGGCATGCAGTTATAGAAAAACAGTTAGCTGCTGAAAACCCTTATGTAGCAAACGATTTATTTTTAGATAGAGAAAAGCAACAGATAATTATGATAACAGGTCCAAACATGTCTGGGAAATCTGCTCTTTTAAGACAAACCGCAATTATAATTATTATGGCTCAGATTGGATCTTTTGTTCCTGCAGAAAATTTAAAAATGGGAATAATTGACAAAATTTTTACTAGGGTTGGAGCTAGTGATAATATATCTATGGGAGAATCTACTTTTATGGTAGAGATGAATGAGGCAGCTACAATTCTTAATAATATTTCTGATAGAAGTCTAATACTTCTTGATGAAATTGGAAGAGGAACAAGCACTTATGACGGAATCTCGATTGCATGGGCTATTAGTGAATTTATACATAACCATTCAACTAGAGCTAAAACTCTTTTTGCAACTCATTATCATGAGCTTAATGAAATGACTTTATCATATGATAGAATCAAAAACTACAATGTTTCAATAAAAGAAGAAAAAAATGATGTTTTATTTTTAAGAAAGCTAATTCCTGGAGGAAGTGAACATAGTTTTGGTATACACGTTGCAAAAATGGCTGGAATGCCAAGAAAAGTTTTAAATAAGGCTAATTCTATATTGAAAAAACTAGAAAAATCTCATTCTAACGAACAGCTTAATAAAGAAATAAAATCAATTAAGGATGATATTCAATTAGAATTTTTTAAACTGGATGATCCAGCTTTAGAGGAGATAAAAGAGGAGTTGTTAGATATTGATATTAATTCAATGACTCCTATGGATGCATTATTGAAATTAAGTGAAATAAAAAGGAAAATTACAGATTCACAAGACTAGAAAAATACAATCGTTTTTTTAAAATTCCCTTTGCTTTTACCTAAATTGTTATAAATTTGCATCCGCACTGAGATAGTGTACGTTCATTTAAATAACGCGAAAGTAGCTCAGGGGTAGAGCATCACCTTGCCAAGGTGAGGGTCGCGGGTTCAAATCCCGTCTTTCGCTCCAGAAGATACTATTTTATATACTGCTGAAGTGGTGGAATTGGTAGACACGTTGGACTTAAAATCCAATGGATAGTAATATCCGTGCGGGTTCAAGTCCCGCCTTCAGTACTAAACGGGAGACTTTTGAAAGATTGTTTCCCGTTTTATTTAAAATCTATTTTTTCTTCTTCTTTTCTTTCTTGAATTACCACTTGATTTGAAATCCCTATCAGATTTTCCTCTTCTTTTGTTTTTTGAAGAACGTGATCTATTTCTCTTTTGTTTAGAGGGTCGTGCCTCTATTTTATCATCAGTTTCTTCTATAGATAAATCATTTCCTCTAAAATTAATTTTTTTAATTCCTTTACTTAAATCAGTACTTAGACTTTTATCCATCTCAAATATTGTATGATCCCCTCTAATATCTATTTTTCCGATTTCAATTTGATTAGATTTCATTACTCTATTTATTAATGAAATTAATTCTATAGGAGTAACGCCTTTTTTTCTACCAATATTAATCGAATAATTAACAAAGGAATTTCTATTTGGTTTGCTGTTTTTAAATTTTGAATCTGACCTACTTTTTACTCCTTTATTATTTATATTATTTGAACCCTTATAGTATTCTAAAAATCTATTAAATTCTGCAGAAACAAAATGTTTAATCAAATCTTCTCTGCTAAGCCATTCAAGTTTTTTATATATATCATCTAAATATGGTTCAATTTGTTTATCATCAACCTTAACCTTTTCAATTTTTTCAATCAATTTAAAAAGTTGTATAGAGCAAATATCTTTTCCTGTAGGGACTTCTTTTTTTAAAAATTTAATCTGACTCTTATTTTCAATTGATTTAATTTTTCTGCTTTCTCTGCTATTGCTAATGGCAATAGAGATTCCGCTCTTACCAGCTCTCCCAGTTCGCCCGCTTCTATGAGTATATATTTCAGGATCATCTGGAAGAGAATAATTAATTATATGAGTTAAGTCCTCGACATCTAAACCTCTTGCTGCAACATCTGTGGCAATAAGCATTTGTAATGATTTATCTCTAAACCTAGACATTACTTCATCTCTTTGACCCTGGGAAAGATCGCCATGAATAGCATCTGCATTATAACCATCATTAATAAATTTTTTTGTTATTTCTTTTGTTTGACGTCTTGTTCTACAGAACACTATTCCGTAAATATTTGGATTATAATCTGCTATTCTTTTTAAAGCATCATACTTATGCCTAGAGTTAACATCATAAATATGGTGTTCAACATTTTTAGCTGCAGAATTTACTTTTGCTACAGCAATCTCTTTTGCATCCTTCATATACTTTTTAGAAATTGATATTACTTCTTTTGACATAGTGGCTGAAAATAACATCGTTTGCCTATTATTAGATGTCTTATCTAATATAAAGTCTAAATCATCTTTAAACCCCATACTTAACATTTCATCTGCTTCATCTAAAACAACTTTATTAACTATATCTAGTTTTAATATTTTACGTTTAATTAGATCTTTAGTTCTACCGGGTGTCCCTACTATTATTTGAACACCTTTTTTAATTGATTTTATCTGATTTTCTATATTGGTTCCACCATATACAGGTAATATTTTAACATAATCAAGATATTTAGAATAAGCTGTAAGATCTTTAGCAATTTGAATACATAATTCTCTTGTTGGGCATAATACTATTGCTTGTACATGTTTTGTTTTTGGATCTATCTGTTGAATAATAGGTAATCCAAAAGCAGCTGTTTTACCTGTACCAGTTTGAGCTAGTGATATTAAATCTTGATGGCTTGTTAGAAGATAAGGTATAGATTCTTTTTGAATAGGAGTAGGGGTTTCAAATCCCATTTCTCGAATAGATTTAAGTAGCTCTTTATTGACCCCTATATCTTTAAAATTTGCCATGTTTTTGTTAAAGGGTGCAAATGTCGACTATTTAATTGGTTATTATCTAATATATATTATTTTTTAATAAGTTTTTGAGTATATGTATTATTGATTTGCATAAAATAGATACCAGCATTTAATTTGGATATATTTAATTCTTGTGAAGAATAATTATTATGTTCAATAACTATACGCCCATTAATATCATATATGATTAAATCAAATGGTTCACTGTAATTATTAAATAAAATTATTCCCTCTGTTGGGTTTGGATAAAAATTTAGTTTGTTGTGATCAACGGAATTTAAACTTAGTGCAGCATCAGTTATCTTGTAAATACTTCCATATACTGATGCCACATATAGCTCTTGATTTATATCTTCTCCAAAAGTAACCCATGATCCAGTTGCATTTGGACTATCTAAATACATATCCCAAGAATCTGATGAGGAATTATATGAGAGCATTCCAATTTCTTGGCTACAATAATCGGCAAAGAAATATACCCCATTCATTCCACTAATTTGACTTCCCCTATAAACAAATCCTCCAGTTATTGAGCATTTATAGAACCCACTATTGTTATGTGAATATTCGCCAACAGGGAAGGTTAGTGCACTTGCATCTGGACAATTAGAGCTTGTATTAAATGTATGATTTCCCTCATAACATCTCCAACCGTAGTTTAATCCTCCAGGATCATTTGTAACTAGGTTAATTTCTTCCCATGTATATTGTCCTACATCAGCAATCCATAAATCTCCATTAGTATCAAAGGAGAATTTCCAAGGATTTCTTAGTCCACTTGCCCATATTTCATCTCCATATGGATTATCATTTGGGACAGCATATGGAGAGCCATTATCAACATCTATTCTAAGCATTTTTCCTAAAAAAGAATTTAAGTTTTGAGAATAATTTTGCGGGTCACCTCCACTTCCTCCATCTCCCATGCCTATATACAAATATCCATCAGGGCCAAAATTAATACAGCCACCATTATGGTTACTATATGGCTGATCAATGGTTAAAAGAATCGTTTCATTGGTGTTCGCTATATCAGCATTTGAACTTACGCTATATTTAGCAATAACAGTATCACTGCTATTATTTGTGTAATTGACAAAGAAATATGGAGTTGAAGGATAGTTTGGATGAAATGCAAGCCCTAATAATCCTCTCTCACCTCCATAATAAACTTTGTCTTTTATGTCTAAAAAAGGAGTTGAGTTAACGGTTCCATTTGAATTTAATATTTTTATTTCTCCAGGTTGTTCAACAATAAAAAGCCTATCATCCCCTGCATGCTTAATTTCAACGGGACTATCAAATGATGGTCCAAAACTCTCTAGAGTAACGCTTTGAGAATGAATATTATTAAATAATAATAGTATACAAAGAATTAATATTTTTTTCATTTTTAAAATTTATAAATAGTTCATAATTTTTTTAGTTGCTCCTTTATTGTCTAAAATAAAACTAGAATTTATTAGCCCAATTTCATCAGCTGCTAATTTATTTTCAGCCAAATGATCTACATGATCTTTAAATTCCTGATCATTTTTAACACTAAACATTCCTCCAAGGCTTATCATTTTTTTAGCTTCTGAGAATTTAGAGAAGTTCTCGCCAATTATAATTGGAATTCCAAATGCTGCAGCCTCTAATGTGTTATGTAAACCAGAATTCCCCATTCCACCACCAATATATGCCATGTCTGCATATTTATATAATCTTGCCAGGATTCCAACATTATCAATTATCAGCACATTGCTATTATTATTCTTTTTAGAAAACTCTGAATATAATTTTGAAGGTTGTGATATTGAGTCTCTTAACTTACTTATTTTTTGTTTATTTATTTCATGTGGTACAAGAATGAATTTAAAATCTTGTTCACATGTATTAATATAATTAACTAATATTCTTTGATCTTCTTCCCAAATACTACCAGCAACTAGGCATAATTTATCCCCTTTAAATTCTTCTATGAACTCTATAGATTCATCTTGATTCATTGTATCGTATGCTCTATCAAATCGAGTGTCTCCACATAGATATGTATTATTATGCCCTAGGTTTTGAATTATTTTCTTTGATTCTTCATTTTGAACTAAAATATAATCAAATTTTAAAATGCTATTGGCCAATAAGTTAAAAGGCCATGAAAATTTAAGTTGCCCTTCTCTAAATAATCCACATATCAGTGCAGACTTAATATTATATTTTTTAATATATTTTATATAGTTTGGCCAGATTTCATTTTTTACAAAAATTACTAGTTTTGGTTTTATGGTAGTTATAAATTTTTTAGCATTTCTATTTGAATCAATGGGAAGATAAATAACCAAATCTGCAATGCTGGACGCTTTTTTTACTTCATATCCAGAAGGTGACAAGAAGGTTAATATAATTTTATGATCATTATATTTTTCTTTAAGACATTTAAAAACTGGCAGCCCTTGCTCATATTCACCCAAGGATGAACAATGTACCCAAATGACCTTATCATTTTCATCTCTAGCATTAATTAACTGCATAACTCCAATAATCTCATTCTCATGATTTTTTAGAGGAACAGTTAAGAAC
>Ga0208765_1001396_pt1 | contig 14684 bp, 12 predicted proteins | sample ETNtaG_2_FD_185783 | JGI IMG/M metagenome (GOLD analysis project Ga0208765, IMG submission 185783) | Marine microbial and viral communities from oxygen minimum zone, Eastern Pacific Ocean - ETNP201406SV203 (SPAdes) (version 2) | ecosystem: Environmental > Aquatic > Marine > Oceanic ... | reverse complement strand
TCGGCGGAAAAAGAAAGCTGAAAATTCCTGCTGAATTGGGCTATGGTGCTAAAGGAGCTGGTAATGTGATACCGCCGAATGCAGCTTTGATCTTTGATTTGGAACTGCTGGAAGTAGAAGTTTACTAAAAAGAGCCTCAGAGCGGAGTCGAACCGCTGACCTTTCGATTACGAATCGAATGCTCTACCAGCTGAGCTACTGAGGCAATTCTATTGAAAATTATACAGCATTAATTTTCATCTCACAAATAAAAACCTTTCCCTGATTGAGAATTTCTGAACTTCGTATAGATTAGCACTTTATATTAATCTCTATTGTTTAAAGAAATATCTTGATCATCAAATCCCTTTGTCTGGTAGTATTTAGCGGCCCGCCAGCCGCCGTAAATCTCGCCAAAATAAACGACCAGGGCCGTGGTTCCGAACAGGGGACCGGCGATGGGACGGTCATTCTTAAGTGAGTAATACGCTGAACTCCCCGCCAGGTACATAGTCCACATGCCCATGATCCCATCCCAGGTTCTTCCGGCGTAGATCCGTCCTGATCCGGGGATTAGGGCCGAAAGAAGGGAGGCAAGCCATGGCGACTTGTTTGTTTTAGCAGCTGGTGCAGGTATTGCGTAATCAATTAATCGGCCATCAGGGGCATGAAAAGGAGCCTTGGTTTCCATATGGTAATGGAGGGCGAAAGGACTGCAGCGTACGATTCGCTCTGAGGCCAGGGCACTGCCGCGGAACAGACCGTATTTTTTGATTGCTTCCGCGCCATAATTGGAACAACTGGGATAAAACTGGCAGTTAAGCAGGTCTGTATTGTAAGACAGCCGCTGCCAGGCGGCAATGGGCAGCAGACCCGCCTTATGTATCAGCGGTACAGATCTGGAAGCCAACAGGGAGTCTGCGGGGTATTGAGGCTGCCCGAAGAGCAATGAAGTAAAAAGAATAGTCCAGAACCAGCGCATGGATAAAATTACCAATTTTACATTAATCCTTAATCTTTTCATTTGTTAGATTCAATCGGTTCCTGGAGCACATTATGGAAAATATCATTGAACAGATCTACTCCAATCCCGTCTATATGGCTATTGCAGTCATCCTGGGACTCCTCATGGTGTACGGTATTGTCAAACGGATAATCAAACTGGTTATATTTATTGGTATTGTACTGGTGCTCTATGTTGTCTATTTAAATTATACAGGGCAGGAGGTTCCAGCTACTACGGAAGAGTTAAAGAAATCCGTTACTGAAAATGTGGAAAAAGTAAAAGAAACAGCGAGAGAAGTGATGGATGAGAAAGTCAAGGCCGCCAAAGACGAACTACTAGAAGAGCTGGAAGAAAAAAGTAAAACTCTGAAAGAAAATTTAAATCCCTGAAGCAGATCTCCTGCTAAAGGAAGTTGCTGGCAATTTCGGCCAGTGCGCTACGCTCCCCTTTCTCTAAATTAATGTGGCCGAAAATATCCTGGCCTTTCATGCGGCTGATCAGGTAGGTGAGGCCGTTAGAATGCTTATCCAGGTAAGGATGATCGATCTGGTTTATATCCCCGGTAAAAATGACCTTGGTTCCTTCCCCGGCCCGGGTGATCACTGTTTTTACTTCATGGGGCGTCAGGTTCTGGGCTTCGTCGACAATGAAATAAGCTTTCTGCAGGCTGCGGCCGCGAATATAAGCCAGAGGGGTAATAAATAATTTTTCCTGTTCCAGCATTTCATTAATCTTGAGAGCCCGTTTATCACTGGCTTTGAATTGATGGCGGATAACGGACAGATTATCGTACAAGGGCTGCATGTATGGATCCAGTTTGGATTGAATATCTCCAGGCAGGAAACCCAGGTCCCGGTTGCTTAAGGGGACGATGGGCCGGGCCAGGAATATTTGTCTGTATTCTGTCCGGCACTCCAGGGCCGCCGCCAGGGCCAGGAGCGTTTTCCCGGTACCGGCCTTCCCGGACAGGGAAACCAGCTGGACACGTTCATCCATGAGTATATGCAGTGCGAAAGACTGTTCCGCATTCCGCGGTTTAATCCCGTACGCCGCTAGTCCGTCTATACGAACGATCTTTTTTTCAAAAGGGTCATAAGCAGCCAGGACTGATTTTTGTCCGTTGCGCAGGATGAAATTTTCATTGGCCAGGGGGTTTTTAAGTTCCGGTACAATTTCGGTGCCAATACCAAAACTGGAGTAGAGCATATCAATGCTTTCAGAACTGACATCCTCCACCAGCCTGGAACCGGTATAGACCTGGCTTACATCTTCAATCTTATCCGTGGTATAATCTTCGGCCTGCAGCCCCAGGGAGCGGGCCTTCAGGCGCATGTTGGTATCTTTGGATACCAGTACAACTGTTCTATCCCTGTTCTCCTGGTGTAATTTGTAGGCGCAGTTGATGATGCGGTGATCGGGATTGTCTTCCTGGAAGGAGGCTTCTACATCTTTATGCCAGTTATGGTTGACTACAACGCGGATTTTACCTTCAGATTCCTGAGAGGCTGCGCCATTCGTTTTTGCCGGATCACTGGACATTTCATCCAGCCTGCGCAGAAATTCCCTGGCGTTATAATGGATCTGCTCATTGCCGCGCTTGAACTGGTCCAGTTCCTCCAATACAGAGATCGGGATCACAATATCATTCTCTTCAAACTGCCGGATGCAGGTAGCGTCATGTAAAATAACGTTTGTATCAAGAATGAATATTTTAGCGATTGAAGGTGTCAATATGCGGTTCGACTGTTGTTTGTGTAAATGTTATGGTGTAAGATTCAAAGAGCCCGATGAAATTAACCAGTAAAAATACGCTCTAACAAGAGCAAGGTAATTGCATATGTTTGAAATTGATTTGTTAAAAGGAAAAACCATCATTATTACCGGGGGAGGTACCGGATTGGGGAAATCCATGGCAGTCCGCTTTGCTGAACTGGGTGCAAATCTTGTTCTCACCAGTCGGCGCCAGGACGTGCTGGATGAAACGTCAGCTGAAATTAATGAGGCTACCGGTGCCAAAATTTTAACTGTGGCCGCGGATATTCGTTCGCCCGAACAGGTTACAGATATGGTTACCCAAAGTGTATCCAGGTTCAAAAAGATCGATGGACTGCTGAATAATGCGGCGGGGAACTTTATTTCGCCAACAGAAAAATTGTCCGAAAATGCCTTTAAGACCATTATGGATATTGTTCTTTTGGGCTCTTTTAATTGTACCTTGAATGCGGGGCGGGAAATGATCAAATCCGGGGGCGGGAATATTCTCAATATTGTAACCACCTATGCCTGGACCGGCTCTGGTTATGTGGTCCCTTCCGCTTCTGCCAAGGCCGGCGTACTGGCCATGACGCGCTCTCTGGCTGTGGAATGGGCCAAATACAATATTCGTTCCAACGCCATTGCACCGGGACCTTTTCCCACCAAGGGAGCCTGGTCCAGGCTGGTGCCCCCAGGGCTAAATATAGAGAAAAAAATGAAGGAAAGAGTGCCCATGAAACGCTTTGGCAAGCATGAGGAATTAGCCAACCTGGCAGCGTACCTTATGGCCGATGGGTCGGCGTATATCAATGGAGATGTAATCACCATTGACGGCGGGGAGTGGCTGAAGGGCGCCGGTCAGTTCAATGCCCTGGACAAAGTACCCCAGCTGGCGTGGAAAGCCATGGCTGCAGCCAGGCGGAGAAAAAAGAAATAATTATATCAGTTTAAAATACCGAAAAGTCTGCTCATGATCTTAACCAGGATAACAGTATAAAAGATACCCAGGGACAGCAGCGCCAGGGGGGTGATACGGTACTTGACCATATAAGGACTATCATTGGTTTTTTTTCGGTAGAATTCCCTCAGAGCCTCCAGCGTCAATTTGCTGAAATATACCCCAACAAGAAACAGCAGCAGCAGCAGCAAGTGGTCGAAAAGGGAAAGGGAGTTGAGCCAGTGCCCCAGTTTCATAGAATATCCTGCAGGATTGTTTTAAATTCTGAAAGAATAATCGAGGTTGCGCCCCAGACCTGTTCACTGCCCAGGTCAAAATAGGGAATTGTCCTCATTTCGCCGCGGAGGGTTTCTTTTTTCTGCTTTTGATTTTTGTCATCTAGAAAGGAATCAATAGACACGGAAAAAACACGGTCTACTTCGGCATCGTGGATCACGGTCATAGGTTCTGTCACTGCCCAGCTGATAAAGGGAAATATTTCAAAATCGGATACTGGAATATTAAAGGATGTAAGTGATCCGATCACGGTAACAAGGGTTGAGGCAACTCCGATCTCTTCATGGGTCTCCCTCAGGGCTGCCTCCATCAGGGATTCCCCATCTTGTACTACTCCGCCCGGCAGCGATATTTGTCCCTTATGATGGTCAACCCTATCTGTCCGTTTGGTGAGAAAAAAGTGCCAACCGTCATTTCTGGGAAATAACAGGATCAATACACCCGCTGGCACCCGCTGTGCATATGCTTTAAGAACTGCGGATGGATAACCGGGATAGACCATCATAATATCCTGGGCTTTTTTCCCCGGTAGAGGCTGGGACAGGCGTTGGGTTAACTGGGTTATTAATTCCGGAATCATAGGTCGGAAAAGTTATCTACTTTTTTAAAAAACTGCCCGAAGTTTCCTATTGGAAAATAAGATGAAATACAAACATATAATCTGGGACTGGAACGGCACACTTCTCGATGACCGCTGGTTATGCGTGGCGGCAATCAACCAGACCCTGTCCGATCGCAATATGGACCTCATTGATGAAACACGGTATAAAGAGATTTTCTGCTTCCCGGTCATTGAATACTATGTAAAACTGGGATTTGACTTTAACCACGAGCCTTTTTCTGTTCCCGGGACGGAATTTGTAGAATTTTATAATACGAATTTTCACAGGGCCAGGCTCCATGCCAATGCGCTGCGGATATTACAATCTGTATTGGTGAGCAATCGAACCCAATCTATTCTATCTGCGGGAAAACAGTCCTTTTTAACGAATTGGGTAAAAGACCATGGACTATCTGATTATTTCATTAATGTTCTTGGAATCGATAATCATTATGCTGCCGGAAAAACTGAGCTGGGCCGAGCCTGGATGGCAGAACTTGATTTTAAAGACTCTGAAGTGATCCTGGTGGGCGATACAATACATGACAGCGAAGTGGCTGAAGAAATTGGATCGGATTGTATTCTGGTGGATCAGGGCCATGTAACCCGCAGACGCCTGCAGGAAACAGGACGGGCTGTATTCAATAGTTTGGAGCAGGCCTGGAGTTATATTAATTCGGTGTAAGCCAAAAAGGCTATATATGAACCATATTACACTGATACTGGGATTTACTGTCACCCTGTTTGGGCAAAGGCTGGAAACAGCATTGGATGAAAAAAGCGGCAAACCCATGCTGGTGGGAATTGCCGTAAGAGCTGATATTATGAAAGATTCTTATGGTGAATGGTATGCCCTGGAATATGAGGATTATGAAATAGACAATGATCTTGTAACTGCCTCCAGGGATTTCCTGGATAGTGCCGAGGTGCAGGTCTTCCTGGGGACCTGGTGCGAGGACAGCCGCCGGGAAGTACCCCGTTTTTTTAAAATACTGGATGAAATGGGCTGGTCTGAAAATCAATTGCAAATGATCATGCTGGACAGGAATAAAACCAGCGGCTATGGTTTGGAGAAGGATAAAAATATCCATCATGTACCTACATTTGTTGTTTATAAGAAGAGGCAGGAGATTGGCAGAATTGTAGAAACTCCCATTGAAACACTAGAAGAGGACCTGTTTAATATTTTGATTGGTGATCCGCCCACGCCCAATTATGCGGAATGGAAACCAGAAAGGAAATAATCCATAATCATAATTGATACTGAGGTTATCCGAATCCTGTAAATTGATAAAATGAAAATGAACTGGAATCCTATTTATCATTAACCTCAGAGCAAGAAAATGATAGGGATTTGATATGAAACTAGTAAACAGAGCCATTTTACTTGCATTCTTTATAACAAAAGGACAATTGTGGGCCCATTGTCAGGTACCATGTGGCATATATGATGATGCTTTACGGATCGTTCAAATGCGGGAAGATTTTCGCACGATTCAAAAAGCCATGGATCAGATTATACACCTAAAGGGAAAGACCAGTGCCCAGGATATGAATCAATGTATTCGCTGGGTAAACACAAAGGAAGAGCATGCTGTACGTATCCAGGAAACAGTGTCCACTTATTTTCTGATCCAGAGAATTAAAGCTAAAACTACCACCCAAGGGGAGGCATATAATGCCTATGTGCAGCAGACTACTAATCTGCATCAGGTAATGGTGGCAGCCATGAAGTGTAAACAGACTGTGGCCATAAATTATGTTCAGGAGGGATTGATTTTATTGGATGATTTTGTTAACCTTTATTTTGATGATCATGGTCAGGAACACTTAAAGGCAATCTCGGGCAAACTTTAAACAGAATCATTCAGCATATGTACCTAAATTTCAGTATTGGTAAACAAGTCTTGGATTTTTAATGAAAAATTATACTCCCATTATTCTGTGTATTTTATTGCCCCTGGGCATGTGTTATGCTGATGCTACCGAATGGGGAAAACTGGATTCTTTGAATGGATTATTTTATAAAGATGGAGCGATATTCACGGGAGAGGTCGTTAAATACCTCGAAGGGGGATTGATGAGAGGTGAATTCAAGGAGGGCAAGCGGCATGGGCACTGGCAGACTCTGAACCGAGTGGGTGAACCGGTATTACTGGGAACGTATGATAATGGAGAACCCCACGAACGCTGGCAGCAATGGTACAGGAATGGCAAACCTGAGCTGGATGCGCATTTTACCCATGGGATTTTGGACGGCCCTTATTTGGAATGGAATGAAAAAGGGAAAAAACTGATCGATGCAAACTATGTAGACGGACTGGAGCACGGCAAATATAAAGAATGGCACAATAACGGCAAGAAGGCAGTGTTTGCACGCTATGAAATGGGGCAGACCGTAGGGGTATACCGGGAGTGGTACGATACGGGAAAAAAACTTTTACAGATCGAATATGTAGATGGGAAAGAACATGGAGAATGGATTCAATGGTATCCAAATGGGAAAAAAGAAATGCTGGTTAATTATACAAATGGTATTGCCAATGGCAAAGCACGTTTCTGGTATGAAAATGGCAGTCTACAGGCTGAGGGAGAAATTGTTGGAGATACGCCCAGCGGTGGCTGGATTTTACAAGACTCAGGCGGCGTTAGGAGAAACATGAGGTCCGTAAAATAATTCTCAGTACCATTATTCTTATTGGCTGTATGTATGGCAGAATAAGTCGAATGGGGGAAATAAAAGACAGTATGATATAAAAAAAGGCCGTTGAACGCGGCCTTTTTTTATATCAGGTGTTTAAAAAATTACTTATAATACTTAGCGTGCATATCGGGCGAAATAGCCAAGAGTTCGTTCTCAAATAATTTCGCTTTATCCTCATCACCAAGTTTTGTATACAATTGGCAAACCAGATGAGTCAATTGTGGTATTTTGTCATGCTCAGGATTCTTCTCTTTTAATACAGAAAGTGTATTCAGCATTTTACCCAATGCATTTTTTAATGCCCCTTCGTCGATGCCTTTCATGGATTTCCGGTAATAAAGGTGATGAAGCGCTTCATCTTCTGCTTCGGCACCACGAACCCCAGCGACAGCAGTGACTTTTTCAACTTCATACTCTTCTGTGGTTACTTCTTCGATCTCTTCCCAGATGGTACTCTCCCACATGGCATCCATATCCAGGTCGTCGTCATCCTGGGCCCAGAGAGGTCCAAAGGCGAATATGCTCAACATAATGAATATATTTTTCATGAGTTTACAGCGATCATGGCTGAATTTAATCAAAATTACTGAATTTTGGTGTGATTTCGCCCATACTTTCAATAAAGTCCAATTGAGTCACTAATTCGGGTTTTTTCTGCTTTATTTCTTCATAAAGACTCAGAGCCTGGTCGTATTTGTACATGCGATAATAAGCCACAGCCAGGTTTACCTTATAATCTAATTCCTCTGGATCAGATTTAACTGCTTTTTGTAAGTAGTCGATGGCCATAGAATAATTCCCGAGACGGGCAAACGTGACCCCCACAGTATTGTCGCTTCTAGCTCTTCGTTTTTTGTAATTGATCTTAGGAATATCTTCCGGTTTAATGTCCTTAGGCGTATCAGCGGCTCCCGCCAATGATTCTGGCGTTTCTGATTTTAATTCTGCCGCTAGTTCAGAAGATATTTCGAATTTAGGTCCTTCAGTAATTTTTGCGGCAAGGGATGCTTTTGCGGCTCCAAATACCTTATCAAGTTTACCGGAAAACCCAACCGGATCGATGGCGGCAACTTCTTCGTATTTCTGCCGGGCAATACCTTTGTTACCCATCATAAAATGAGCAATGGCAATGTTGAGCATAAATCCGGGATATTCCGCCTGTTCCAGGGCTTTACTATAAAATTCCAGTGATTTTTCATATTCACCTTTCTTAGTATAACAAACGCCCAGGGTATTGATAGCATCTGGGAAAACAGGCTGCATGGTAATGGCTGTCTCCAGTTTTTTGATGGCGTCACTGTACCGGGAAAACTCCATGTACCGTACACCGGCATCATAATAATCGTTAGCAGTTTTCAGCTCACCCCCAACAGCGTTTAGTACAATTGTCCCCAACCATTTTTCGTATTGTTTAATATCTTCCATTAAAAGATCATTGATCCCATTCATTTCCGGCATTGGCATATCCGCTGTGATATGAGACCCGGCAAGGTATTTAGCCGATGCTTCCTTCACAGAGAATTCATTGACATAATTTTCAGCTTTCATTTCATTGTATTTCAATGCGCCCTGTTTCCAGGCACTGAAAAATGGTTTCCCCACCAGAGTAGCTTCCACAGGGATCCATACTTTATCATTTAACACCACTACTTCCGATTCATCCTGAAAATATTTTGTTACTTCATCCGGTTTTATACCGCTGTCAAACATTAAAAATATATGCCCGGCGCCGGGTTTGAATACATCCAGAAACATGCTTTCAATTCCTAAATTGGCCATGAGAGTCCCGAACAGAGCGGTCAAATCATCACAGTCTCCGATTTTGTCCCTGAGCATATCCCCGGGATATTTCACGGAATCAAACGTGGATTTATCATCGGCAATATCCAGGAAAGGCGTCTCCAGGTCAATATTATACACCAGGCCATGGGTTCCCAGGGCATCATAGAGAATGATAGCTCTCCCCAGGTTGCTGCGGCCAAAATAATCATTCAGGACACTGGTGTAAAATTGAATGTTGCCGCGTGAAAATTTATCAATTACAGCATCAGCAGGAGTCACGTAACAGGCAATCATCTCCGGATTGCTCCAGGTAAGTTTCCCTTTGCCCAATACATAAGCAGATTCCATTTTTTTCTGGGCCAGTTTTTCCTCACCGTCCTGTTTGTAATTTACTTTCACCTCCGGCTGCACCAGGTTATCGAAGGTTGCCTTTTTGGAGGTGAGTACATCACTGGAAAAGGATACCCCCAGATCGTATTCCTCATCTGATTTAGGCGGCAGGGTGATATTCTCAGAGTGAGGGTTGTCCATCATAGTGGGTACAAATAAAGATACAGACACCGGCAGGTCGGCATCAGAAATATTTTTCAGGCCCACTTTTAAGAAAGGGTTTGATTCATAATAGCGGTGCAGGGACCTGAATATAGGATTATGATTGATTACCGTGGTGCTGATACTGACCACAGCAGGGCTTAACTGCAGCACCAGGGAAAAGCGGTGGGTGGGTTCCATGTAAGGGTGGTCTTCGTAACCGTATTCAACGATAATACTTTTGAATTTAAACGACAGGCCAGCTGAGGGAACCAAAATCTCTTCCGGCTCAATCCTGTTTTTCTGGACACCTGCCCTGAATTTGATGCGATTTTTAAGAACATATTCCATCCCGGCATGGTAGCGGTCGCCCACATCCACGGCCAGGGTGAGTCCGTCAAAAGGCATATAGGCAATCCCCAGTTTAAATGCCTGCCCGAGGATCGTTTCCGTAACCTTGTTTTCATAAGAGACACTGGTGCCACCCAGATCGAAAAGCCCCAAACCAAAACGTAAATTTTTCAATGGTGAAATAAGCAGGCCCACATCATAGCCAATGCCGGAGCTTTTGCCGTAAGAGGTGCCGTCCAGGGTCATATCCTTGAAGATATATTTCAGTGTGCCGCCAAATGAAACCAGTTTATGGGGCTGGTAACCGAAGGAAAAATTAAGCTTATTGTCCGCATAGCCCAGCTCACCATCGTCAAAACCAACATTGGCCCAATCCATGCCCAGGGCCAGCTTGTCGCCAAACGGCCTTACGATTCCAATGTAGGATTGAGTAATACCCATGATATAGAGATCGGCATAGGTGGTTGTGAATTCTGTTCGGCGCAGGCGGGGCAGACCAGCCGGGTTCCAGGTAATGGTGTTGCCGTCGTCTGCCACCGCAATAAAGGCGCCGCCCATGCTCAGAGGGCGGGTGCCAACGAATAATTGGTCTTGGCCCTGTATACAAACCATAGAAACCATAAGACCGATGATGAAAATTCGGTTCATCGGTTCAGAACCCCCACAGTAGTCCGCAGAACAGAATCTCCTTTTTCCAGAGTAACAATGTACAGGCCGCTGGTGACAACATTGCCATTATAATCCTTACCGTCCCAGTTTAGAACATTGGACCCGCGCTGGGTGGATTCAGGTTTTTGTGTCCATTTCAAGCGTCCAGCGAGATTAAAGATACGGGCGGTGACCTCTTCCTGCTCATCCAGGTTAAATAGAATATTGGTATTGGCGAATTCAAATACAGATCCTGCCGGGGAAAAGATCCTGGGCTGGCAGATAAGGGATTCAGTATCCAGCGAATCCCCCCGAAGAGTGATTTGAGTTGTGAAAACACCGAATATTCCCATGGTATCCACCTGCACCTGCATATAAGGTTCATTCTGGATGGTAAGAGGAGAACCGCCCAGCAGTTGCAGTTCGTTGCTTGTAATCCGGCCGATAAAAGGTAAAACAGAATCGGAAAGAGCGGAATCGGAATAGGCAATACGGAGGATCCCCGGTTTATTAAAGGCCAGAACTGGATCAATTGTAATGGTGTACAGGTCCGTGATCAATTGGGTTGAATCTCCAAAACTAAACTCGTCACCTATGGAAGAAATTGAAATTTTTATATCTTTATTTACTGCGTTTTGGGGCAGGAGAACGGATACATTGCCATCCTTGGAAATAGAGGTACCGCCATACTGGGAAATAATGGATTCCGGCGTTTTATAGATGGATGTCCGTTTCAATTTGTTACGGCGTTCATCCTCGGCTCCGGAAACGTGAATCTGGATCGCTTTACCGGTATACCTCAGGCTGTCATTGTCCGGGAGCAGAAGCATACCTGTCCATTCATCCACATTGAAACTTTGTTTCATTACAGTCAATGTATCGGGAGTATTATCATTGTTTAAGTCGGCATTCACAGGGTGGGTAACCTGCACCAGCGGGTCTATGGCAGTATCCAGGAAAAATGCTTCTTTGAATTTGATTACCAGGATGACCTGCCTGCTGGTGACATAATTTGCCCGGATGGTCTCAACAACAGGTGCAGTGACATCAATATAAAAGTAATTCCAGTTTGCCCATTCGGAACTTGCGCCGCCGTGGTCCAGGGCCCGGACACGCCACTTGTAATTTCCTTCGGGCATATTGCGCAGTTTTTTGGCGGTCAGGTTTGTTGTGCCAATTTCTCCTACACCGTAATGGCCGGTAATAATTTGGTGTTCATTTTCGGTGCTGTCCGTATAGCCGCCGACCTGCAGCTGGTACAGCAGCCCTTCCTGCGGGGTGAAACCGCCGCCATCGTTTGCCGGGTCGACGGGAGCATCCCATCTTAAGGTGATTTGATCCCCACTGATGGAAGAATCATCCAGACTGTAAGGTTCATTCGGTGCGTTGTTGGCATTTTCGATCCCTTCCAGGTTATCATATACCTGAGCTATCACATCCTCGTTGGCTTTAAATCCTGCCAGGAAAAGATCCAGGTCCCCATCGCCGTCATAATCCCCCCAGTCTGAGAAACTGAAACCAACCCCGTCTAGGTCCAGACTGGTGTCTTCGAAAAAAGAGCCGTTATTTTGCTGATATACAATGGTAACAGGATCGGATCCATCAACATTGGATAGACCGGATACAATCAAGTCCAGATCACCATCATTATCGTAGTCGCCCCAGGCCGGCCGGCCGGAGAAAATACCGTTGAGACCAACGATTTCTGCTTCGATCTGGGCACCGTAATTCCGAATAATATAGGTGACCAGGTTATTCTGCGAATTTTTCCCAGTGATAGCAAAGTCGATATAACCATCGCTATTATAATCTCCAAAATCAAATGCACCAGCAGTAACACCGATATCACCTTTAAACAGCATCAAAGATTTGTCCAGTTTATAATTGGGACCATTTACATACACTTGTGTAAACAAGGTGCCATTACTGTCCGCACCAACTGTTACCAGGTCCAGGAAACCATCCCTGTTCATATCGCACCAATGCACCATGCATGGAAATAATGGCACCAGGTCAGTCTGGGTCAGATCCTGGACCAGGCTGCCACCGTCATTTTTAAAGACTTTTAAATGCCGGGATCCATAGAAGTCCACACCGCCGGCAACAAGGTCAAAATCGCCATCGTTGTCATAATCGCCCCAGCTGTGGTTGTTTGATCCGCCGTTATATCCCATGGTGTAACCATATAGATCATAAGTAACCCCGTCCTGATAGTCCTGGATGTATACACCATTGTCCCATTTATAAAAAACCGTGGCCGGAAAAGGCTGGAAATTGATAATCTGGAACCCAGACAGGGAAAGGTCCAGGTGCCCGTCATTGGTGTAGTCCACCAGGGATAAATGACCGCCAAAAACAGCCTGAATATTTTGCGCCAGATCCTGATTTAACAACCCTCCATCATTTTGAAACATATTGGTAATACTTCCTCCGGAGAATGTGATCCCTGTAAGGGCCAGGTCCAATAAATTATCTTCATTGTAGTCTCCCCAGCCGGCTGTTGAAAAATAAACGCCAGGCAGGGACTGGGTGGATGGCACCAGCCGGGCAATAAATAACGATTCTTCATTGGACCAGTCTGAACGGCCGCCGGCGGCATCCACAGACTGTACGCTCCAGTAATAGTCTCCGTGGGGAATCTCATTGAACTCCCGGACCAATAAGGGTCCAACATTATTTTTATGCATTGGGATAGAAGAAGAGAGCAGATCATTTCCTCCGGGTGTAGACCCAATCCGAAGATTGTAGGAAATGCTTCCCGGGTCGTCGTGATCATCCGACCCATAGCCCCAGGTAAATACAGCCCTGGTGCTTACGGCAAAGGCAGTGAGAGCCGTAGGGGGCTGGGGAGGTTGATTCGATTCAGCTGTGCTGTTAATATAAATGCGGCAAAATGTACTGTCCCCGTTGCCGATCTGGGTTGTACCATTTACAACCAGGTCTGGCATCAGGTCTTGGTTTATGTCTCCGAACCGGGCAGTACGAGCACCGGGGATTGTTTTTATCCTAGTAAAGGAAAGATCGCCATCATTTAAAAATACCTGTCCTGACAGGGATGTCACATACCCGGCAGCGTTTGTTGCGGAATCGGCCCCAGCGATCACAAGGTCCTTTTTCCCATCCAGGTTAAAATCAACAGCATCAATGGTGCCGTATACCACCCCGAAATCCAGTTGTTCATCGGCCAAGGAAAATGTTCCCAGGGGTTCATTCACATAGATTCTGGTAATAAGTCCTTCAAAGACATTCCAACCACTCATGATTAAGTCCAAATCTCCATCTCCATCCAGGTCTGCAAAGCAGTAGGCTCCGCCCTTTAAGCCAATAAGATCTTGATTGGTATCTTCAATCAACCTGCCAATAGGTTCGTTTTGATAAAACCGAGTAACACTGGATACAGGGTTTGCTGTTTGTCCCCCAATTACGATATCCGGGTCACCGTCATTATCATAGTCACCCCAGGCACTGCCGCCGTTGGTGAGTTCCGGGAATATGGTGGTGGGGTCTTCGGAAAAATCACCGTTATCATTCAGTTGAAGACTGTTCAAGATGATATCCTGTCCTTCAACCACTGCCATAATAAACAGATCCGGGGCACCATCCATATTTATATCGCCCCAGCTGCCATTGCTGTAGGTTAAGAGTCCTCCTGCCAGATTTGTACTTTGATTCAGGGCTCCAGTGGTACCATTATTGATGAACAGGGAAGAATTTGCTGAGCCGTTTAAATACAGATCCAGCCAGCCGTCACGATTATAATCAGCCAGGTCAATGTTGCCTATACCACCAAAGAATTCAGCAATTGTATCTGAGTACGTAACCTTATACCACTGTGATGCGGTGTCCAGAGACCCATCCTCCTGACCGGCCATGACATCCATAAACAGGCCAAAGCGGCTGGTATCATATCCAGAGAGTATCAGATCGGTTGTACCATCATTATCCATATCCGCCAGGGAAATGGAATTGACAAGTGATTGCGGCAGAACCGCAGAAAGAGCAGTGTCTACAACGAACGGATCCTGGGCATAGGTTTTAGATACACCCAGACTTACCAGGAGCATCAAGCCAGACCAGTAATTTCGCCGGCACA
>Ga0208765_1001389_pt1 | contig 14727 bp, 14 predicted proteins | sample ETNtaG_2_FD_185783 | JGI IMG/M metagenome (GOLD analysis project Ga0208765, IMG submission 185783) | Marine microbial and viral communities from oxygen minimum zone, Eastern Pacific Ocean - ETNP201406SV203 (SPAdes) (version 2) | ecosystem: Environmental > Aquatic > Marine > Oceanic ... | reverse complement strand
AGAAGACGAATTCTGGATCGAACTATCATGGCGGATTGATAAGGAAGGAGACTTGGGAATTCGAAAACACTTTATTAGTCCATATAGGGATGGTGAAAAGATCAATATTGATGAGTATTACCAGTATATTTTTGAGAATACAAAAGGCCTATCTGAAGCCGCAAAAAAAGATAGCCTGACACCGCTGGACTACATGCGAAAGTATGGTGCTTTTTTGGTGGAAGACAATGTATATAGGAACAATGAAAAAGAATTAACAAAAACAGAAGGGGTCGTTCAACCCAATGGGCAGATTAAAAAAGATGGTGTAGTGGTTGGCATCCAAGTAGATGGAAAGAACTTTTCCGGGTTTCCTACACCATCTAAACGACAGGAGTTGTTTTCTCAGACTATGGTGGATTTTGGCTATCCGGAGCATGCTACACCAGGATATCGAATTAAAAGCCATGTTCATTTGGATGAAATGGACCTGGATAAAAATGAATGCGTGTTGCTTCCCAATTTTAGGCTACCAACTCATATTCATTCCCGGTCAGCCAATGCCAAATGGCTTACCGAGATTGCCCATAGAAATCCAATCTGGATCCATACCAAAGATGCCACGCGGCTCGGTGTGGATAATGGTGATCTGCTGAAAATAACCACGGAGATTGGCTGGTTTGTGGATAAGGTCTGGGTGACGGAAGCCATCAAGCCCGGCGTGGTCGCCTGCTCTCACCATATTGGTAGGTGGCGCCGCCAGCAGGATGAAGGTAACCGTTTTATGACCAACACTGTGGATATTCAAAATATGGGTGATGGCAAGTGGAAGATGGAAACAATAACTGGTGTAGAACCGTGGAAAACAGATGACCCAGATACTAAACGTGTATGGTGGCGAGATGGTGGTGTTCATCAAAACATTACCCATGCGACGAATCCCGATCCCATTTCTGGTGCCCATTGTTGGCTTCAAAAAGTAAGTATTTCCAAACCGAACCCGAAAGAGAAGTACGGTGATATTTTTGTGGACACAAACAAATCCTTTAAGCATTTTAAACAATGGAATGAATGGGCAAAAGAACGGGAGGTTCATCCAAGGGGACTGCGTAGACCACTGTGGATGGCTAGACCTTTAACACCACAAAAAGATCAATTCTTTCTTAAATAACTTCAATTTTTCTTTTGAATTAATTCCTTGGTTTTAGTAAAAAGCATTTAGAATTCAATTATTGATTCATTGCAAATTCGCAGTTCATAAAAGAGACATTATCTTCCATGTATACATTTAGACTTTTACTGGTTTGTTTTTTACTTTTCATTTTATCTTGTGATTCAGGAGACCATATACGTACATATCGCTTACCCAAAATAAACATGATCCCGGATAAGCAGGATGCAGCAACCAGCAGGAATGAAAAGCTAAAATTAAGTTGGGAAAAACCAGAATCCTGGATTGAAACATCAGGTCATGCAATGCGGTTAGTGAGTTTCAATGTCCCATTTTCCAATGGAATTGGGGATTTATCTATGACAACCTTTGAAGGAAGTAGTGGAGGGGTTGAAGCAAATGTAAATCGTTGGAGACAACAAATTGGATTGGAACCATTGAATGTTTCCGAAATTAAACAATCATCAGTGAGCAGGGACGGAAAGTTGGGAAAATTCGAGTTATTCAAACTTGTAAATGAAAAAAATCCGGACTCAGCCATTTTATCTGCAATGTTTCACCTGGAAACCAGCACACTATTTGTGAAACTTGCTATTGATTCTAATGGTATAGAAGAAACAGAAAATGATTTCATAACTTTTTGCAAATCCATTCACCTAATTGAAGGTGACCGGTGAATACTTTTTTCAAAATAATTAGTAATCCAAAAGTATTTGTTTATACCCTGATCTGGTTAATGTTACTGGTATTTTTTGGAACGATTGCACAGAGAGACGTGGGTTTGTATGCGTCTCAAATGAAATACTTCTCTTCCTATTATTTTTTGGTTGCTGACCTAATTCCTTTTCCTGGCGGCAGGCTAACACTAATGTTCATGACTTTAAATTTGGCATCGAGCCTGTTTAATAAAAATCTCTGGAAAATGAAGAAACTTGGGCTAATAATTATCCATTTAGGCGGGTTGCTTCTCCTTGTAGGCGGAGGTATTACTGCAGAGTTTAGTTCAGAAGGAAACATGATTATCAAGGAAGGGAGTCAATCTGAGCACGTTGATGATTATCATGATATGGAACTGGTTTTTGTTAACACGTCTATGGAAGACAGTCTGGAATACACGGTTTTTGATGAGCCTATCTTAAAAGAAGGGAATACAATTGAATACGATAAACTTGGCATTTCTATTGATATTATAAGCCATTTGAAAAATTCTAGTATCCAAAAAAGGATATCTCCAGCAGATACATTGTACAAGGGTTTTCTGAAAGATTTTGTTTTAATACCAAAACATCCTGAAAAGGAGAATACCCAGAACCGTCCAGGTATAATTGTGAAGATGCATGGTACAGGCAGTAAAACTGATGGTATTTATGGTTTATTTCTGGGTCAAAAAGTACCCGATACTTTTAATCTAGATGGGCATCAGTTTTTTACAGAATTTCGAAGGAAAAGAACTTATCTACCATTTTCTATTGAACTTTTAGATTTTAAAAAAATACTTCATCCAGGTACTGGAATAGCAAAAAGTTTTAGTTCAGAGATTAACTTGATTGAAAAAGAAATTCCCAGGAGAGTTCTCATACAGATGAATGAACCATTAAGGCACAGAGGATACACATTTTTTCAAGCATCGTTTATTGAAGGTCTTGATGAAGAAGCAACGGTTTTGGCAGTGGTAAAAAACTATGGGAGGTTATTTCCATATATTTCAAGCATAATCATGAGTGTGGGGTTGTTGTTACACCTTATTGTAAATCTACCTAAAATGATTAAAAGAGCACCAAAGCAATAGAGAGACAATGGGATTATCACCAAGATATATTTTATTAATTTTCCTATTGGCATTTTTGCAGGCAGAAGAATTCGATGTACGAGATATTCCTTTGCAGGATCAAGGAAGAATTAAACCACTGGATACCTTCGCACAAAATCATTTACTTGCATTTTATGGGAAGCGATCGATTAAGGAAATGAATTTATCTGCTACGGACTGGATCCTTAATCTCATTCTAGATCCTCAGAATGGCAAGGAACAGAAAATTTTTAATATTAGGAACCCGGAAGTAGTGTCCAGTATCTATCTAGATTGGTCAACTGAACATAAATACAGCTTTAATGAAATTTTACCAGGGCTTACTAACCAAGCAGCCCTTATCAGTGTAATCAATCAAAAGCCAGATGCAAATCGTAGTGTTTTTGAAAAACAACTCCTGGAACTAAACAATAATGCAATGCGGTTCGAAGAAATCAGTTATCTCAAGGCAATGAAACTTTTACCACCCGATGAGATTAGCGAAACTGACGAATGGTCTTCTCCACTTGAATTTATCGTAAATGGAAGGTCGCCTGAACCTCACCAGGATGCAATTTTAAATGCATTGCAACAGTATTTATCTGGTCGGTTAGCGGGCCAGGAAGCGAGTATGCAATCAGCTATGGAAAACTATAAAGCTGCACTATTAATGGTTCCTGGTGAACTGTTTGATATTACAGTTTTAAAGAAAGAGACCTGGATGAACAGGGTAAATTTATTTTACACCAGTGTGGGGTTATACCTTTGCGCATTTATTTTACTTGGATTGAGTTGGATGATCCAGCCATTAATACTGAAAAGAGCATCCTATGCATTATTAATTCTGGGTTTTTTATTCCATGCATATGGAATTTATCTAAGGATGCATATAATGGGACGTCCGCCCGTTTCAACATTATATGAATCTGTTATTTTTGTAGCATTTATTGTCATTCTATTTGCAATAATTCTAGAATATTTTAGAAGAGATGGTCTTGGAATTTTTGTAGGAGCTGTTAGCGGCAGCATTTTCCATTATATTGGGTTTAGCTATGCATCCGATGGAGATACATTGGGTATGCTGGTTGCAGTTCTTAATTCAAATTTCTGGCTGGCAACCCATGTTACAACTATAACAATGGGGTACGGTGCATCCTTAGTCGCAGGTTTCATTGGACATTTATACCTGGTTCAGGCAATCAGGCAGCCAGAAAACAAATCTAGCCTAAAGAGCATATTCAATAATTTGTTTGGGATCACGCTGATTGCTTTGTTTTTTACGCTTTTTGGTACCATCTTGGGCGGGATCTGGGCGGACCAATCGTGGGGGAGGTTCTGGGGCTGGGATCCTAAAGAGAATGGCGCACTGCTCATCGTTCTGTGGCAGTTAATGATGGTCCACATGCGCCTATCGGGGCTCGCAAAGCCTGCTGAATTTGCTCTGGGTATGGCATTGAACAATATCATAGTAGCCCTAGCCTGGTTTGGTGTGAACCTTCTTCAGGTGGGCCTCCATAGCTATGGTTTTGACGATGGCGTTGCCAGGAATTTATTTATTTTTATTGCTTTGGAATTAATAATTGGTTTTGGAACATATCTCTGGCCAGGGGTAAAAAAGAAACACCATTTTGTTTAAACATAGTCGCAAATAATGAAAGTCGCTGGAATCATTTTGGCAGCTGGCGGATCAACTCGGATGGGGGGTCAAAATAAATTGTTACAAATGGTGGATGGAATATCTTTAGTACAAAGAGTTGTTCGATCTGCACTTAATTCCAATATAGAAAGTGTTTATGTCATTCTTGGTTATCAAGCAGCATTGATTAGGCAATGCATTTCAAATAAATCTGTTAATTGGGTCGAAAATTCTGATTGGAGTAGAGGGATGGCATCTTCAATCAAATCAGGAATTGAAGCATTAAACACTGATTATGACGGTGCTATGATTTTATTGGGGGACATGCCATTTATAGAACCAATAACGATCAACCAACTACTAGCTCTGTACCAGAAAAAAAAGATTGTTGTTCCTGTTAAGAATGGTAGACAGGGAAACCCGGTTTTATTTTCGTCTGCTTTTTTTGCTGATTTAAAATTACTGGGTAGGGATAAGGGGGCAAAACCTATTATCAAGAAAAATCCTGATTCTGTGATCATCGCGAATGTTTTGACAGATACAATTTTCCATGATCTAGACACACCTGATCAAATAAAGGAAAGGATTGGTGCATAAAGAATTATTTAATACGATGGACAGGCTAAAATCGGAGAATGAGTCGTTTGCCATTGCTACAATCATTGCTGTAAAAGGATCAACGTCGGCAAAAACCGGCGATAAGGCCATCTATGACTGGAACGGAAAACGAGTGATAGGTTATATCGGCGGCGGTTGTGTTGAAAATCGTGTTGGTCAAACCGTTGTAGAATCTCTGGCCGATAACCAGACAAGGATTCTTGACGTGAACCTAGACAGTGATGATATGGAATTAGGAATACCGTGTGGAGGCATGATGACAGTTTTTGTAGAACCCCAACAAAGTTCACCAACCATTCTGATCAGAGGCATGGGGCGTGTGGTAGAAGTACTGACTGAAATGGCCATTCTGGTAAACTTTAAGGTATTGATCCAAACACAGGAAGATGAAAAGGATCGATACAAATTGGCCGATCAAATCATCACGGATCCCTTGGATCTGGAAGACATAGATTACAAGATCGATTATTTCATTTTAGCGACCCATCACCGTGATGACCACAAACAGGCATTATCTGCTTTGGAAGCAGGCATTAATTATGTGGCGGTCATTGCAAGCCAAAAAAAAGCAGGATTGATCAAAGATCATTTGAAGGAGAATAACGTTTCAGATGAATTGTTCGCTCGTTTTCACTCGCCTGTGGGATTGGATCTCAATGCGCAAACCGCTGAGGAAATTGGTTTAAGCATTATGTCCGAAATTGTAATGCACCGGAATTCCGGTTCCGGAGAACCCATGGGGAATTAAATTGGCCACTCCTGTTTATCTAGATAACCAGGCAACAACGCCCGTGGATCCTGATGTTCTGCAGGCAATGATGCCTTTCTTTAAAGAGAATTATGGGAATGCCGCCAGTGTTTACCATTCCATAGGGCGGGATGCTAAAGAGGCAGTTGAGCGATCCAGGGCTCTATTGGCCGATGCACTAAATGCACGGTCTAAGGAGATCATATTTACCAGTGGCGCTACAGAATCCATCAACCTTTCCATTCGTGGTTTTTGCAAGTATTATGAAGAAAAAGGGAAGCATCTCATTACCCAATCCACGGAACATAAGGCCGTGCTGGATACAGTCAAGTCTTTAACTCAAGATGGTTGGGATATTACAACTGTCCCGGTGAATGAGGATGGGGTAGTTGATCCTGAGTCTATTCGAAAGGCAATAAAGCCGGATACGGTTTTGGTCATTGTCATGCATGCCAATAATGAGATTGGAACGATCCAGCCCATTGCTGAAATTGGAGCCATCTGTAAGGAAAAGGATGTACGATTTCTTGTGGATGCCAGTCAGTCATTAGGCAAATTGCCCATTGACGTAAATAAAATGAATATTGATATGCTCGCTGCCACCGCTCATAAAATATATGGACCGAAGGGAATTGGTATGCTCTATGTAAGGTGGAAAGATCCAAAGGTGGAATTGGTCACGCAAATATCAGGTGGTGACCATGAATTTGGGTATCGTTCTGGAACATTACCTGTCCCCCTGATCGTTGGGTTTGCCAAGGCCACTGAAAAATGCCTGAAAACTATGGACATTGAGAACGCCAGGCTGAGAATACTTCGTGATAAAATGATTAATGAAATTGCGGCTGTTCATCCTGAAGTCATTTTAAATGGAAGTATTCAAGATCGCTTATCTAATAATGTCAATTTATGTTTTTCAAATATTGATGCTGAGACACTTATTATAAAAATGAAAGGGATTGCCTGTTCCACAGGTTCAGCATGTACCAGCACAAATCTTGAGCCATCACACGTGGTAAAAGCATTGGGCCGAAGTAATGAATTGGCCCATTCAGCAATCAGATTTAGTCTGGGAAGATTTAATAAAGCTCAAGAAATAGAATACGCAATTAAGGAGATTATTGATACGGTTTCATTCATAAAAGAAAAATCTCCGCAACAACAGTTGATGAATGCTTAAATTGGATCACACATTGTTTTTATTAGAGAATAATTTGGTTCTAATAGAATAATAAAAATGGTGTTCTCTTAGCCAAAAAACCTAAGTCCATTACCAGTTAGATAAGGTTTGCGGCCGGTACGGTTCTGATGGAAACATCAGGATTTGCTCCCGATTCCTGCGCAAATGCGGGATGAATTGGAATGGGAATGGAAAATACAACACACATCCGTCCAAGGGTGGATCGCAGAAGTTTATCTGTGAATCCGTCCATCACCGATCGTTTCGGTCGCACGTTTAATTATCTCCGCCTTGCAGTTAATGAATATTGCAACCTTCGGTGCATTTATTGTATGCCGGAAGAAGGTATTCCATTCAAGGATAAAGAAAAACTCATCACAACAAAAGAGATCTTTAAACTCATCAGGATCATGACGGATATGGGTGTTTCAAAGATCCGTTTTACGGGTGGGGAACCACTGTTGCGCGAGGATATTCCTGATCTGATTCATTATGCATCGGAAATATCCACTGTTGATTCTGTCAATTTAACGACTAATGGACTTCTTTTACCCGCGTACCTGGAAAGCCTTGAACAAGCGGGGTTAACCGGAATCAATATTAGCCTGGATACTCTAAATACTGAAAAATTTAAAGCTATTACCCGGCGAAATGGTTTGGATAAAGTCATAGAAGGACTGGATATGGCAATTAAATCAAATATAGGATCGATAAAAGTGAACGTGGTGGCCATGAGGGATTTCAATGATAATGAAATCCTGGATTTCGCTGAGTTAACCAATGAGAATGATATTACTGTCCGGTTTATTGAACTGATGCCCTTTGATGCGCACCAGATCTGGAAAACAGGAAAATTTTATCGCGCTGAACAAATTGTAAACGATTTAAAATCTCAAATTAAGGAATTAAATCCGGTTAGTGGTTCTAATACAGAATACCATGTATTTCAAATTCAGGGGTACTCCGGCAAGGTGGCGGTTATTCCTTCCTACACCAGGAGTTTGTGCGGTAATTGCAATCGCATTCGAATCACTGCTGATGGGAAACTATTAAACTGTTTATACAGCCAGACAGAAACAAACATTCGGGATGCGATTCGTAATGGCGAGTCCAATCAGGATATTAAAAATATGATACGGAATGCAATGACTGAAAAATTACGAGATGGTTGGACAGCACAGAACCTAGGACAAGATCAAAGGGAATCCATGACCCAAATAGGGGGATAATATGAATGAATTTTCACATTTAGATAAACAGGGCAACGTCAAAATGGTGGATGTGACGGATAAGGTCAGCACCGTTCGAATTTCAAAAGCAGAAGGGGTAATCTCTATGCAGCCAGATACTATTTCGGCTATTCAGGATGATGCACTTCCTAAGGGAAACGTTTTAACCACAGCTAAAATTTCCGGTGTTCAAGCAGCGAAAAAAACAGCTGAGCTTATTCCCATGTGTCACCAATTAAATCTGACTTTTGTGGACATTGAATTTGAAGTTATGGCGAATTCCATCCAGATTAAATCAACGGTGAAAACGAAAGAAGCTACGGGTGTAGAAATGGAAGCACTGACGGCTGTATCTGCTGCTGCTTTGACGATTTATGATATGTGTAAAGCCGTGGATAAAACCATGTCTATTGGTGAAATCAATTTGGTGGAAAAAGTGGGTGGAAAATCTGACCATGCCACGGAATATCGTCCAAAAGTTGGTGTCATAACGTTAAGTGACGACGTGTCTTCCGGGAAAAATAAAGATAAGTCGGGGCCCATATTAATTAGGGGTTTTACCGATTTGGGATGTTCAATTGAACAAGAGAAAGTCCTGCCTGATGGCTCTGATGAATTGATATCCACAATTCAAAACTGGATTAAAGATGGAGTGGAATTAATTATTACCACTGGCGGAACAGGACTAGGGCCCAGAGATCTAACCATTCAAACGCTGGAAGGGATTTTTGATTCCAAGCTACCCGGTGTGGAACAGACACTTCATGCTTACGGTCGCGGAAAAGTAAAAACAGCCATGCTGTCCCGGTTAACGGTCGGGGTAGTGGATGGGGCAATTGTTATCTGTTTACCGGGGAGCACGGGTGCGGTCAAAGATGCGTTAAATGTGTTAATTCCCACCATTTTTCATACGTTTCATATGATGAAAGGTGAAAAACATTAATGGAATATTTGCTACCATTATTCTTTGTACTGGTTGCTTTCATTTATTCCAGTGTTGGATTAGGCGGCGGATCTTCCTATACAGCGCTCATGACAATTTTTGGAATCAGTTATCAAATCATCCCAACCACGTCTCTTACGTTGAATTTGTTCGTGACTTTTATTGGTATGATGAATTTCTGGCGAAATGGCTACGGTAGGCTCGATTTGATTGTCCCATTCCTAGTTACGTCTATCCCCATGGCGTATTTAGGAGGAATGCTAGCCTTACCTAAAATTCTATTTCAGATTATCCTTCTTATGACACTCATTTTCGTGATCGTCAGGATATATATTTTAAACCACTTGCTGTTCTCAATTCAGATAAGTGGAATTCGAAAATGGATATTTATTTTTGGACTGGGAGGGATTCTGGGTTTTATTGCTGGTACGGTGGGAATTGGCGGTGGCATTTATCTTGTGCCGCTCATTATCATGTTTGGCATCGGTTCAGAAAAGGAAGCTGCTGCAGCGGGTGCCATGTTCATTTGGGTGAATTCTTTGGCAGGCGTCATTGCTCGTTCACAATCAGGCACGTTTGATGCAGATTTCATCATGCCTTTGGCAGGTGCCGTGGTTGTTGGCGGATTTGGGGGCTCTTATTTGGGTGCCGTTCGTTTTGACGCGAATACAATTCAAAAGGTTATGGGCGCTGTTGTTATTGTTGCCGTCATTTTTTTATTCAGGGATATTTTATGATACGGGTTCAGGAAGCAAAATCCATTATTAAAAACCATATTATTCCATTAGAGAAGGAAAACATTCCACTAGGTAAAGCTGAGAATCGAGTGTTGGCACAAGATGTTGTGGCCGCCTTTCCATCGCCGCGGTTCGAAAATTCGGCAATGGATGGATTTGCAGTTCGGTCTTCAGATACGATCAAAGCATCTCAGGAAAATCCGATCTCGCTGAAAGTAATAGGTGTGAGCTCTGCTGGTTCTCCAAGCAAGCTGGCCTTAAATACAGGTGAATGTATCCAATGTATGACAGGCGCCAAAATTCCCAATGGTGCGGATGCAGTGATAATGGTGGAAGATACCAGCGGATTTTCAGATCCAGATGCAGTCCAGATATTTTTTGAAGCACATCCTGGAAAACATATTCGAAAAAAAGGAGAAGAAATTCGGGAAGGGGATGTTTTGATTTCCAAAGGGACCCGGATTACCCCCAGTGAAATCGGAACCTTGGCCACTTGTGGATATGGAGAAATTTCTGTGGCGAAAAAACCGCGGATTGCAATTTTTGGTACAGGCAATGAATTAGTAGAGCCTGGGAACGAATTAAAAGAAGGTGAAATCTATAATTCCAATCTTTATGTCTTTGCTGATTTGGTTGAAAAATCAGGTGCGGAAGTCACTATGCGGGATGTAATTAAAGATGATAAGGCATCGCTCCGATCCTTTTTATCTGAAGCATTAGAAACCTGTGACATAGTGATTTCATCCGGCGGTGTTTCTATGGGCCGGTATGATTATGTCCGAGATGTGTTTATTGAACTAGGAGTAGAAGAGCATTTCTGGAAAGTGGCTCAAAAACCGGGAAAACCACTCTTTTTTGGAACTGGAAATTCCACCTTGATTTTTGGTTTGCCTGGGAATCCTGTATCTTCCTATATCGGGTTTATGGAATGGGTCTGGCCTGTAACAGAAACTATGCTGGGAGAAAAAAATAATTCACATTTAATGGGAATCCTTAAGGAAGCATTTCCTAGGGAAACAATAAAGCACCGCTTTTTATTTGGAAAAGCTTGGTTGCAAGATGGGAAACTGGTTTGCAGGCCATCCACAAAAGTTGGTTCACATATGCTTTCATCATCCCTGGAAGCCAACTGCATTCTCAGTTCTGAACCAGGAGATGGTCAGTTGCAGATGGGGGATGAAATACGTGTCAATATTCTGCCCTGGAAACAGATTCAATGATTATAACACCTCAGGAATTGCAGCAATGGATCGATGATAGTAAAACTTTTACAGCGGTTGACGTTCGTCCAGAAGATCAGAGAAATGAGTTTCCCTTAGCCGGGTTGACATCCATCATTGCTAGCGCAGATTCTTTGCCGGTCACAGAAAATAATTCAATACTGATTTGTCAATTTGGAATTGTGACAGAAGGAATCATTCTTGAAGGGGAATTGGAAAACACATTCAGCTTATTGGGGGGCGTACAGGCCTGGGAAGAGTATCAATCGGAGAAAAAAGACTTGAGTCGTTGGGCACGGCAAACCGTCCTGCCGGAAATTGGATTGGAAGGACAAAAAAAGCTTCTGAAAGCAACTGTGGCAATTGTTGGTATGGGTGGACTGGGATGCCCTGCGGCACAGTCCCTTGTTTCTGCTGGTGTTGGAACGCTAAAGATCATAGATGGAGATAAGGTAGAATTATCCAACATCCACAGACAACCCTTGTTTAGTATGGATGATGTTGGGAAATCGAAGGTAAGCGTTGCGAAAGAAAGGTTGGAATTAATGAATCGAGAGAGCGTTATCAAAACTGAATATTCATTTTTAAATGAAAAAAATGGATCCCACTTTCTTAGTGGAGCGGATGTTGTAATTGATGCCACGGATAATATTGAAGCACGATTATTGATTGACCAATGTTCATCCAATCTTCAAATACCCATGATCTACGGTGGTTTATATCGTTATGAAGGTCAGGTGGCGGTTTTGAATGTCAACGGAAGTGCAGGATACAATGATTTATTTCCAGATCCTCCATCTGGTGGTGAACCATGTACGGACGCGGGAGTATTAGGGATGCTCCCGGGTATCATTGGCAATATACAGGCGCTTGAAGCACTAAAGCTTATTGTTAGTATAGAACCAAATTTAGTTGGAAAACTATTGATCTATGACAGTAAGAACCATTCAACCCAGACGATCGAATTATGATACAGGTAAATGTAAAGTGTTTTTCACAGGTGAAATATGCCTTGGAGACGGATAAAATAACGTTGGAATTGGAAGCGGGAACAACGACAGTTGAATTGGAAAAAATAATTCGTGAAAAAGCGTCAGGGAAATTGGATCAGGTCACCTTGAGAGTGGCAATCAATCAGAAATATGTTTCAGATAAGACAGAGTTAAAAAATGGTGATGAAGTGGTTTTCATTCCACCAGTACAGGGCGGGTAAATGGTTACGATTGAGATTGTAAATGGAAGATTGATCTCTTTTCCATCTGATGACACCCGTAAAAAAGATGGTGCAGAATTGATATTTAATGGCCGGGTCAGATCAACAGAGCATGGGAAAAAGATTTCAAGCCTTGAATATGAACAGTATGAAGGCATGGCAGAAACTGAGTTAAACCAGATTGCTGAAGAGACTGTTGGCAGATTTATGATTCATGATTTGTTTTGCAAGCATCGTATTGGCAAAGTAAAGGTAGGAGAAACCAGCCTGCACATTGTAATCTGGTCAAAACATCGCAAAGAAGGTTTAGAAGCCATGACCTATTTTATAGCTGAACTAAAAAAGCGGGTCCCGATCTGGAAATGGGCCATCCTACAAGATGGCACAAAGGTCCCAAGTGAGTGTACTCACGAATAAAGTTTACGCCATAAATTCTGGTTCTTAATGTTTGGTTTTTCGGAACGTTCCCTGTCCAATTTACTCTTCTGGGTCACTCGTAAAAAATGGCTCATACTTGCTTTTTTATTAAGCATTTCTTTTTTTTATATCCCTTCGCCTGATGGGCTGACACCTGAAGGGCATCGAACTTTGATCATTGTACTGGTGGCTTTAGTTCTGATCATTAGTGAATCTATACCCTTACCAGCCGTGGCTATTTTGATCCTGATCATGGAAGTTATTCTGGGTGTGGATACAGCGGATGGGGTGGCTTCATCCTTTATGAGTGATGCGGTGTTTTTTATTATGGGCTCCTTAATGCTGGCCGTGTCCATTGTTTACCAGGGGTTAGATAAACGGCTGGCTCTTGGTGTCATTAATATCACCGGAAATAAAACTTGGCGCATTGTATTGGGATTTGTGACTATTTCAGCACTTTTATCATCTTTTATTGGTGAGCACACTGTGGCTGCAATGATGCTGCCTGTTGCATTGGCTCTGATCCGTAATGCAGGGCTGGAGACTGGGAAACCTACACGTCTATCCACAGTTCTTCTTTTTTCAATTGCCTACGGATGTGCTATTGGTTCCATTGGTACGCCATCAGGTGGTGGTCGAAACGTGATCATGATTGGGTATCTTTCTGAATTTGGCATGGCTGAATTATCGTATCTGACCTGGATGAAATTTGCCTATCCCATGCTGCTATTGGAAATCCCGATCGCAGCAATTGTTCTGTGGTATACCTTTACACCATCTCAAAAAATAATGGATTCTGCGGTGCGAAAGTTAAAAGTTCAGGTAGCAAAAACAGGTGATTTAACCGTCAACCAGTTTATGGCGATTGGAATATTTTTACTTGTTTTTGTAGGATGGGTCTTTTTAAGTCCGTTTATAGGACTTGGAATCGTAGCCTTGAGCGGTGTTTTTCTTTACCTGTCATTTGGCCTTATCGAATGGCAGGAAATCAACCGGAATACAAACTGGGGTGTTATTCTTCTTTTTGGATCAGCCATATCCCTGGGAATCCAGATGAAAGAGACGGGTGCAGCCCTGTGGGTTGCGGAAGGAACCCTGCACTACCTGGAGATCATATTCCAGGATGTGGCTGTTGTACGCTGGTTTGTATCCGTTGTTATTACTGGATTACTCACAAATTTGTTGAGCAATGCAGCAACGGTTGCCGTACTAGGCCCCATAGTTTTGGATATGGGCGGTAATCCTTTAATAACAGGATTAATGACATCCATCGCTTCAGCATTTGCCTACTTAACAATAGTGGCTTCGCCTACCTGTATGATTATACATTCTACAGGCCTTATTACTTCCAGTGACTATTTAAAAGCAGGCTGGAAACTGTTTATAATTTCCGTTGTATTGCTTTTGTTAATCTCGATGTTTTATTGGCCTGTTTTATTATGAAAATATTAATAGCAGTCAGTAGTAAAGAATACTCAGGTCCAACCCTGGATGTGGGCATGAATATTGCCCGTGCACTTAAAGCATCCACAACTATTGTAGATGTGGGTCAAAAGATCAGCGAATTCAGTGCAAAGGATGTGAGTCTGGCCAATGAACTTATGGAATCCTGGGATCTTGACCGACCTGGTGTGGATGTACTAGAGTGGGCCTACACCTATCTTGCGGAAAATAAATTTATTGAACCTCAAACCATCGAAGCAGGTTTCCCAAAAAATTTTCTGGTCGAAAGTAGATCTAACCGGGCTGAGGTATACTTGAAAGGATCTGTTGTTGAAAATTTAAACCTGATCTTGAGAAATGGCGATATTATTGAAGAATTGCGTGATGAAGTTCATACACATAAT
>Ga0208765_1001384_pt1 | contig 14754 bp, 15 predicted proteins | sample ETNtaG_2_FD_185783 | JGI IMG/M metagenome (GOLD analysis project Ga0208765, IMG submission 185783) | Marine microbial and viral communities from oxygen minimum zone, Eastern Pacific Ocean - ETNP201406SV203 (SPAdes) (version 2) | ecosystem: Environmental > Aquatic > Marine > Oceanic ... | reverse complement strand
TGCTACCATCACAGATGCCAATGTCACCACTTTAATTGCAGCCTTGGTTTTGTTCACTTTTGGAACGGGACCAATTAAAGGGTTTGCCGTCACTTTATCTTTGGGTATTTTAACTTCACTGTTTACTGCAATTATTGCTTCTAGAGCAGTTGTTAATTGGGTCTATGGACGAAGGACCATTAAGAAATTAAGGATCTAGTATGTTGAATTTTAAGCAGACAATTAATTTCCTATCAGTTCGTCGGATAACGACGACTCTGTCAATTACATTAATGATCTTTTCATTGGTTTCCATCATCACAAAAGGACTGAATCCAGGTATTGATTTTACCGGTGGGTTCCAAATTGAAATTAGTTATCAGCAACCACCAGAAATCGAAGACATCCGTAATAATCTCTCATCGGCTGGATTCAATGATGCGATAGTACAAAATTCTGGATCAGCCACAGACATAATGATTAGAATTGCACCAAGAGAAGGGCTCGATAGCAGAACCGTTGGTAAACTTATTATCGAGAACCTCAGCCAATCCTCTAATTCTGCAGAACTCATGAGTTCTGAGTATGTCAGCGCTCAAGTGGGAGAGGAGCTTACTGAGCAAGGCGGTCTCGCTATGATTTTTGCTTTGATTATGATCATGATTTATATTGTGTTTCGTTTTCAGTGGAAATTTTCTATTGGGGCTGTCATGGCTTTAATCCATGATGTTTTAATCACTGTAGGCGTGTTCTCATTTTTTCAAATTACCTTTGATTTAGCTGTTCTGGCAGCAATTCTAGCTGTGGTTGGTTATTCATTAAATGACACCATTGTTATTTTTGATCGAATTAGAGAAAATTTTCGTTCCATGAGACGTGCTGAGACACTCGATATTCTTAACGCATCCATCACTCAAACAATTAGTCGGACAATGATCACCAGTTCCACAACTCTAATGGTTTTATTAGCTCTTTACATTATGGGTGGCCAGTCTCTCGAAGGGTTTTCTTTGGCCTTAATTATTGGCGTATTGATTGGTACCTATTCTTCTATTTTTATTGCCTCAACTTCAATCTTTTATCTGGATATATCAACATCTGATTTATTGCCTAGTAAACGAGAGGAAGTTGATGACGGAATGCCCTAGGGCTTTTTTCTTAGAATAGTTTTTCTAATCTGTTGTCATATTTTGAAACAATTTCCTTCATGGCATCAAAAATCTTTGGAGTTCCACATAATAGACTGCCACTATCAACTGGGTCTTGACCAGGGATAAGATTTTCAACCAATCCACCGGCCTCTTGTATGAGTAAAACACCGGCAGCAACATCCCACGGTTTCAGGCCAAATTCCCAGAACCCATCATAGCGACCGGCAGCAACATAAGCTAAGTCAAGAGCAGCAGAGCCTGGTCTTCTGATAGCACCTACAATTTTTGTGAAGTCAGTAAAAATATCTAAATACACTTCAAGCCAATCCGATTGATCTCTATAAGGAAAACCTGTTCCTAGCAAGCTACCCTCGAGTGTCGTTTGTTTGCTGACTCTAATTCTTCTGCCATCAAGCAGGCTCCCCATGCCTCTAATGGCTGTAAACAATTCTTGCCTGGATGGATCATAGATTACAGCTAGCTCAAGTCGTCCCTTAATTTTTAAAGCAATAGACACACAGTAAACAGGAAATCCATGAATATAATTTGTGGTGCCATCAATGGGATCAATAATCCATAAAAAGTCTGATTCGTCTCCTTGGAGACCATGTTCTTCACCCAGAATAGTGTGATCAGAGTAACGACCACTTATAATTTCTATAATGGCTTTTTCTGCTTCTTCATCAACATAGGTTACAAACTCATTATAAGCTTTGGTTTTGATATCACTGGTGTTCACTCGATTAAAATTAATCTGAGCAATATCGCCGGCTTTTCTTGCAGCTTCTACGGCAGTGTTTAAAAATGCTTGCATGTTAAAATCTCTATCATGAATCAATAACTCATTGGAATATGTGTAGAATAACAAAACTTTTTGATCAAATGTTTTACTTTGTTTGTAATTGGTGAAGATTATTTTGAATAAGAATATACAGTTTGTACTTGTTGAACCCTCACATCCTGGCAATATCGGAGCTGTGGCGAGGGCAATTAGCACTATGGGATATGACCAACTTGCTTTGGTTAAACCGAAGGAGCATCCACACCCTGAATCCAGAGCTCGGTCTTCCTCTGCCTTAGACGTGTTGTTAAATGCAGGTGTTTATGATGAATTGGAAGATGCCGTTGGGGATTCTGGGTATGTTATTGGTACCACAGCACGAAATCGAAGAATCAGTGTGCCCGTGTCCTCAATAGGAGACATGACTCATGATATTGTAAGCAAAGCAGAGCATCAAAAAATCTCTATTATCTTTGGCCCTGAAACCTCAGGGTTAAGCAATGAAGACATTGATCGATGCAATCATCTAGTCTATATCCCGTCGAGTGAAGCATACCCTTCACTTAATTTATCCATGGCTGTTCAAGTTGTTGCCTATGAGTTAAAAATGGCTGAAGCCATTGACATTAAAGAAACTGCAGAAAGAAATCTAGCTTCAGGGCAAGAGATGGAATTATTTTATGAGCATTTGAAAGAGGTGCTGCTAGAAACTGGTTTTCTTAACCCAAGAAACCCAAAGCAACTGATGAGAAGATTAAGAGCTTTATTTAATAGGGCGGAACTGGATGACAATGAAGTTAATATTATGAGGGGTATATTGGCCTCTTATAAAAAATCAAGAAAAGAAGCCAATGAAAAATAAGATCTATTTTGATTACGCCTCAACAACCCCAATAGCAGAGCAGGTTAAGCAAGATATGGCCACTGCTCTAGATGACGATCTTCTAGGGAATGCGTCATCCCTAGATCATGAGTTTGGTTTGGGTGCTAGTCAAGCAATTGAATTGGCAAGACAAGATATTGCAAGCCTTATTAATGCACAAACAGGTGAAATTATCTGGACTTCTGGAGCCACAGAATCAAATAATTTGGCTTTATTAGGGGTCTGTAATTTTAAACCTCATGATCAACCTTTAAGAATTGTTTCTTCATACGCTGAACATAAATCAGTGATTGAACCCCTTATGGATTTAAAAAGAAAAGGCCATCATGTTGAGCTTATTGAGCCAAATAAACACGGGTATCTGGAACCCACATCCATTGCAAAAGCAATGGAAGGTGGATGTGATCTCTTAAGTTGTATGCATATAAACAATGAAATTGGCAGTGTCAATGATATTGATTTAATTGGCTCTATGTGTCGAGAAAGAAAGATTATTTTTCATGTTGACGTTGCCCAAAGTAATGGCAAGCTTCCTCTCGATGTTGTAAAAAATAATATTGATTTAATGTCTTTATCAGCTCATAAAATATATGGACCTAAAGGAATTGGAGCATTATTTATTAATCAAAAAACAGTCGGTCGATTGCAACCGTTAATGTCAGGAGGAGGGCAAGAAAGAGCAATTAGACCTGGAACTCTAGCAACTCACCAAATTATTGGCATGGCATCTGCGTATCGACTCGCTAAGAGCAGTATGGAAAATGATTTAGTCCACTTAACAGAATGTCGTGATCATTTTCTGCGACTCACAAATGAAATTAAGGGTTTGATGATAAATGGGGATACCCACAATACTTTTCCAGGAATTGTCAGTATTTCACTTCCCGATCTGCATGCGGAAAGCTTGTTATTTGCAATGGATAAGGTCGCAATTTCAAAAGGTTCAGCTTGTAGTTCTGAAAGTGATGAACCCTCCCATGTCCTAAAATCCATGGGTCTTGGTAGGGAGGCAATTGAAGGAACTATTCGTGTCAGTTTTGGCAGACACACCAGTATTGAAGACATTGAGACGCTCACCCAATCATTAAAAAAGGCTGTGGATCATTTAAGACTTCTCAAAGGAGGCATTTGAATGAGTTCATCTGTTGAGATCTTAAAAGAGGCATTTTTTGATACAGATCATGTCTTTAGAGCAAAAGACCAAACTGACCAATACATTGTTGGATTTTCTGATAACGCTCAGAACATGTGGATAAAATTCTATTTAATCACCAGTCATTCAAAAATTATTGACGTTAAATATGAAGTTAAGGGTTGTCAGTATTTAGTGGCTTTAGCCTTGTTATTCACTAAATCAATCATTCATCAGGATGTTTTCAGTCTAGCTGATTTTGATTACCAGTCACTGGTGAGCATCATAGATCTTCCTAAAAATAGACAAGATCGACTTTTTTTGTTGGAAGATGCAGTAAAAGACTGTATAAATCACTTTGAAAGAGGCTAAAAAATGAATTTATCAGTAACAGACAGTGCAGTAAAACGGTTCAAAGAAAACTTATCCAGCAAACCTGATGCTATTGGCTTGCGCATTAGTATCAAATCAACGGGATGCAATGGTTATTCTTATATATTGGATTACGCTGGGGAAATCACAGAGGATGATAATGTTATGAGTGTTTCTGATATATCTATTGTTGTTGATCCTGAGAGCATGACTTTGATCCAGGGAACAGAAATTGATTTTATTGACGAAGGTTTGAATCAGGTCTTCAAATTCAAGAACCCTAACGCCACAGGCGAGTGCGGTTGTGGTGAAAGTTTCAGCGTTTAAATCATAAAGGACATTCATTATGGAGAGAACACTTTCAATTATTAAGCCTGATGGTGTAGAAAAACATATTATCGGAGAGATATATAAGCGTTTTGAGCAGGCGAGCCTTGCAATTGTTCAAGCACAAATGATGCACCTAAGTAAAGAACAAGCTGAGGGGTTTTATGCTGTTCATAAAGACAGACCTTTTTTTAATGATTTAGTTGAATACATGACTTCTGGACCGGTGATGGTACAAGTTCTAGAAGGGGATAATGCCATTAGCTTAAATCGAGAATTAATGGGAGCTACTAATCCTGATGACGCCGATGAAGGCACTATCCGTAAGGACTTTGCAACCAGTATTGAACAAAATATTGTCCATGGTTCAGATGGGCCAGACACTGCCAGAGAAGAAATTAACTTCTTTTTTGGTTAATCCAAAAATTGACCGATCTTCAAAACAATCTTTTAGGGCTGCCACCAAAAGAGCTTCAAGAATTTTTTGAGGGTCTTGAGGAGAAAACCTATCGAGCTAAACAGCTTATGCAATGGGTTTATTCCAAACAAGTTTATGACTTTAACTCGATGACCAATTTTAATGTTGGCTTAAGAGAATATCTTGACAGACATTGCACTTTAACTTTCGACCTTTCTTCAAGAATTGATGTCTCAAGAGATGGCACCACTAAATGGCTTATTGGGAAACAAGGCAATCAGATAATAGAGACTGTTTTTATTCCCGAGGATCATAGGGGAACGTTATGTATTTCAAGTCAAATTGGCTGCTTAATTGACTGCCCTTTTTGTGCAACAGGGCATCAAGGGTTCAATCGTAATTTAAAAGCACATGAAATAATTGGCCAAGTTTTAGTTGCTCGTGAAGGCTTGGGTGAAGAAAAGAAGATAACAAATATTGTGTTCATGGGTATGGGAGAGCCCTTAGCTAATTACCCCGAGGTTATTAAAACCGTGAAGATTTTAAATGACCCTAATGGGTTCAATATTTCAAGACGACGAATTACTATCAGTACTTCAGGTTTAGTGCCTCAATTGAACAAGTTAGGCGATGAAGTTGGGGTGGCTTTAGCTATTTCTTTGCATGCACCTAATGACAAGCTACGTGATGAGTTGGTTCCCATTAACCGTAAACACCCTATTGCTGATCTTCTTGAAGCTTGTTGGTTGTATGCAAAAAAACAGAATTTAAAAACCATTACCTTTGAGTACACCATGCTAAAAGGGGTCAATGATGGAAAAGAGCAAGCCAAGGAATTAGCTAAATTGTTGAAGAATAAACCCGCAAAGGTAAATTTAATACCCTTCAACACGTTTCCTGGTGTTAAATTTGAGGCCACAGATAAAGAAAACATCGATGAATTCAGGAATATCTTATTAGAATCTGGAATAATGACCATAACTAGAAAGACTAGAGGTGAAGATATCCAAGCTGCCTGCGGACAACTTTCTGGTAGCGTTAGGAATTTGGCCAAGAAAACATTAAGACAAAAACTTAAAAAACAATTACATTAGACAAAAAGGAGTAATTTATGTCAGATGATACAGAATCAAATGTTGTTGAGCACATGGTTGCATTAAAGATTATTGGAATTGCTGGTGTAATCCTGTTTCTGGTGACCGTGCTTGGTATGTATATCTCCCATAACTAAGGGCTTGAGCAATCAAATAAAATCAATCCGGGGAATGCCAGCGCTTCTTCCAGAAGAGTTGGTTAAGTGGCAATTTGTTGAATCCAAGGTCAAGCGTGTGATGCAGGCCTATGCTTTCCAAGAAATTAGAACTCCAATTGTTGAACGAACTGAATTATTTCAAAGAACCATTGGTCAAGACACTGATGTGGTGTCAAAAGAAATGTACTCCTTCAATGATCGTAGGGATCAATCATTATCTCTAAGACCTGAGGCAACAGCCGGCGTGGTCAGGGCAGGTATTGAGCACGGTCTTTTTTACAATCAAACTCAAAAATTATGGTCTATGGGGCCAATGTATCGCTATGAGAGACCACAAAAAGGCAGGTATCGACAATTTCATCAGATCAATATGGAGGCCTTTGGTTACCAAGGATCTCAGATTGATCTAGAAATTATTTTAATGACCTCAAGAATATGGAAGGCACTCAAGGTGGATGCCATTGAGCTTGAGATCAATTCATTGGGTACCCCAAGCTCTAGGCAAGCTTATCGAAAGGTGCTGATTGAATATTTTTCCGATCATAAATCTGATCTTGACGAAGATTCAACAAAGCGATTAGACACTAACCCAATGAGAATTCTTGACAGTAAGAATCCTGAGATGGGTAATCTTATTTCAAATGCTCCTCTAATCACCGACTATCTTGATACAGAATCTGAGGATCATTTTGCAACTCTAACCAATTCTTTGGAACAACATAATATCGGCTTTCAATTGAACCCAAGGTTAGTGAGAGGTTTGGATTATTACACAAAGACAGTGTTTGAGTGGACCACTGATCAATTAGGCTCACAGGCTACTGTGTGTGGAGGCGGTCGCTATGATGACTTGGTCAAGCAATTGGGTGGCAAGGATGTTTGTGCTGTTGGCTGTGCAATCGGTTTTGAAAGGTTAATAGAATTGGTTGCAGTCTCATCCAAAAAAGAACAAAATATCCAGCCGAAAATTTATATTGTTGCGGTTGGAAAGGGCACAGCATTGCATGCTAGTCTCTTGGCAGAGAAAATCCGAGATGCTAATGAGGAATATGTTGTTGAGATTAATATGGATGGCGGGAGCTTTAAAAAGCAATTTAGAAAGGCAGATAAATCTGGTTCTGAATTGGCGATTGTAATAGGGGAAGAAGAGATTCAACAAGGTAATCTTGGATTTAAGCCTTTAATGACTGATCAAGAACAGACAACCATTAAAGAAGAAAATCTTATGGAAGAGATTAATCGATTCTTTATTGAATAAACAAAGGTAATAGAACGATGGATGATAATTTAACAGATCAACAACAAGCAGAAGTTGTAAAGCAATGGCTCAAAGACAATGGCTTGAGCATTCTATTTTCTATAGGCCTAGGTATTTCAGCGTATTTTGGTTTGCAGTTCTATCAACAGAGTCAATTGAAAGAATCTGAAAGTGCTTCACGATTGTATGCAGAGGTTGAATTTGCATTAAAACAGCAAAGAATGTCTCAAGCACAGAACTTACTCCAAGAGATGGATAATAATTTCTCTGGTAGCCCCTATCAACAACAAAGCCATTTGGCTATGGCAAAGTTACACATGGATTCATTGGATTATGATAATGCCATTATTCAGTTAGAGTTTATTATGGAAAATGCTATAGATGAATCCTTTGAGCACATTGCACGATTAAGAATCGCACGGATCATGGTTGAACAAGATGAGTTGGAGGGGGCGTTAACACTGTTGAACTCAGTGTCAGCACCCCCAATTGCCTATGCTCCCTATTATGAAGGCATTAAGGGCGATATATACGCTGCCCAAGGCCAGTTAGAAAAGGCTAAAGTTGCTTACTTATTAGCGCTTGATTCACTTGAACCTGGCAATTTTGATTTTGATTTTATTAAAATGAAATCCGATCAGATTCAAACCGATGCTGTGCCTCTGGACAGCAACCAGTCATGAGTCCATCAGTAAGACAAATCAATAATGATATGACTACTGGGGTATCACCGAGGTGGTTGTTGGTAATATTTTTTCTATTTCTCAACCAAGGGTGTTCTCTTTTCGGTGGTGACGACGAGGATGAGTCATTGTTGCCTGCAGAATTAATTGAATTTACAGAAACTGTTGATGTGGATCAACAATGGAAAGCTTCTGTTGGTAAAGGGCATGAAGGCTTAGGAATTGCCTTAAATCCAACCACAGATGGGGAGACTGTCTATGCCGCAAGTTTTAACGGTAATGTGATTGCTATAAATGCAAACAACGGAAGAAAGATCTGGAAGCAAAGCTTTGATTTTTCCTTCACAGCTGGACCCACTTACAAAGATGGAATTCTAGTGCTTGGCACGAATAATGGTGAACTGATTAATATTGACTCTATGACCGGTGAAATTCTTTGGACCACCACAGTCAGTAGCGAGATACTTGCCCCGGTTGCTATTAAGGATGATCAAATCTTTGTCAGATCAGTCGACGGTAATTTAACTGCTTTTCTAAGCGATAACGGATCGTTAATGTGGACAGCTAACCATAGGGTTCCCCGATTAAGTCTAAGAGGCACAACGAGTCCAGAAGTATTTGCCAATGCAGTATTAAGCGGTTTTGATGACGGGAAAGTCAGTGCTTATGATCTAGTCGACGGTTCATTATTATGGGAGACTATGCTGACGCCTCCAGGTGGCCGGACAGAAATAGAAAAAATTAATGATATTGATGCCCCGATGACCATTGTAGGTAACGAACTTTATGTGGGCAGTTACCAAGGCGCACTCGCAGCACTAGCTTTGGAATCTGGGGACATTATCTGGCTTACTGAAGCCTCTATTTATGCTGGGATGGCAGTGGATGAAGACGCAGTCTTTGTTTCAGAATCTGATGGCAGTGTCATGGCTTTGTCTCGTTTTACGGGCAGAGAGATATGGAAAAAAGACAATTTATTGAATCGTTATCCGTCAGCTCCAGTGATCATTGGTGATTCAATCATCGTTGGTGATCTGGAAGGTTACTTGCATTGGTTGGATAAAGAATCCGGTGAAACGCAACAACGCATCAGTATTGGTAAAGATAAAATTTCATCAGTGCCTTTGGTAATGGAAGACACTGTTATTGTTCAAACCGATGGAGGTAACCTGGTCTCAGTTAAAACCTTCATTCCTAGTTCGTAGTATGAGGAGGTCATACTATGCTTCCAGTAGTCGCAATTGTCGGAAGACCAAACGTTGGTAAATCGTCTCTTTTTAATCAGCTAACTCAAACGAATGACGCTTTAGTTGCTGATTTTCATGGTCTTACAAGAGATCGAATCTATGGCCATCTTCACACTGATGAAAGTGATATTATCCTTATTGATACTGGTGGATTAGATCATGATCACGGTGATTTATCACAAGTCATTAAAGAGCAGACAGATCTGGCCATTGAAGAATCTGATCTTATTGTAATGATGGTAGACGGTCGAGAAGGACTAACAAACAGCGACCAAGAGATTGCTCAAGCATTGAGAAAAAAGAATAAATCTGTGCTCCTCGTCATCAATAAAACTGAAGGCATGAACAGCCAGACTATGGCCGCAGATTTTTACTCTCTTGGTTTCAAAACAATGTTGAGTGTCTCAGCTTTAAGAGGCGATCATTGCCAAGAGCTGATCTCCGAAATTTCAGAGATTCTTGATGTGGGTCAAACAGATTCTGGTTATCAAGAATTACCAGACGAAAAAATTTCTATTGCCTTAATTGGAAGACCTAATGTGGGCAAGTCAACATTCATTAATGGTCTACTTAAAGAGGAACGACTGCTTACTGAAAATCAACCTGGTACCACACGAGACAGTATTTATATTGATTATCAGTATGGTGACCAAGACTTAATCTTGATTGATACTGCAGGCATAAGACGAAAAAAGAAGGTTGGAGAGACCATTGAAAAATTCAGTATCGTCAAAGCATTACAAGCACTCGATTTATCCGATGCTGTGATCGTCATGATTGATGGAGATGAAGGCATTACTGACCAAGATCTTTCATTAATTGGTTTGGTATTAAACTCTGGTCGTGCGTTTACCATTGCAATTAACAAATATGATTTACTGGATGATGAAGCAAAAGAAATGATTGATCGCCAAATCAAAAGGAGACTTAAGTTTGCTACGTTTGTTGATGTTCAATTTATTTCAGCATTAAAAAGAAAACATCTTAACCAAACAATGAAAGGGGTTTTAGCAGCAGCTAAGAATGCAATGCAAACTGTGTCTACCTCAGAGTTGTCCCATTTGATTGAACGACTTATGGAAACTGATCCACCTCCCTATGTGCAAGGCCGCAGGATAAAACTAAAGTATGCTCATCAAGGCGGCATTCAACCACCGACATTTATCATTTATGGCAATCAAACCAAAAAATTAAGAGGCAACTATAAAAAATTTATTGAGAATCAGATTCGGTCCCGCTTCTCCTTTTTAGGAACACCGATACAATTATTTTTTAAAGACAGTAAGAACCCGTTTTCTGATCGAAAAAATAAACTCTCTAACCGACAGTGGAAAAAAAGAAGACGTGTTATTCGTTTACGTAAAAAAAGATCCTAACTCTTTTTCTTAACTTCAGTGACCTTAGACTTAAAAGACCCGTCTTGCATGCGTGTGGTCAATTTTGAACCTTTTTCTATGGCATTCAAGGACTTGACATGCTGCCCGGTTTTATCGTCTGTTACATAGGCATAACCTCTAGAGAGATATTGTAGTGGGGATATCCCATCTAGTTTTGCCATAGCAATTGAAAATTGTTGTTGTTGTGTATTGAAAATTTGTTGAGTGAATAACACCAGTCGATGATTCACTTCTTTGAGATCTCTATGTATTGAATCAATAGTAAATTTTGGGTTCTGCATAGCCAAGGCGTTAATTTTATTATTTAAGCTCGAATGCAGAATATTGATGTAGGCGTTTGGCATGGCCTGAATTTTCTGTTGAATTGCATCCAATTGTTGACTGTGTTGTTGCAATTTAGTTTTAGGGTGATTTTCTTCAAGTTTAATCTGGTTTTGCATCAAGACATTATGGAGATTTTTAAGCATTAAACTGAAAGCCTGAGTGATTTGTCGTGAACGATTTGTGAAGGTGTTTATAAGTTCAGTTGCTTCAGGCAAAATCATTTCAGCAGCGCCAGTAGGGGTAGGGGCTCTAAGATCAGAGACCATGTCTGCTATTGTCGTATCGGTTTCATGACCAATGCCGGTAATTATAGGAATATTTGAGTCAAAAATAGCTCGCGCAACCTCTTCTTCATTGAAGCACCATAAATCTTCTAGTGATCCTCCGCCTCTTGCAAGAATGATCACTGAACATTCATCTCGATTATTGGCTACATCTATAGCCTGACATATTTGTTTACTGGCTTCTTGACCTTGAACTAAGGTGGGGTAGACCAATAATTCCACTAAGTTAAAGCGTCGTTTTATGGTGTTGAAAATATCTTGAATGGCAGCGCCTGTGGGCGAAGAAATAATACCAATTTTTGTGGGTATAAAAGGGAGGGTTTGTTTATGAATCGGCTCAAACAATCCCTCCGCTTCAAGCTTCTTTTTTAATAATTCAAATTTTTGCCTAAGCAACCCCTCACCTGCTTGTTCAGCGTATTCAACGATTAATTGATATTCTCCTCTGGCTTGATACAGGCCAACCTTAACTTTAGCTAAAATATGTTGCCCGTCTTGTAACTCAAAATTAAGAGATTGATTTTGTATTCTAAACATTGCGCATCGGACACTGGATGATGGGTCTTTTAAGGAAAAATAACTATGACCAGCTGCTGACTTCATGTAGTTAGAAATCTCTCCTTCAATCCAAACGATGCCAAAATTTATACCCAACAGCGACGCGACCTCGTCATTTAATTCTGAGACACTGTAAATGTGTTCTTGTAATATTTCTGAATCCATAGATGCCGTTAATTATACAAGAAAGCAGACCCACTCGGGTTTACAAATTGAACCATCAGTGTAGAATGCCTTTGACAAATCCATGGTGATAAATGGAGCTGTCAAATGACCATAGAAAAACTCGCACTAACTTTTGATGATGTGCTTCTCCGTCCGAACTACTCGGATGTCCTGCCACGCGAAACAGACCTCTCAACAAGACTCACAAAAAACATATCAATCAGTATTCCACTGCTTTCAGCAGCGATGGATACTGTTACGGAATATCACCTTGCCATTGCTATTGCTCAAGAGGGCGGGATTGGGATTATTCATAAGAATTTCAGCATTGAAGACCAAGCTGCTCAGGTCAATAGAGTCAAGAAATTTGAGAGCGGGATTATTGCAGACCCGATAACAGTTAGCCCAGATATTACTATCAAGGAGGTGCTGGAAATAACCAGGAGGAATAATATTTCGGGTGTTCCTGTCGTTGATGATAGTGGCACTGTTGGTATTGTGACTAATCGTGATCTTCGTTTTGAAAGTAATCTCGATGCCCTTGTCAGTAGCGTTATGACGCCGAAGGAAAAACTGGTGACAGTTCGAGAAGGAGAAGACGAAGAAGAGGTACTCAGACTTCTCCACCATCATCGAATTGAGAAGGTCCTAGTGGTTGATGGTGAATTTAGGCTCAAAGGAATGATCACAGCGAAAGATTTTCAGAAAGCAACGGATTATCCGCTGGCATCCAAGGACGGAAACGGGGCGCTATTGGTTGGTGCTGCAGTTGGCGTTGGAGAGGCAACACTCGAGCGTGTTGCTGCTTTGCAGACTGCTGGCGTGGATGTTATTGCGGTCGATACAGCGCATGCTCATACAGAGAGTACTATCGATCAATTGAAAGCCATCAAGGCGCAGTACTCAGAGTTAGAGGTGATTGCAGGTAATATTGCGACTGGGGAAGCAGCTTTAGCGCTAGCAGAAGCAGGTGCAGATGCAGTGAAGGTTGGTATTGGACCGGGTTCAATATGCACCACTAGGGTTGTCGCTGGAGCAGGCATGCCTCAGGTTACTGCAATTACAGATGTGACAGATGCATTAAAGAAAACAGATATTTGCACAATTGCTGATGGCGGCATCCGTTATTCAGGCGATATTGCAAAAGCTATTGCAGCTGGAGCAGATAGCATCATGCTAGGCAGCTTGTTTGCTGGAACCGATGAATCACCGGGTGAAATTGAACTTTACCAAGGCCGAAGCTTCAAGTCTTATCGAGGCATGGGTTCGATAGGCGCGATGGCAAGTCAGCATGGTTCAAAAGATAGGTATTTTCAAAGTGACGTTGAAGAATCTGAAAAGCTTGTTCCGGAAGGGATTGAAGGCAGAGTGCCCTATAAAGGTAAATTAACCAATATTATTGAGCAACTTGTTGGTGGCTTGAGACAATCCATGGGTTATACAGGTTGCAAAAATATTGATGAGCTTCAAACACAGACTGAATTTGTGAGAATCACAGACTCTGGCAAGAAGGAAGGTCACGTACACGATGTCAATATTACTAAAGAAGCACCGAACTATTCTGTTGACTAAGCCCTGTGATGCAAGACAGGATCCTCATACTCGATTTTGGTTCTCAATACACTCAACTCATTGCCCGTAGGGTTAGAGAAACAGGGGTCTATAGCGAAATATATGTTGGTGATATAGATCATCAACAGATCAAAGACTTTAATCCCTCTGGAATTATTCTCTCAGGTGGGCCTGAGTCCGCCTTTTCTGATGATTCCCCTAAAGTAGCCGCTGAAATTTTTTCCATGGGGGTTCCTATTTTAGGGATCTGTTATGGAATGCAAACTATGGCTGAGCAATTGGGGGGTCATGTTCAATCCTCATCCCATAGAGAATTTGGTTATGCTGAAGTGTCTATTCAAACATCCAATAGACTGTTCAACGGGATTGAGGTAAGTGAAGATAGTCTCCAAGTGTGGATGAGTCATGGTGATCGAGTAGAAACCTTACCCGAAGGATTCGCGATTATTGGTAAAAGCGATAGTTCACCAGCAGCAGCAATGGCTAACGATGAAAAATTATTTTTTGGATTGCAATTTCATCCAGAAGTGACTCACACCAATAAAGGGCAAATTATTATTGAGAACTTTGTTCATCAGATTTGTGGATGTGGCAGCGAATGGTCACCAGGTACCATAATAGAGAACGACATTAATAATATCCGTCAAGAGGTAGGGGATGATCAGGTATTGTTAGGTTTATCAGGGGGTGTCGACTCTTCGGTGGTAGCAGCATTGCTGAATAGAGCTATAGGCGAGCAACTGACTTGTATTTTTGTGGATAACGGCCTATTAAGATTAAATGAAGGCGATCAAGTCATGGAAGTGTTTTCAACTCACATGAATTTGAATGTTATCCGTGTGGATGCTGAAGATCTTTTTCTAAATAAACTCCAAGGAGTAGAAGATCCAGAAGAGAAACGAAAAATAATAGGCAATACTTTTATTGAAGTTTTCGAGGAAGAAGCATCTAAATTAGTCAATGTTAAATGG
>Ga0208765_1001383_pt1 | contig 14759 bp, 16 predicted proteins | sample ETNtaG_2_FD_185783 | JGI IMG/M metagenome (GOLD analysis project Ga0208765, IMG submission 185783) | Marine microbial and viral communities from oxygen minimum zone, Eastern Pacific Ocean - ETNP201406SV203 (SPAdes) (version 2) | ecosystem: Environmental > Aquatic > Marine > Oceanic ... | reverse complement strand
AGCTAATGGTATTAATATGTTCTGGAGGATTTAACTCTTTTTCAATTTGACCAAATATTGGATTAATTATAAGAAAGTTTAGACAAACTAATGGAAATATAAACTTATATAAATCAATCATTTATAGTATGGTATTTTACTAATTAATTTTAATTAAAAATAATCAAAAAATATTGTAAAATCTTTAATATTGAATTACTTTTGCACCGAATAAAACTTCATTTAATTTTATTCTCCTAATTATGTCAAAAGACATTATTGTTAAAAAGGGTTTAAACATCAATTTAGTTGGTGATGCTACTAAGACTCTTGACATTTCCAAAAACAGCAAATATTATTCTGTATATCCTGAAGATTTTCACGGAGTATTTCCGAAACTTACAATTAAAGCTGATGAAAAAGTAAAAGCTGGAGATGTACTTTTTTATGATAAAAACAATGAAGAAGTAAAATTTGTTTCACCAGTTTCAGGTAAAATTACTGAGATTCAAAGGGGTGAAAGAAGAAGGATTATTTCTATTGAAATTTTAGCAGACAAAAAAATAGAATATAAAAACTTAGGAAAGCTTGATAGCAAGGCTGACAAAAATAAAATAATTGAGTATTTATTAAATGCTGGTTTATGGCCTTTTATAAAACAAAGGCCCTATGATGTGATAGCTGATCATAATATATCTCCTAAATCAATTTTTATTTCTGGATTTTCATCAGCACCACTCTCCGCTGATTTAGATTTTATTTCAAAAGGGTATCAAGATAAGATTCAAACTGCTATAAATCTTTTATCAAAATTAACTGAGGGTGAAATACATATGTCGGTTAGAAAGAATTCAAATTCTGAATTATCTAGTTTAAAGAATGTAACTATTCATAATGTTTCTGGACCACATCCTTCTGGAAATGTAGGAACCTTGATCAATAAGGTTTCACCTGTTAATAAAGGTGAGGTTGTTTGGACGATTTCTTTACAAGATCTTATTCTAATAGGTTCAGTTGTTGAATCTGGAAAATTTTCAGCGGAAAGAATAATTGCATTAGTAGGATCATCTGTTAAAAATCCAAGATATATTAAAACTCTTATTGGATCTGGGATGTCAACGATTCTAGACAAAGGAATCCAGGATGGTAATAGAATAATTTCTGGAAATGTATTAACTGGAAAACAAATTTCTATAAAAGGACATCTTGATTATTATAGCAATACAGTAAGTGTAATACCCGAGGGTAACGATTATGATCTTTTCGGATGGACTAGACCTATATTTGATAAAATTTCAACTTCTAGAGCACTAACATTTTCATGGCTATTGCCAAATAAAAAATACAGCTTGAATACAAATACTAATGGCGAACATAGAGCATTTGTTGTTACAGGATCTTATGAGCAAGTTTTTCCATTAGATATATATCCAATGAGAATATTAAAAGCATGTATGTATAAGGATCTTGGGGAAATGGAAGCTTTAGGAATGTATGAAGTTGCTCCAGAAGATTTTGCCTTAACTGAGTTTGTATGCGTATCTAAGCAGCCACATCAACAAATAATTAGGAAAGGATTAGACTTAATGAAAAAAGAATTAGGGTAATGGGAATAAAATCAAGTCTACATCAATTAAAGGAAAAATTTAAGGGCAATACGTTTGCTCCTGCATTTAATGCATTTCATACTTTTCTATATACACCCAATGATGTAACTAAAGGTGGCACTCATATAAAAGCAGCAGATGATTTGAAAAGAACAATGAATATGGTTATCCTTTCACTTGTTCCATGTCTTTTATTTGGCATATTCAATACTGGATATCAGCATTTTGCTGCAGTTGATGCTGCTAATGGAATAATTAGAGAAGCCTCGTTTTTAGGCAATTTTATTACTTGGGAAAATTTTCTATTGGGCTCAACTAAAGTCCTCCCGCTTGTTATAGTATCTTATGTTGTAGGTCTTACTGTTGAATTTATTTTTGCAGTTATAAAGGGTCATGAAGTTGAAGAAGGGTATTTAGTGACCGGTATGTTAGTTCCATTAATTGTTCCTGTTGATCTACCTCTTTGGATGCTAACCGTTGCTGTAATTTTTGGTGTTATAATTGGAAAAGAAGTGTTTGGCGGAACAGGAATGAATATTCTAAATCCAGCGCTTACTATTAGAGCTTTTTTATTTTTTGCCTATCCTACATGGATGAGTGGAGATAAAGTATGGGTTCATCAAGCAGTGGAAAGAACAGGTACAGCTGAGGCAATTTCGGGAGAAACAATATTGGGTAGTTATGCTCAAAATCAAGAAATTATTTATTCGCTTTCAGACATGTTTATTGGATTTATACCGGGATCTATAGGAGAAACTTCTAAAATATTAATTATTCTAGGTGCGCTATTTTTAATTTTTACAAAGATTGGTTCATGGAGAATAATGCTTAGTACAATCGCAGGTGCTCTTTTTATGGGTTTAATTTTTAATCAGGTAGTTGATCTAGGATGGATTACGGAAACTAGTAAATTTTATGGCTTAATGAGTGTTCCTTTTTGGGAGCATTTGTTGATAGGGAGTATCTTATTTGGTGCAGTTTTCATGGCAACTGATCCAGTAACTGCAGCGCAGACTTTAAAAGGTAAATGGATTTATGGGTTTTTAATTGGTTTTATTTCAATTATGATTAGAGTATTTAACCCTGGCTATCCTGAAGGAGTATTTTTAGCAATATTATTAATGAATGTTTTTGCCCCTACAATTGATCATTATGTTATAGAATCTAATGTTAAGAAAAGGCTTAATAGAATTAAATTAAAAACTGCTTAGAATGGGAATTAATACAGATAAAAATTCATATACGCTGCTTTTTGCCATTGGTATGGTAATTATTGTAGGAACATTACTTGCTGCTATTGATTCGTCTTTAAGAGAAAGAATAGATACAAATAAAATTCTAGAAAAACAGCAGAATATACTCTATGCAATTGGCATTAATGACAATGAAGGTAGTAGTGTTAGGTTCATTTCTAAAGATAAAGCTCCTATTGAATTTGATAAATATGTAGTTAATCAAATTTATATTCAAGGAGGTAAAATAATTGAAGATGAAGAAGCCTATTTAATAGAAGTAAAAAAAGAAAAAACACTTGCTAAGGATGCAAGTTATAATAGAAGATTGCCTTTATTTATCGCTGAAAAGGATGATAAAAAATATTATGTTGCACCAATAAGAGGAAAGGGTTTATGGAATTCAATTTGGGGTTATGTTTCTATGGATGAGGACATGATAATTCAAGGTGCTTATTTTGATCACCAGGCAGAAACCCCAGGATTAGGAGCTAATATAAATCAGAGATTTTTTATGGATGATTTCATTGGTGAGAACTTATTGGATTCTAATGGTAATTTTATAGGAATAACTGTCTCTAAGAAAGATCTTGATCCTAGAAATGAAATAAAGGATGATAATAGGGTAGATGCAATTGCTGGTGCCACTATAACGGGTGATGGCGTTTCTGCAATGATTAAAAGTGATTTGAGATTATACGTACCATACTTTAAACAATTAAAAAAGAATTAGATGGCATTATTATCAAAAAGAGATAGCAAATTAATACTAGATCCATTATCAGATAATAATCCGATAACTATTCAGGTTCTTGGGATTTGCTCAGCATTGGCAATCACAGCTGAACTTGAAGCCTCGGTTGTAATGTCTATTGCGGTTTTATTTGTAATGGGAACAGGTAATGTTGTAATTTCTTTAATAAGAAATATCGTTCCATCCAGAATTAGAATAATTGTACAATTAATAGTTATTGCAACCCTCGTAGTTATAGTAGATTTAGTTTTAAAAGCTTATGCTTATGAATTAAGTAAAACTCTATCTGTATTTGTTGGTCTTATAATTACCAATTGTATAATTATGGGAAGGTTTGAAGCATTTGCTCTTGGTAATACTCCTTGGAGATCATTCCTTGATGGTATTGGAAATGCATTAGGATATGCTTTAATATTAGTAATTGTAGGGTTTTTTAGAGAATTATTAGGTTCAGGAACTCTTTGGGGTTATCCTGTTTTTGGAGATGCTATTGATATGACTGGGCTATATGCCTTTGGATATGAAAACAATGGGTTTATGTTATTATCACCAATGGCATTGATTGTTGTTGGAATTATCATTTGGATTCAACGGTCAAAAAGCACTCATTTAATTGAAGATTAAATATGGAACATATAGAATTATTATTTAAATCTATTTTTATTGACAATATGGTATTTGCCACATTCTTAGGAATGTGTTCATATCTAGCAGTTTCCAAAAAAGTTGCTACTGCTAATGGTCTTGGAGCAGCTGTGCTTTTTGTATTAACTATTACAGTTCCTTTAAATTGGCTTTTAGATACTTATGTACTACAGGATGGTGCTATGAAATGGTTACATCCAAGTTTTGAAGAATATAATCTTGATTTCTTATCCTTTATATTATTTATTGCTACAATAGCAACAATGGTTCAATTAGTTGAGATTATTGTCGAAAAATTTTCACCAGCACTTTATAATTCACTAGGAATATTTTTGCCTTTGATTGCTGTTAATTGTGCAATATTAGGAGGTTCATTATTTATGCAGTCAAGAGAAATTCCTTCAATTGAATTAGCATTGACCTATGGAATTGGGTCAGGAATAGGTTGGTGGTTGGCAATTTTAGCCCTTGCATCAATTCGTGAAAAAATTAGATATTCCAATGTACCTGCTCCATTAAGAGGGCTTGGAATTACGTTTATTATAACAGGTTTGATGGCAATTGGTTTTATGAGTTTTGGAGGAATGTTAACAGGAGGAGATGAAGCTCCCAAAACCACAACAGAAGAAATAGTTTTAGATTCAGATAGTGAAGATTATATCGATGAAGAAGATCAAATACTTATGGATACAAATAATGATATAGAGTAAGGTATGATACTAGCAACTTCTATTTCGAAATCTATAATTCTAGTAATAGGTATATTACTAGTGGTTACATTATTATTAATATTAATGCTCTTATTTGTTAAGGAGAAACTATCTCCTTCAGGACCTGTTAAAATTAATATTAACGGGAAAAAGGAAATTGAAGTTAATTCTGGAGATTCTTTACTTACAACACTTAGTTCTCAAAAGATATTTTTACCATCTGCGTGTGGAGGAGGAGGTACCTGTATTCAATGCGAATGTCATATTAATTCTGGAGGAGGAGTGGCATTACCAACAGAAACCCCGCACTTTACTAGAAAGGAGCTGCAGTCTGGTGCTAGACTTGCATGCCAAGTAAAAGTTAAACAGGATATGGATATTAGTATTCCTGATGAAGTTTTTGGTATAAAAAAATGGGAAGCCACAGTAGTTAGAAACTATAATGTTGCATCATTTATTAAAGAATTTGTTGTCCAAATTCCAGAGGATATGGGATATAAGGCAGGAGGTTATATACAAATAGAAATTCCAGAAACTGAGGTGAAATTTTCTGATATGGAAATTGAAGCTCATCCAGAAGAGCACGATTCTCCAGACAAGTTTAAGGTTGAGTGGGATAAATTTAATTTATGGCCATTAGTAATGAAGAATTCTGAAATAACTGAAAGAGCATATTCTATGGCTTCATATCCCGCAGAAGGCAGGGAGATAATGTTAAATGTAAGAATAGCTACTCCTCCTTGGGACAGAGATAAGAATTCTTGGATGGATGTAAACCCTGGTATTGCATCTTCATATATGTTTTCAAGAAAACCGGGAGATAAAGTGACTATTTCAGGCCCATTTGGCGAATTTTTTATCAATCATTCTGAAGCTGAAATGTTGTATGTTGGCGGAGGTGCTGGGATGGCTCCATTAAGGTCTCACCTATATCATTTATTTAATACTTTGAAGACTGGAAGAAAAGTTACTTACTGGTATGGAGGAAGATCTAGAAGAGAATTATTCTACCTTGACCATTTTTATAAACTTGAAAAATCTTTTTCAAATTTTAAATTTTATATATCTCTTTCCGAACCTCTTCCTGAAGATAATTGGAAAATTAAAAAAGATATTAATTCTGAAGGAGATGGTTTTGTTGGTTTTATTCATAATTGTGTTATTGAAAACTATCTAAATCATCATGAATCTCCTGAAGATATTGAACTATATTTCTGTGGCCCACCACTAATGAATCAGGCTGTTCAAAAAATGGGCGAAGATTTTGGTATTCCTGATGAGAATATCAGATTTGATGATTTTGGTGTTTAGTCTAAGCATAAAAGTTTATGAGCAGAGTTATTGTATTTCTTTTTTTTATATTTTCTTGTAATCAGAATCCAAAAACAACTTTACAAGGGATAGCATTCGGTACTTCATACTCTGTCCAGTATTTTTCAGAAGATCAGATAGACTATTCTATTCAATTAGATAGCATATTTGATCTTATAAACAATTCTATGTCAACTTATATTGACACTTCTATTATCTCAAGAATCAATAATAATGAGCCTGTAAGGGTTGATAATCATTTTGTTAATGTATTTAATACCTCAAAAAAGATATTTGATAAAACAAAAGGAAAATTTGATCCTTCAGTAGGTATATTAGTAAACTTTTGGGGTTTCGGTCCTAAGTTTACTAATATACCTACTGATTCATTAGCCATAGACAATTTAAAATTACTTGTTGGATTTGAGAAGTTTAAAATAGATGATACAAATATTATTTTAAGACCAAAAAATTCGTTTTTAGATTTTAATGCCATTGCAAAAGGATATACAGTTGATTTAATATCAGGTTTTTTAAATGATAATAATATTGACAACTATTTAGTAGAGATTGGAGGTGAACTAAGGGCAAAAGGATTAAATCTTTCTAAAAGAGACAGTTGGATTATTGGAATTGATGAACCTAGATATGATAATAGTCAAAATATTTTCATAACAACTGAATTAAATAATTTTGCAATGGCAACTTCTGGTGTTTATAGAAAATATAAGATTGATTCTAATGGCAGAAGATATGCCCATATTTTGGATCCTATATCAGGAATACCTGCAAAAACAAATATATTAAGCGTTTCAGTTATATCAGAAACTTGTATAGAAGCTGATGCATATGCTACAGCATTACATCTAATGAATATTAAAGAAATAGAAGATTTTCTTGATTATAATACAGATGTTAGCGTATATATAATTTATGAAAATGAAAACAGAGAGATGATTGGTAAAGCTTATAATGATTTTTAGAATTAGATTAACTTATTTCTTACAAACAGGAATTATTTCATTTGGTGATAGGCAATATTTTGTAATCTCTTTATTAGTAAGTTTATTGGCATATTTTACTTTTTTTACAGAAAAACCAACAGAGTTTAGTCTTTCAAAATAGTCCATCCCATAAATTCTAGTATGGTCATATTGCCCAAATGCTTTATTTCTCTCTTTGGTGCTCTTTATTGTGCTATCTTCATAGGTGTTTTCTCTTTTTAAATCTATAGGAATTTGAAAAATTCCTATCCCTCCTTTTTTTAGTACTCTGTATAATTCGCTCATTGCTTTTAGATCATCATCTACGTGCTCTAATACATGATTACATAGTATGTAATCATATGTATTATCTTCTAGAGGAAGATTGCATATATCAGCTTTAATTTCAGCTAAGGGTGAGTTTAAGTCAATAGTATCATATGATATATTATTTGAATTTTTAAAAACTTTATGAAATGCTGGTTCAGGTGCAAAGTGCAATAATTTAACTTTTTTAGTAAAAATATCTGTTTCATTTTTTAGATAAAGCCATAGCATTCTATGTCTTTCTAATGAATATGTAGAAGGGGATAAAGCATTTTTTCTAACATTATTATATCCATAAGGAATAAATTTTCTAAAACTTTTTCCATCAATAGGATCCGTATATTTATCTCCTTTGAGACACAATCTAATAATTGGCTTAACAAAAGTACTGATCCTTGTTAAAATAGTTCTAGGAATATAATTTAAAACAAGTCTGATTATTGATTTCATTTATTTAAAAAAATTTTGAAATTCTTTTTCTTCATTAGATTTTATTCCAAGAGCTTCATAAATATATTTAAAGGTTGACAATATTTCTGGTTTACCATCTATAATGGCTATGTTATGTTCAAAATGTGCGCTTGGCTTATTGTCTTGAGTAGTAATTGTCCATCCATCATTATGCTGAAAAATTTTGTGAGTTCCTTGATTAATCATAGGTTCTATAGCTACTACCATTCCATTTTTAAATTTTTTTCCAATTCCTTTTCTTCCATAGTTTGGCATTTCAGGCTTCTCATGCATAACCTTGCCAATACCATGCCCAACTAATTCTCTTACAACCCCAAATCCATTTTTTTCACAATGATTTTGAATCGCATATCCTACATCACCGACTCTATTCCCTTTTTTAAACTCTCTAATACCAACATATAATGATTCTTTTGTTATACTCAGTAGTCTTTGAGTTTCTTCATTAGCTTCTCCAACTGTAAATGTATATGCATGGTCTCCATAATAACCATTTTTTAATGCACCACAGTCTATCGAAATGATATCTCCGTTTTTTAGTGATTTATTATTTGGAATTCCATGTACTACTTGAGAATTTGGGCTTACACATAAAGTATTTGGGAAACCATATAGCCCTAAAAATCCAGGGATTGCATTATTGGATCTTATAAAATCTTCTGCAATTTTGTCTAATTTTAATGTTGTTACTCCTTCTTTTATTTCTTTTGCAATTAATCCAAGAGTTTTTGAAACCAATAGAGCGCTTTCTCTGATAAGTTTAATTTCTTCAATGTCTTTTATAATCCCCATAATATTTATTTCAAAAGAGAATCGTGAGTCATCTCATCAGGACTTTTAATTCCCATTAGTTCTAAAATGGTTGGCGCAATATTTGCCAGAATACCACTATTAATACGTTTCATATCATTATCAACTAAAATTACTGGAACAAGATTCTTTGTATGTGCAGTATTTGGAGATCCATCAGGATTAGACATTGTTTCACAATTTCCATGATCTGCAATTAGTAATACGCTATAATCATTATCTATTGCAACATTTACAATTTCTTTTACACATTTATCAACTGTTTCACATGCCTGTATTGCTGCACTCATTATTCCCGTATGGCCAACCATGTCCCCATTAGCAAAATTTAAGCAAATAAAATCATGGAACTTACCTTTAATTTCTTTAATTAATGCTTCTGTTACTAAAAATGCACTCATTTCTGGTTTTAAATCATAGGTAGCAACTTTAGGCGAATCTTTTAGTATTCTTTTTTCTCCTTCAAAAGGCTTTTCTCTTCCACCAGAAAAGAAAAATGTGACATGAGGATATTTTTCAGTTTCAGAGATTCTAAGTTGTTTTTTATTGTTTTTCTCTAATACTTCACCTAATGTATTTTTAATATTTTCATTTTCATAAATAACTTTAATTCCTGAAAAAGAAGTATCATAATTGGTCATTGTGACAAAATAAAGGTTCATAGTATTAACTTTGAATTCTGAAAAATTTTTTTGTGTTAATACGTTAGTTAGTTGCCTCCCTCTATCTGTTCTAAAATTAAAAAAAATGACTACATCATTTTTTTCTATATTACCTATAGGATGCATTGATTTATCAACTTTAATTATTGGTTTTAGAAATTCATCAGTACAACCATTAGAATAACTTTCCTTTATCTCTTTACATATACTGTTAGTCTTCCTCCCTTTTCCACTAGTCATTGCATCATAAGCTAATTTTATTCTCTCCCATCTATTATCTCTATCCATTGCAAAATATCTTCCAGTAACTGATGCTAAAAATGTATTTTTATAATCAACTAAAAATTTCTCTAGCTTACTAATATCATTGTAAGCTGATTTTGGATCTACATCTCTTCCATCAGAAAAAGCATGAATATATGAATTGAAATTATATTTTTCGGAGAGCTTAATTAGTTCGTATAAATGATTTTGATGCGAATGTACACCTCCATTACTAACGAGCCCTAAGAAATGAACAGCACTATTATTATTTTCAGCATGTTTAAATGCATCAATTACAACTTTGTTATTTCCAAATTCCTTCTTATCAATTGATTTATTAATTTTTGCAAGCTCTTGTAAAACAATTCTTCCTGCACCAAGATTTAGATGTCCAACTTCGCTGTTTCCCATTTGACCATCAGGCAAACCAACACTAATTCCATCTGTTTTTAGATTGGAGTTGGGGTAATTATCATATAAATTATCAATAAAAGGAGTATTTGCTTGGTCAATAGCAGAAATTTTCGGGTCTTTTGATTCACCCCATCCATCTAAAATCATTAAAATAACCTTTTTATTCATAGAACTTTAAAAACAAGTCCAAAGATAAAATAAATCCCACCTAATTGAGTAGTTTATTTAAATTAAACTCAGGTTCTATTTCAAGGGGATCACAATTTTTTTTAAAAACTCTTGCCGTATTTAGACCTTTAAGTATTATGTTGTTTTCTTGAGCCTGTAGGTAGCTTCCTTCTCTAAGGCCAATTACTATTTGATCATTAAACTTATGAAATTCTTTAATTCTTATTTCTCTACTTTCACCCATATGTTTATTTCCTTTAATTGGATCAATGTAGTGCGGGTTAATATTAAATGGGATAAGATTTAAACTTTTTAGACTTGAAGGATGTACAATTGGCATATCATTAGTTGTGCCTATACTAGTTCCACAAATATTTGTCCCTGCGCTGGTTCCTAAAAATGGAGTCCCAGAATTAATTTTTTTTTTAATAGGTCTTATTAAATTACACTTCTGAATAGAGTCAAGTAATAAGAATGAATTACCTCCCCCAATAAAGATTCCATCACATTTATTAATATTTTCAATAGGGTCATTGAAATCATCAATTCCAAAAACACTCATATTTAATTGGACAAATGTATCATTAACAAGATCTGTATATGATTTGTGAGAAAGACCATTAGGTCTTGCATAAGGAATAAATAAAATATTTTTAGAGTTTGAGAAAAGATTTTTAATTACTGGAAATAAATATTCCAAGTATTTGCTTCCATAAATTGTGGAAGTACTAGCCAATACCATTTTTTTCATAATAAAAAAAAACTAACTAAGTTTACTATAAATAAACTTAGTCATTATATTTGTAGAATGCTATTAAACCAATTTTTTTTATTTATAAGTGGTGTCGAGATTGCTGTGATTTTATTTATAGCTGTGCTTGTAATGGGAACAGATAAAATTCCAGAATTTGCAAGATCCTTAGGAAAAGGTATTAATGAAATAAAACATGCCACTAATGAGATAAAGGGTGAAATAAAAAAATCATCCTCAGAGTTAGAAAATAAATCTTCAAATATTACAAAGGAAATAAAAAAAGCAAAAGAAGATTTAGATTCAATTTCATCTTCTATAAAGAGAGATTTATAACTCTACTTTTTTCTGCTTATACTAATTCCGTCTCTAATAGGAAGTATTATGGTTTCCATATCACTTCTTTGATTCAGTAGTTTGTTAAATTTATCTATCTCCTGTGTGCTTAAATCTTCATCTGATATAGGCATTGTTACTTTTCCACTCCATAGAACATTGTCAGTAACTAAAATACCATTGGTGTTTAGTTTGTTTACTAATAGTTCTAGATATTTAGCGTAATTTTCTTTATCTGCATCTAGAAATATTAAATCAAATTTTTTATTAATAGTCTGTATTAATTCTAATGCATTTCCAAGATGTTGAAAAATTTTATCCCCGTAACCTGACTTATTAAAATATTTTTTTTGAAAATCGTATAATTCTTCATTTTTATCAATAGTATGTAATTCTCCATCATTTTTCATTCCTTCAGCTAAGCAAAGACTAGAATAACCTGTATATGTTCCAATTTCAAGAATATATTTTGGTTTAGTTAGCTTTGAAATCATACTTAATATTCTTCCTTGATAACTTCCACTTAACATTCTTGAATTTAGAGTTTTTAATTTCGTTTCTCTTGAAAGCTCTTTAAGTAGATCGGATTCTTTATTAGAGTGTTTTTTAATGTAATAATTTAATTTTTCAGATATAAAATTCATTTTTAATATGCTATTTATTTTTTATTAAATGATTAAATTGATTGCTAAATTTTTTGAATCTTGGGTTAGAGACTTTAATTATATAGATGTTATTCTTATTGTTCTTTTTAAAATCTTGATGATAATCTTCTCCAATCCAAAACTTTTGAAATGGATATAATTCAGCTGCCACATTTAACGAGAATTCTTCTTCTAGATATATAATTTTATTATTAGCTATTATTCTTTGTTCTTCATTTTGAAAAAATATAATTGATCTATACTGTGACCCATTATCTGGTCCTTGACCATTTATTTGTTCAATATTTTGAGATCCAAAATAAACATCAACTAATTGACTAAAACTAATTAGTTTTTGATTATAAATTATTTCTACAGTTTCAGCATGTCCAGTTGTTTCTGTGTTTACCAACTGGTATGTTGGATTTTTTGTAAATCCACCAGAGTACCCACTATTAACTTTAATTACACCTTTTAAACTTTCATAGATAACTTCAACACACCAAAAACATCCACTTGCAAAATATGCTTTATGAATTGTATCATTATTTACTGCATTGGGATATGATTTCTTAATAGTATCTAGTTTGGATGTATAGTCCTGAGCATAACTACAGTTTATATATAGGAATAGAAATAAACAAAATTGTATTGATAGAGGTTTCATTACACAAAAAAAGCTTCTATAATATAGAAGCTTTTTTTAAATTATAATAGTTTATAATAGGTTTTTACAATTTAGAAAATAACTTTTCCATTTTTTGTTTTTGCTCATTTGCGAGAACTTCATCAACTAAAATTCTACCACTGTGTTCATCAGTTATAATTTTTTTTCTAGAGGCTATTTCCATTTGAACTTGTGGTGGAATGGTAAAAAATGATCCGCCAGCTGCTCCTCTCTCAATAGGTACTATTGCCAATCCGTTTTTTACATTAGCTCTTATTCTACTATAAGCAAAAATCAATCTATCTTCAATTTTTTTCTTATATGTTGCAGATTTTTTTAGCAATACACTCTCTTCTTTCTCAGTCTCTTTTAGGATTGTATCTAATTCACTTTTTTTATGTTTTAAGTGTTTAGTCTTTTCAGAAGAAATAGATTTTATTTCATCAATTGATTCATTTTTTAGCTCGATTTGGGCTTTAAACTCATTAATATTTTTTTCAGCTAATTGAATTTCAAGTTCTTGATATTCAGTTTCCTTTGTTAATGAATCAAATTCTCTGTTATTTCTTACATTTTTTTGCTGTTCGGTATATTTCTTTATTAGTACTTTTGCCTCAGCTATTAGATTCTTTTTAATTGATATTTGTTCATTAATTTCTTCGAGTCCTTGTTCTAGCTTCTTAATTCTATTTTTTAGGCCTTCTATCTCATCTTCTAAATCTCTAACTTCTAAAGGAAGTTCTCCTCTTATATCACGAATCTTATCTATTTGTGAATCAATCAATTGTAAATTATATAGAGATCTAAGTTTATCCTCTACTGTTATTTCTTTCTTTTTAGCCATCTTAACTATACATTATTGGATTAGTATTTGTTTTTGATAAAACGATCGCAAAATTAGGGAATTTTTTTGTAAGAAAGTTAAAGATTAATTTTTTTGTGTATTGTTCACTTTCATAATGACCAATATCTACTAATAATAGATTATTTTCTGCCTTAAAATAATCATGATATTTTAAATCTGATGTAACAAATGCATCAGCACCACTATTGATTGCATTTTCAATCGCAAAACTTCCTGACCCTCCTAAAACAGCTATTTTAGCTATTTTCTTTCCTAATTTTTTTGAATGTTTGATTAATTTAGATTTCATCTTTTTCTTTAAGAAGCTTAAGAATTTATTTTCATTCATTGGGGGATTTAATTCACCAATCATTCCCATACCTATATTCTGGTTAGAATTGTCTAGTGTATTAATTTCATATGCAATTTCCTCATATGGATGATTCTCTTTTAATGCTTTGATTACCTTTTTTTCAAGGTGTTTAAGAAAAGTTATATTTACGCATACTTCTTCTATTTCAGTATATGTTAGTTTGTTTCCAATTTTTGGATTTGATTTTTTGTTACCTTTAAATGTGCCTAATCCCTTATAGGAAAAACTACAATTATCATATTTACCTAAAGAACCTCCTCCAATTTTAAATATTTCTGATTTAAGCAAATCTACATTATCAGATGGAATATAGGTTGTTAATTTTTTTATCGTTCCTTCTTTTGGAATTAAAATCTTATAGTTTTTAATGTCTAGCTTCTTGCATATAGTACTATTTACACCTTTTATTGAATTATCAAGTGAAGTGTGTATAGCAATTATTGATATATTATTTTTTATTGATTTATGAATTACTCTTTCTACATACGTATTAGTGGTAACACTTTTTATATCATTAAAAATAATAGGATGAAAACTAATAATTAGATTACATTTTGATTTTATTGCTTCTTCAATTACTGATTCTGTAGAGTCTAGAGTAACTAGTATCCCGTTAACTTTTTGATTATAATCACCTATTATTAGGCCTACATTATCAAACTCTTCTGCGTAGCAAAAAGGAGCAAATTCATCTATATAATCTATTACTTCCTTGACAATCATATATATTTATATTTTTTTCAAAGATAAATAATTACTTTAGTTGCTGTGAAAATGATTAAAAAAATATTGTTTTGGATATTTAGT
>Ga0208765_1001378_pt1 | contig 14786 bp, 16 predicted proteins | sample ETNtaG_2_FD_185783 | JGI IMG/M metagenome (GOLD analysis project Ga0208765, IMG submission 185783) | Marine microbial and viral communities from oxygen minimum zone, Eastern Pacific Ocean - ETNP201406SV203 (SPAdes) (version 2) | ecosystem: Environmental > Aquatic > Marine > Oceanic ... | reverse complement strand
CCAATGTCATGACCCTTTTCTACAAAAAACTTGAGGAGAAGTTTTGCCTGTTCCCAATCCATTTCTTGTTGTTCAGCGTATATCTCGGGTTCGTATAGCGTCAAGCCATCTGCATTGGCTTTTGTCCTAATTCCTGCAACATCCTGATTGCTAGGTGGAAATATTACATATACTGACTTTTTTCCATATTTTTCAGATAGATATTTGCTCAAGCCGCCAGACGTACCACCAGTACCAAATGTACAGAAGATGCTAAAGTTTTCCAGCGAGTCTCCATTTTCATGTAGTTGCTGATCAATCTCAGCTGCGGTAACAGTTCTATGCGCCTCAATGTTCAGTTGATTGTCATACTGTGCCGGACAGAAGAAACCGTAGCTCTTGGCAAGAAACTTTGCCAAGTTTATGATGTCTTGGCTAGCTAAAAGTGATTCTATCTCAGAGCTTTCTTTATCAAAAATATCAGTGTCAAACCCAAAATTAGATAATTGTGAACGAATGTTAGCTGCGGTTGCTTTTGCAACTAAAAGATCTTGCTTGCCTTCCATTCCCGGAGCGGGGCAAATGTCCATGTCAAGATCCATGGTGTGTATATTCCCGTTTCTTAATTCCTCAAATACTCCCTCTTGTAGCTTTCTTGAGACAAGTGCAATTACATTTAGTTCAAGTTTAGATAATAGCCCAAGTGCTATTCCAAAGTTGCCTGATGTGGCTTCTATTACAGTTTGTCCAGTCTTCAGCTTGCCCGTAACAATAGCGTCATGGATTATGTTGGCTGCAGGTCTGACTTTAATTGAGCCCGTTAGCAGCGTAGAGTCAAACTTACCGAAAACTTTCAGGTCTGCATCATCTAGATTTAGCTTAAAAACACTTTTTGCGCATTCCTTAAAATCTTCAGTAATATCAACAAGCGGTGTTACATTGACAACCTTTGTTTCGCCATCCTTCTCTTCAAGATGGGGAACCTTGCTCCATACCTCCTGCTCAAAGCGTTCAAGCAAAGCATTGTCAACTTCAGTCATGTGATCAAAGAAAATGGAGGCTCAATTTAGAGATTTCACTTGATAGTTTTTATTTACTATTTTTCAAATCTGCCCATGTCAACCGCTCACTTGCGTAAAGACCATGACCTCATTGAAAAGGTGATATCCGCAATGCAGACAACTGTATCCTTGCTTAAGGACAGCAAAAAGGTTCCAGAATCTATACTGCTTCCCACTATTGACTTTGCAAAGAACTTTACCAATGTTTGTCACCATGGCAAGGAAGAAGACGCGCTATTTCCAGCCCTAGGAAAGACGGGAATGCCAACGAACATGGGGCCTATTCGTATGATGCTAATGGAGCATGAAACCACCAAAAAGATCGCGGAAAAGATTGAGGAATTTGCCAAGACATATCTTGACACAGGAGACCCGTCAAATCTCATTGAGGGAATGGAGTTGTACATTGAACACGTGAAGGCACACCTATGGAAAGAAAACAACAGATTATTCATGATGGCAGATGCGAGACTACAAGCATATGGAAAACAAGTTGAGGAAGCACTACAAAAAACTGAAGACATAAAGCTGGCAGAGCTTGGAAAAACTAGAAATTATTATGAAAAATTAGTTGAGAACTTAGACAACAGTTTAGATGGAATGTAAAATTCATAGATAGATTAAATTCGAGGTCTGGTCAGTTTATTGTATGGATTTTATGCTAGAGGAGGAACTGATAGACCTCTATACTTTTTGTTTGCAAAATCCAGACTCGGCGGAAGTTGAAGGGAAAAAGACTCGGATCAAGGAGATTGGAAAAGAATTATTTGATGACGGTGGAGTTGATGCGTTAGAAAATTTCTTCTTTACAATATCCAACAGAATAGAAGGAGAAATAGAAAAAGACATTACACCCTTTAAGCCATTATGGAATGGTTTATCAAATGAGTGGAATTACTAATCAAAAATTAAAAGATCTTCTATCAGAAGTTATCAGCGTTGACAACGTCTTGCTTATAGTAAAGTCAAATGGTGCTACCAGTGAGATAAGAAGTAATTCTCTAAGTATAAAACAAAAAGATCAATGGATAACAATGGGGGACAACGATGGTCCGTGTCATATACATGTTAATTGTGACATGATAAAAAAAGCTGAATTCATAATGGAGAAAAGACCAGAAAGAACAAGTTTCAGCGTGAGATTTTTTGATAATAATGATGAAAGAACTCTCGCATGCTTTTTCACAAAAATGTATGATGAAGAAAAGAACCTTCTGGAACAGCGAAAGAAGATTTATGATAATATGCTAGAAAAATATGGGCAAAAGATTGAATTTTCTTAAAATTGCCCAAATGCAAGTTCTGATTCTTGTACTTTGACTTTCAATCCATTAACTTTGGCTTTTAATTCTCGAATCTTAACTACATCATATGGTTGGTTAAATTCAAGACTGTGTAATTCATGCTCTATCTTGTCAATCATGGCATGCGTAGCAGCTTGTGAATCATCATGTCCCATGAGTTTCTTTTAAAATATGGACTATATAATCTAAAAGTGATGTCTGATTCAACTGTCTCCGAATTATTGCAAAAATGGACCAGTGCAATAAAAAATGGAGATCCTAAGCAAGTTACAAGTCTCTACCATGAAGATGGAATTTTGCTGGGAACATTTTCTCCCAAAGAAAGAGTTGGGCATGAATTGATCTTAGAATATTTTGAAGGCTTGCTAAAATCCCCCGTTGAGGTTCAGATTGTATCAGAATACCCACATGTTTTTGAATCATCTGCTGTAAATTCTGGTCTTTACAACTTTATCACAGATGGTAAAACAATCAATGCAAGATTTTCATTTGCATATAGTAAAAATGATGTTGAATGGAAAATTATCGCACATCACTCTTCAATACTACCAGAAAATTAGTAAATGAAAATTAATTAACAAGCTTTTTCAAAAGAGCGGTAAACTCTTGTTCTGAATATGGTGGTATTTTTAGCGCCTCCAAGTTTTCTTCAACGTGTGAGTCTAACTTTTGCCCAATCAGTGGAGCAAGAACACCTGGCGTTGATCTGACGAACTGTAATGCGTTAACTGATGAGCTTTCGTTGGTTAGTTCTGGTTTTTTGCTGATCCATTCTAGCAGCTTACCTTGCATTAATGGCACGCTTGTAAAAACTCCAATACCATGATGAATTGACGCCTCCAAAAATGTTACATTGCTAGAATCCAGTGGCTGATTTTTTTGCATGAATGCTTGGTCAAAACTAAAGTTGTATGGTAATTGAACAAATCTAAATCCATGAGTGTCCCCCCCAACCTGCCTTGCGAGATCCATAACTTGGTCAAGCGACAAAAAATTTGGATTGTCCTTAGGAACCCTAAAACATTCCCAAGTAGCCAGTCCATAAAACCTAATGTCACCTTCCTTTCTGTGCTTTTCAAAAAATTCGAATACACTCTTTAGCTGCTCAATGAATTTGTCACGTGGCATCTGTAGTTGTCCCTCTACTGCATTGTGTAGATACATCAGGTCAATACATTCCAACCCCAAATTTTTCTTACTGCGTGCTAGTTGATCCTCTAGAAATGGAGTTGTGATGCAGTTATACTGTGATGAAATGTCTCCCTCTTTTACAATTCCTGTTTCCCCAAACTCTCTCATAACATACTGCATAAAGTCTTCTGGAGCATCGCCATCGTTAGTGACGTAGCCATTTTTGGTTGAGATGAAAATTTCATTTCGATTAATTTCCCCCTCATCTATCAATTCGGAGATTGCTTTTCCAACCGTTCTTTCAGACTTTTGCGCACGATAATTTATCGCAGTATCAATTACATTCACGCCATGTAGGACTGACTTTTTGATTGCATTCTTTTGCTGAAGATCAGTATCAGCATCAGGATTGCCAAGGTAAGTTCCTATTCCTACATTAGCTAGTGTAAGACCTTGAATTTTTCTGAAGTTATCTTTGTGCACTGAAGATTTACTAGCAAAGTTTGCAGTTCCCTCTGGAGTTGAAAAACCTTCAATCATTTGAATTATGTTTTAATAGCTATATTTTTTCTTTATCTAGAGCCATTCTAGGACTTGTGGCAAGAACACCTACAGTTTACGTGCCATTTTTTAAAAGGATTCTTTGTGAGGGGATAATTTCTGCCGTATTTCTCCGCCTTGAAATTCAAGTTTTCGTGCCATATCTTACATTGCTCACATTGTTGGCCAGTATACAATAAGATAGAATCTATTTGCCCCTAATTATAGAATTTTGTAGACTTATTTTATCAGTTTTGTAGTATGACGATAAAGATCGTGCAGAATTTTCCCATCGAATTCTTCTTCAAGTTTTTTACCAGTTTCATGGTAGTATCTGTGCTCTATTTCCTTTAGCTTTTCCGAAAGATCATGGTTTCTTGATCTTCGTTTGAGATCTTTCCATTCTACGACCAATCTTCGTATTTCTGACTTTTTCATCAAAATTTAGTAATTTCCATAACTTTTATCTTATTGACATCGTTTGTTGAAGCAATGGGTTTTGGAGATTGGTTAAAGGATAAGGATGAGCCTTCTGGAGGCGAAATTGAAAGGGAATTTCAGAAGGAAGTAAATTCTGGTTTTACTGAACCAGAACCTGAGCACTCTGCAGAAGGTAGTGAAACTTCATCAGAATCCACCGAAGAGCCTGTATCATATTCTCAAGAAACTGAAGAATCTTCATCGACCTCTAGCCAGCTTGGTATACAAGAATTAATGAACAAGCGTGCAAAGTTGGAAGAGGCTATTGATTATGTTGGACTGATGATAAAAAATCTGAAAGATAATAGAACAAAACTTGTAAAAAATATTGAGGATGAATTAGTAGATATTAGTAATCTGAAAGAAAAGCTTGCAAAAATAAATCAGTTCATCAATGAAGAAAATCAAGGATTACAAGATCTAGCTGCAAAAAGATCCCAAGTAGAAAAGGATGTAGATGAGGTTGGATCAATAGTTTTCAATATGCGTGACAAAATCTCAGAAATTGGTAAAATAATTGATGACGAAGCTAACAGAATTAAAAGTTTTAAAGAATCAAGTTCTAGTTAGAAAAATCTTTTACATAAAACGTGATGATGATGGAGATGATTCTACAGTGTCTGTTGGCATTGAAGGAAACTTTTCTCCAGCCTGTTGCTCTGCAACTGCACCTGCTTCTTGCATAATCTTCTCTGATTCAGAGTCCATAACTGCGTCAACGCCAAATGATGTGTCACTTGTATGGAATGTCTCTGTCATCATACCTCCCAACATCTCTGCCATGCTGTTGAGTTCTTGATCTGCTCCTGGCATGAATTTTGCAAGGGATGATTTCATATTTTTCATAAGTCCAATAGTTGGCATTACTGTTAGGACAGTATCTCCCAAGTCATGGAATGTTGTTAATCGTAATTCAATTTGTTCTAATGCCATCCTAGCGTTTCCTAGAACACGACGAACTTTGCGGACCTCAGCTAATTCTTTTGATAAGACATTTGCAGTGTGAGTATCATGTTGTTGAGTAGCAGTTACAATTCTACCGAAAATCTTTTGATCTCTGTCATTTAATGATGAAAGCATGACGTCTAGTTTTGTAACTTGCATCTGTAATTTTTTGATAGCTGTTTCAACACGTGGTTTTAAAGCTCCGCTTGGTTTAATCACACTACTTATTCTTTCTGTAATACCAGGCTGTTGTGGCTTTGACCATCTGTTTGAAAGTGAAGTCATCGCGAATTAATTTGAGAATTTGTTATTAATTTTCGGTGTGAATAATGATTCACAGTTAATTAAAATCCGATGACTAAATTTACTAGTAAACATCATTTACGCTGTGAGTAAAAAGCCAATAATTGGGGGTATTATCCTAGCAACCATCATAGGTGTGGTATTTGCTGGAGTCCAGATAAATCCAGATAATCCCGAAAATGAGAAGAGCCCAAATTCGGAGGTTTGGAGTACTCGTATGGCAGGACCTGAATTTGATGATATCTTCAATCACAGATATTCGTCTATCACCTTAGAAACAAAAGTTCCATACAAATTTGACTTTGTTCCAATGGGTGACTCGCCAGAACGTCTAAAAATCTCAGTCAGTACGGACTACCAACAATTCCAGGATTTAGTTTTCTCTGAAATGTTCATTTTGGAGGGAACGTTGGTGGATACTGGAATTTCAGAATACTACACATGGAATTATACTGGAAACAAAAACTTTGAGATTTCACACCACCAAGAATGTCCAATGCAAAAAACTTGTAATTATGATATTACAGTTGAGCGATATGGAAATTTGAGAGGTTCAGTAACAATATCCTTGTCACGATAAAATAGAAATAGTCTTTCGAATAGTGAAAAGTGAGAGTTTTGGTTAACAAGGAGAAAAAGAAAATGCGTAGTACAATAATTATATTGGCATCAATTTGGTTTGTATCTACACTCCCATTACCATGGTTGATTTATTCCCCTGAAATTTCCCAACATCAGCTGTTCACTCTCCTACCAATTATAGGATTTATATCAATTCCATTTGTGGCGCTTGGAATTGCCTGGACCTTAAAGCCCGAGTTGACAACTTAGTATTTGAACCAGGGCTGGTTTTCCAAGTAGTTGATCTCTTTTAAAATAGATTCCATCTTTTCTGAAATAGCCATCACAGACTGAAACTCCTCAAACATATCTTGTTCTTCTTCTTTACTAAGAACTTCTTTTTCTGCACGCTCAAGAAAATCCTCCTCCTTTGACAAGTGATCATTTAGATAGATTGAATATGTTCTTAAGAATCGAGCCACCGGTTCCCCAGAATTTTCATTGTTCTTCCAACATTTTACATGGTACGCAATCTTGATGGCTATTCTCCTGCTAAATTCATGCTCGATCAGTAACGCCCGAATCTCTTTCTTTAGGTGATCATAACTGGCAACACATGGAAAGTATGCATCCTCTTCTCTGGAATAATGGATCGAATCCAAAAATTCTGATGTAAGAAACGTAATTTTGTCTAAATCAGCAAATGGAATGGTTTTTCCAGCATAAATACGTGAAGAACATTTTGCAATAATCTTATCCAGTCTTTTGATGTGCTTATGGTCATTTCTGAGAGTATCTGTAGCACCCATATTCAAAATCTAGTCAACCAGCTTTTAATCTGTATGTAGGTCAAGTGAATATGAAGCAGTCGACTCGTTAAATCAAGGTACCTTGACAGATTCTTATTTTAAAGAATAAAGAGGTTGAAGTAACATGAATCTGATTTTTTTAGCTTTATTTGACGATTTTGCTTCTTTCTTTAACGATAAAGTTTTGTCTAATATTGATACCAGTGATTTATCCGGCTCGAATGTTAGAGATATACTCAAGTCATATTTTGAAAAAAATCCTCTACCCGAGCCCGGTTCTGAACAGTTTGGCTCAAATTTTCTTCTAGAAGGTATTACAAACTTGCAGGGAACATTAGCTAATCTTTCGTTTGGTGATTCGTTAGTGGCGTCAGCGCCGGTTCTACTTCTTGCAGCTAGTGTTGTGATCATACTCGGAGTTTTAGGCGAGGCTTTTTTCAAAAAAACAGGAATACCAGACATATTGTTTCTTATGGTACTAGGAATTATTATCGGGCCTATTTTGGGAATAATTCAGCCACAGGCTGTATTGGAAATTGTTCCTTACTTTGCAGCAGTTGCATTGATCATTATCATGTTCGATGGTGGATTGAATCTTCACATCGGTAAAGTTCTGAAGACTGCCCACTTTGCTATCATTCTTGTACTTGTAGGATTTGCAATCTCAGTTGGTATTGTTGCTGGACTTGCCCATTATGGTTTAGGATGGGAGTGGATAGATAGTATTTTGCTTGGCTCAATACTTGGAGGTAGTAGTTCTATCATTGTATTTGGGCTAGTACAGAAGATCCACATATCTGATGATGCAAAGTCTATGCTCAGCTTCGAGTCTGCACTGACTGACATTTTTGCCGTCATTATTGCGTTTGTTCTGTTTGAGGCAGTGTTGTCTGGAGAATTTAGTCTTGATCTGTTAGGTGTAACAATAGGAAAGGCAGTACTGGTTGGTCTTGTACTAGGTTTTGGAGTTGGTATTCCCTGGATGTTTGTTATGTCAAAACTGAAAAATGCACAGCACAGCTACATGTTAACAATTGGAATGGTATTCCTGCTCTTTTTCTTAGCAACTTCGTTTGGCGAATCAGGTGCATTAACAGCACTTGTATTTGGATTAATGCTTGGAAAAAAGACATACTTCTCACGACTTCTCAAGGTAAAATTTCCAGAGGACACTATAGACAATTCATTACATAACCAAGTCACTTTTTTGGTAAGGGCGTTTTTCTTTGTTTTTGTAGGCTTGTTAGCAAGCTTTGCCCAAATAGAATATGTTATTTTTGGTATTATAGCTGCAGTTGGAATCTATGTCGGCAGAATAATTATTACAAAATCAGTTCTGGTTAAAGGGTTTTCCAGGCTTGACAAAAAGGTAACCTCTGTTATGATACCCCGTGGATTAGCAGCTGCAGTATTGGCTACATATCCACTATCAATGGGACTCCCAAACGCAGAAGCTTATCCACAGATAATTTTCTTTGTTGTTTTAACATCTGTCATAATCACTACAATTGGTTTGGGTGGTGCAAAAAAAATTCCCCCACCTGATAGTCAAGATGGTGGTTTTGTTAAAGGTGAAAAATAAAAAATTAGATGGTGAAAGAGTCTTTTAGTCCTTTGTAGCGATTTCTGATTGTTACCTCTGTAACGTTAGCTGCTTCCGCAATATCTCTCTGTGTTTTATCTTCACCATTTTTAACACATGCAAGATATAATGCTGCGGCTGCAAGTCCCATTGGGTCTTTGCCTGCAGATACTTCGTTTTCTTGTGCTGTTTTCAGAACTTTAGTTGCAAATCGTTTTGTCTTTTCTTGTATTCCAATTTTACTTGCAATACGAGCTATACATTGTATAGAATCTGTAACTGGCATTTTAAGATCTAGTTCTTTCACAAGAAGTCTGTAACATCTAGCTATATCCTTTCGCTTTATGTTAGCAGCCTGTTCAACATCTTTAAGATTTCTTGGTGTTGAAGTATCTCTGCACGCTGCATATAATGCAGATGCCATTAAAGCAGAAATAGATCTTCCTCTTACCAGACCTTTGTCTAGTGCTTTTCTGTAGATGTAAGCAGCTTTTTCTATTACTGCATCAGAAATGGAAAGTTTGTCTTTCAGCCTATTTAGTTCGCTAAATGCTTGCCTAAAGTTTCTGTCTACTGGTTCATGAACTTGACTTCTACTGTCCCATGTTCGTAACCGTTCAATTGTACTTTTCATTGACGAAGTTAATGGTCTACCAGATGCATCTTTGTTTGCTGGATTTATAATCGTAGCAAGACCCATATCATGCATTGTAAGACTTGTTGGTGCACCAGCCCTTGCTCTGTCACCATGCTCGTCTTGAGTAAATGAACGCCATTCTGGTCCAGCCTCTTGTAGCTTCTCAGTTAAAACAAAGCCACACTTTGAGCAAAATGTTTCTCCTGATTCATTATCAGTTACTAGTTTGCCTTTAGCACATCTAGGACATTTTTCATTTGAGTTTCCTGCTTTTTTTACCATATTATTCACTTATCTTTGGATTTAGTACCGCTTGTCTTTATAAACCATGTACTTAAACTGTAGTTTCAGATATGCTAATAGTACTAAAATTAGGAAAAAGATTAGGTTTTTGATATGAAACCTAATTGCCTTGTATTTTTTGTATTGATTTCCTGCGCTTTGTTGGTATCATTTTCTTCAATTACTGATTCGTATGGACATGGTCTGGGTTCTGAGATTTTACCCCCTGAATTACTTGGATTCAAAATGGTCACACTTGAAGTTTCATCAAATCCTATCCTTGATACAGATACAAGAGAGATCTATTTCAGTTTGTACGAAACTGATACTGGTATTACAGTAAAAGATGTAACATATTCTATTACAGCTAAAAAAGAAAACAAATTGCTTTTTGATCAAACATTTCAAAGTGATGATGGAATAGTTATGCTAAAATTAATTCCAACTGAATCCAGACAGATATCAATAGAGGAACAAAATGGTGATTTTTTTGGTTCTATGTTTAGCCCTAACAAAATGATTGATGTGAAAGGAAATGCATTTGCTACAGGTGGTTTTTATAATTTTAAAATAATTTTATCTACGGATGAACAAATTCCCGAACTTGGTGGCACTAGTAAGAATATTCTTAACTATGACGTTGGGATATCCATCCCGGACAAAACATATCATGATATAAATGATGCAAATTTTGGGCAACAGCAGCTAGGTGTTATAACGTATTATAGTCAAATAGAAAATTTCAACTATGATGATAAGAATAGAACGGTAAATTTTTCAATGCCTTTTGATTGGTCTGTAAAAAATATAGACCAAATATCTGTTGTGCACCAAGAATTGATAATTCCAAAAACTTTTGGTGATTTAATGACTAATAATATATCCGTAAATGTAAATGGAGTTCAGATTTCAGAAAATTTAGTCACTATAGATGATTTTTCATATAATAATAGAATTATCCATCTTGTAGTTGGTAAAAATGATCTGCTGAACATTTCTAAAGAACAGGAAAATCCTAATGATAAGATGGTGTTTAGCTTCTCACCTACACAAAATGATTTATCGCTTAGTAATGTAACTGCAAATGGCCAATACAGAATAAACTTAAGTTGGCAACCACAAAATATTCAGTCTGATTCGTGGACTACCTTTATGGTAGATATAACAGATGTGTTCTTGTTGGATAGACCTGTTTTAGTAAATTATGATTTATCTATACTTTATGAAGATAAGATAATTTTTCAAAAAAATAGTAATAGCACGGGTTTAAAAACTGAACAGGACATAGTAGAATTTCTTATTCCAGATAATATTACAGGGCCTATAATTTTACAATTTGAAAACTTGGGAGGTAATGAGCTAGCTATGGCTAATCTTCCAGTAGTTGTAAATAGAATTAGTGTTGTTGAAACATCAATTCCCCCTTGGATAAAAAACAATGCAGGTTGGTGGGCAACAGACCAGATTGCTGACTCTGCATTCCTGGAAGGAATTCAGTACCTCATCAAGGAGGGAATAATGGTTGTGTCACCTACTGAAACGTCTGAATCGGCTGGATCACAACAAGTTCCCGTCTGGATAAAAAACAATGCAGGTTGGTGGGCTGATGGACAAATCGATGACGATTCGTTTGTTTTGGGTATCCAGCATCTAATCAAAGTTGGAATTATAGTAATCTAAGCAGTTTTTTTGTATTTTGTTTTAAGTCCATCCTCAAAGAAGAATTTTTCTCCAAAGGCAGGCTCTAAATCATCAAGCCAGATCGCATTTTCATCATATTTCGCAAAGAATGGAATACCCACCCATTCGGAGTCTCTTCCTTGTAACAATTGTAATGCGATTACTTTCTGTCCGTTAATCTCTGACACACCAAGGACATGCACTTTGCCTGGAGTAGCTGACATACTTGGTCCTCTGACGGTTCTTGCCAGACCACTAACTTGTCTAAATGCGTCTCGAAATATCTTTTGTGCCTTTACTAGAGGCACCCCAAAATAATGTTGAGCGCCGGTATCCCTAACAACAAACATGTAGTATGGTATACAACCCAAAGAAACCTGTTTTTGCCACATTTTTGCCCACATCTTTGCATCATCATTTATGTGAGCAAGTAATGGAGACTGGGTTCTAATTTCAGCACCAGTCTTTCTTATGCGTTTGACTGCTTCCTTTATTGGATCTGTTGAAAGCTCAACTAGATGATTAAAGTGAGCCATTATTGCTAGATGTATTCCACCATCTACTATTTTTTCAAAATTTTTCAGAGTTTCACCAGCATCAGAATCGGTTAAAAATTTGTAAGGCCAATAAGAGATAGCCTTAGTCCCAATTCTAATTGTCTTAAGACTAGGTAATTTGGCGTCAAGTAGAGCATCAGTATAAACAGAGAACATACTAGCTTTCATAATCATAGGATCCCCACCAGTAAACAAAACGTCTGATATTTCTGGATGCTCCTTTAGATATTGTACTAATTGTTCACCTTCTTTCATTGCAAATTTCATTTCATCCATTCCAACAAATTGTGGCCATCTAAAGCAGAAACTGCAGTAGGCATGACATGTTTGACTTTGGCTTGGGAAGAAGAGGCAAGTTTCATCATATTTATGCTGCATCCCGTAAAGTTTCGTTCCATCTTTTAACTCTGGAACATTTAGCTCCATCTGACCAGCTGGGTGAGGATTTAGTTGTAAGCGAATGTTATTTGCAACTCTTTGAACCTCCTTGTTGTCTGCACCGCTCCTCAAAGTATCTGCCATCTTATCATAATGCTCACGAATCAGCATACCCTTCTGAGGAAAGGTTAGAACAAACATAGGATCGTTTGGTATATTATCCCAATCAATTAATTGCTCAACGACATAATTATTTGTCTTAAAAGGTAATACATTACCAACTACTTCCATCTCAAATTGTGCCTCTTCTGACATTTGCTGAATTTGTGGAATTTTCCGAAAATTCATCAAAGTGTGAGATTTGATCGAGATAGTTTCATTTATCGACCAAATAGACTGCTGTTCTGTCATTGCTTATTTTATCATCTATTATTGTTAAATCTTGGCTAAAAATTCCAAAATAACCATGAATTTTCATTTGTTAGATAGCCACACTTGTAAAAAATTTTGATAGTTATTTGAATAACTACTGACTGATTGGTATAATTTCGACATTCAGCCTAATTTCCCATTAGTGAATAGAGAAAATGGCTGAAGAGAATACTGAATTTTCGGCAGGAGAGTTCCAGACTGTTTCTGAATTGTTAGCATCTGATAGCAGTCTCCAGGCTCTGATGGTTGGATTGGTTGTGGGCTTGGGCTTGCTTGCTGCATCATATCGTTGGTTAGGTATATGGATGTACAGTAAAAAGTTCAGTTATACGCGTCCACACGTAGCAAGATTTACACGTTCTGCATTATTGGCTTTTTTCGCAATTGGATTAGTTACTTCAATTAATTTATACACTCAATGGGTAGAGGCTGACGCACTTAATCCCAGCTCGGACGAAGCACTCGAAACATTTGCAAAGATCCTAAACACAATCAACATACTTGTCATTGGATACACGGTTTCACAGTTAATACCCATCGCACTGAATATGATGGAAAAATCAAAACTTGAAGAAGAAGACTTTGGAGAGTGGAAGAGTTTGAAGGGCTTTAAGGATGATGATGGTGATTTGTTCCACAAATTATTCAAATGGATTCCTCCAAAAACTCTTCCTGAGGATCTTACAAAGGAAGAATTTGAAAAAAATCTGCAAACAAAAGAAGGGTTAAATTTTTTGGAAAATTATCGAACGGGTAAGGGCATTTCAATAGGAAGTTATGAAAAGCTGGTGAAAGCTCCTAATGAAGAATGGAAGAAAGCGGAGAGAGAGAAATATGAAAAATATCTCAATGATTGTATAAGCGGAAATAATCAAACAGGGAGGAATCTTGTACTTGGCTCAAAGCCTCAAGAAATTTATCCCATTGATCTGTGGAGAGAAGAAAAAAGACAGCGTGGATACGATCCAATAATTCCTGCGTCAAAACCGGCAGGTCACGCTGAGTTACAGGAAGAACGTGTTCCCAAATCAGCTAGGCAAGTTCTTCCCATTGGAATTTTTGTTGCCACTGTTATTGGCGTGGTTGGATGGTGGGGTGTTGATCTTTTTGTCTTGGCTACGGCAACTGGTGGTATGGCATTTGGTGTTGGATTAGCACTAAAAGAAACATTGGAAAATTATTTTGCATATATTTTGATTAGAAAAGATAAAGTGTTTGCTGAAGGAGACAGAGTACAATTAGAAAGTGGTTATAACGGATATGTACATAGAATAACTCCTAGAGTTACCTATATCCGACATGCGCTCAACGAGTCGCTAGCAATTATTCCCACGCGACAACTGGTTACTGCGGAGATTGTAAATTTCACAAAGGAAATTAATTTGGTACCGTCTATAGTTGATGTTGGTGTATCCTATCTCAATGATCCAAAACAAGTTGCATCTATTTTGGTTAAAATTGGAAAACGTGCGCTCATCGAGATAAAAGACTCAAAGGGTAACCATGTTGCTGTGCAAAAGCGTTGTCCTTATCTTGACGAAAACAAGCCAAGTTGTGGCTGTGATAGAGACATTCATGTGGATATAGAACAACCAACTGTACGATTTAACAAATTCAATAACTCGTCTCTTGATTTTTCTGTTTGGATTTATGTAAATTCCTACGGAGCACAGTTCAAAATGAAAAGTGCAATGCGGCTAATAATGTATGAAGAGTTTAAAAAATATGATATTAGAATCCCGTGGCCAATTAGAACTGTTTACCAAGGAGATGAAAAGAGAGAGGCAGATGAGATTGCCGAGTATGAAAATAAACGTAAACAAGTTATTGATGAATTCGGTATTGGAGATCTAGCTCGCGGTGAAGGAGATTAGAAATTTCTGAAGACTTAAGAATCTGTTTTGATTCGTTGAAATATTGGTTAAATTTACCGTAATAGGTGGAGGCGCTTCTAAGGATTTAGCAAAGCGATTAGCGCGAAAGCTTAAGGCAGTTTACATAGAAACTGAAACAAAAATTTTCCCAGATGGCGAAAGTAAGATTACGTTACGAAAAATTCCAAAAAAAAGTGTTATCTTAGTTGTACAATCTACATATCCTCCAGTAGATACAAACCTGTTACAGG
>Ga0208765_1001374_pt1 | contig 14826 bp, 15 predicted proteins | sample ETNtaG_2_FD_185783 | JGI IMG/M metagenome (GOLD analysis project Ga0208765, IMG submission 185783) | Marine microbial and viral communities from oxygen minimum zone, Eastern Pacific Ocean - ETNP201406SV203 (SPAdes) (version 2) | ecosystem: Environmental > Aquatic > Marine > Oceanic ... | reverse complement strand
GCGGTTTTATTTGGTGCAAATATGAGCTTTGTGACCCCAATTGGTTACCAAACCAACCTTTTAATTATGGGTGCCGGGGGGTATAAATTTAATGATTTTGTTAAAATTGGTTTACCCCTAGCTTTTATTATGTGGGTTGCTTTCTCGATTATATTGCCCGTCCTCTATTTATAGTTTTTATAACCCCTGATTTATCATTGATTGCCTATCTTTCTTCTTGACCATTGCTTGTGAACAAGAGATACTTTGCCAACTTATGATTAACTTGGTTATAAATCAAAACGATTGGTGGCTTCTCTCTTAGGAGAGGGCGAAGCCTGTCTGATTTAAATAACAAGGTTTACCCATCTCCCTAATCGGCGATGGGTTTTTTTTTGAGAAATGGAAAAATATTTTGACATAGCAATGGATGCAGAAACACCGGCCTCAGCTTTTATTAAGCTGCGGTCGTTAAAGCCGTGTTTTTTATTAGAAAGTATTGAACGAGGTGTTGATCAGTCGCGTTATTCTTTTCTTGGTTTAGGTGTGTCTAATGTCGTTCAGGTTAAGAATGGCTTATTTACAGTTGATGGGACAGTGTTGGATTCCCCTCAGACACTCAATGAGATGATGAGCCTCTTTAGAAGCACGCTGGCCAGGATTCCCACACTAAGACCGACGATTTCTCATATTCCTTTTGATGGAGGTTTAGTTGGGTTTAGTAGTTATGACATGGTCAGATTTTTTGAACATCTGCCTGTACCCAAAGATAAGGAGGGCATATTGAGCCCACCTGATTGTGCTTACTTAGCACCGACATCCTTGTTAGTGTTTGACCACGAAAAAAATTCAATTGCTGTGCTTCACTCTGGCACTGAAGAAGAGAGGCTCGAGTTAGCAGCCAATGTATTAACTTTATTGCAGTCGGAGGCCGCCCACCTAAACCAAAGTATTTCTTATTCTGAGCCTACCCCCAATATTGAACCAGAGATTTTTTATAAAGCAGTGGAAAAAGCTAAGCACCATATTTTTGAGGGTGATATTTTTCAAATCGTCCTATCCATAGCTTTCTCTGGAGAGTATGAACTAGACCCTTTTAATGTTTATCGAGCCATGAGATTAGTGAATCCATCGCCCTATATGTTCTTTTGTGATATTGACGGATTCCAGGTTGTGGGCTCATCTCCAGAAGCGCTGGTTAGGCTCAACAATAACACAGCCTCTCTTCGCCCAATTGCAGGCACCAGACCTAGAGGTAAAAACCCCGAAGATGATGTTGCAAATGAAGAATCATTATTAGCTGATGACAAAGAAATTGCTGAGCATGTGATGTTAGTGGATTTAGCACGCAACGACTTAGGCAGAGTGGCACAACAAGGCACGATAAATGTTAACCCTTATCAGTCAATCGAGCGTTACAGTCATGTCATGCATATTGTTAGTGGCGTTCAAGGCGTCTTGGATAACAATAAAGATGCTTTTGATTTATTTGCCGCTGCGTTTCCTGCGGGGACACTTGTTGGCGCTCCCAAGGTTAGAGCCATGGAGTTAATTGATGAAATTGAACCGAGCTTGCGAGGTGTTTACGGAGGGACGGTGGGTTACTTTGCTAACAATGGAGATATGGACCAAGCCATAGCCATACGCACCATTGTTTTTTCAAAAGGACGGTACTGTTTTCAAGCTGGCGCGGGAATTGTTGCTGACAGCGTCCCTGAAACTGAATTTGATGAAGTTATGGCAAAAAGTGAAATTATAAGAATGGCCTTGAGAATGGTTAAGGAAGGTTTGTAGTGTTTAAAATACTCATGATTGATAATTTTGATTCTTTCACATATAACCTAGTGCAAGGTTTTAGGACCCATGGCGCTGAAGTTATTGTGTTTAGAAATAACGCTATTACCATCGAAGAAGCGCAAGCCCTGAGGCCAACCCATTTGGTCATATCACCAGGCCCAGGTCGACCTAAAGACGCAGGTGTCTCAATGCCCTTGATCCAAGAATTTGCATCTAAAATTCCTATACTTGGAGTGTGTTTGGGGCACCAATGTATAGTGGAAGCCTTTGGTGGAAAAATAGTTTATGCCCAGCAACTAATGCACGGCAAAACCTCTATTATCCAGCACGATCAAATAACTATTTTTACAAATCTAGACAACCCAATGGTTGCTGGGAGGTATCATTCTTTGGCTGCAGACATAACAAGGTTACCGAAGAATTTAGATATTTCAGCAAGCACAGAAGACAATGAGATTATGGCGGTTCGACATAAAACCTATCCAATAGAAGGTGTTCAGTTTCATCCTGAGAGTATATTGACTCCTTTAGGCGAGAAATTAATGCATAATTTTTTACAACAAGAAAACGAGGTTAACCATGACTAAAAACCCACAGCAGATTTTATCTGCATTAATGAGCAAAAGTGATATTGGGGAACGTTCCGCTTATGATTTAATGGAGCTTCTAGCAGAAGGTGAGGTAAACCCAGTTATGGCGGGAGCTATTTTGACCGCGCTTCGTATTAAGGGGGAGTCGGCAGAAGAGGTTCGAGGTTTTGCAAATGCTATGAGAGCTCTAGCAACCCCTATAGAGATAGAGATCGAAGAGAAAACAATCGACATTGTAGGCACTGGAGGCGATGGCTCTAATAGCTTTAATTTGTCAACAGGAACCGCTCTCTTAAGTGCTGCCACAGGATTAAAGGTGGTGAAACATGGTAACCGATCAGTATCAAGCAAGTCAGGCAGCGCTGATTTGTTGGAGGCATTAAATATACCCTTAGCCGATAACCCTGAAACCGTTAACGCTTTTCTAAAAGAATATGGTTTTGTCTTTTTGTTTGCGCCACTATTTCACCCAGCAATGAAACATGTTGCCCCTATTCGTCAATCATTAGGCGTTAGAACTGTGTTTAACATATTGGGACCATTAACCAACCCAGCGCAACCTAATTTTTATTTGCTTGGTGCTTATAGCTCCCCAATGGCAAAACTCATGGCAGAGGCCTTATCTGGTATGAATATTGACCGAGCATTTATTGTGCATGGTCTCAATGGTTGGGATGAGCCAACCCCAGTAGGAAAATTTGAGCTCTATGATGTCAAACCTAATCGAGTTCAGCACACGGTAAGGGACCCCAAAGATTTTGGCATTGGTAGGTGCACAGAGGATGACCTAAAAGGCGGAGACGCAAAAGTAAATTCTACTGCCCTAATCAACGTCTTTAATCAAAACGATCAAGGCCCACATAAAGATGCTTTGGTTTTGGGCGCTGGCCTAGCTTTAGAGGTTTCTAATACCGTCAATAACTTAAAAGAAGGGATAGAGTTGGCTAGATCAACAATTGATGATGGCAAAGCAACCCAAATGATCAACTCATTATTAACAGATGGCTAAAACGGTAGATAATTTTTTGTTAACCATGGCAAGCAAGAGTCTTGAGAGGTATCAGTCAAACTCTCAAAACATAAGCGAGCATCAATTGCTTGAGCGTTGTGAAGCAAGCAAACCCAATAGAATGTTCCAATTAAACAAAGACGGTTTCATGTTTATTGCAGAAATCAAGAAAGCATCACCGTCTATTGGAGAGTTGTCACCAGATAACTTTGAGTTGTGCCATCAAGCTCAAAATTACATTAAAGGGGGTGCAGACATTATCTCTGTCTTAACTGAACCCACAAGGTTTTTAGGCTCTCTTGAAGATTTATCAAAACTAAGCAAACAATATCCGGACACCTTATTTATGCGGAAGGACTTTCTTGTGCACCCTTATCAAGTCTCAGAAGCATGTTGTGCTGGCGCAGCAGGGGTTTTATTAATTGCTGGTATTTTATCTGATGCCCAATTAGAAACTATGATCAAACGTGCACAAGAGCACCGCATGTTTGTTTTGATTGAAGCGTTCAATAAAGCAGAGTTGGAGCAAAGCATCAGTGTAATTGCTAAACTCAACACCCAATCAACCTCTATAATGTTAGGCGTTAATTGTAGGGATTTAAAATCTCTAGAAGTAAACTTTTCTAGGTTTGAACATCTAGCTGAGGTATTACCCAAGGGCTTGCTTTGTGTTGCAGAAAGCGGGATTAATGTCACCAGCGACATTAGAAAAATAGTGAACTGGGGGTATAAGGGCGCTCTAATCGGGACAACATTAATGCAGTCCAATGACCCTACTCAGACCTTGCTAGACTTTAGACAAGCAGCTGTAGCCGCTCAACAAGCCTTATGAAAACATTAATCAAAATATGTGGACTAAATAATGAAACCGCTGTTGTAACTGCAGCTCAAAACGGGGCTGATATGCTGGGTTTTGTGTTTGCTCAATCGTCTCCTCGATACATAACACCAAAACAGGCAAACAACCTCTGTCAATTAATTCCTGAAGGCATTAAAACTGTCGGAGTCATGCTGCACCCAACCCAGAGCGAACTTGAAACAGTGCTTGATCAGGTGAAGCTTGATTATATACAGACTGACGCTGAGGATTTTGATCTACTTGATTTAAACAGAGACTCAAGACCTTTAAAAGTCTACCGTGACAAAGCGGGCTTCAATGTTAATGATATAGACGACAACCCATTTGCCTTATTTGAAGGCCCTGTTAGCGGGGTTGGAAATTTAGTGAATATTAAAAGAGCTAAAGAAGCATGTGAAAACAAGCAAATTATATTGGCAGGTGGGCTTAGTGCTGAGAACCTTAAAAAAGTATTGCAAGAGACCGTGCCGGTCGGAGTTGATGTAAGCTCAGGTGTTGAAATAGATCGAGGAGTTAAAAACGAACAAAAAATTATTGAATTTATTAGAATTGTTCGTGCCTTCGATGAAGGGGTAAATAATGAATGAAGAAAATAAAAAACTACTACAGAAACTTTTAGATGGAGGGTTCCCTGATCCCCAGGGTCGATTTGGTGTTTTTGGTGGGCAGTATGCTCCAGAAACCTTAATGCCGGCATTAAAGAATTTAGATAATAAGGTAAAAACCTTATTAGCAGACGACTCTTTTATGGACGAGTTTACAACAGAGTTACATCAATGGGCAGGTAGACCCACAGGGCTTACGTACGCAAAAAAACTAAGCGAACTTTGGGGTGCTGAGGTCTATTTGAAGAGAGAAGACCTTACTCACACAGGAGCACACAAAATAAATAATGCACTAGGACAAGCATTGATAGCAAAAAAACTAAACGCCAAACGAGTGGTTGCTGAAACGGGAGCCGGCCAGCATGGGGTTGCCTCTGCAGCAGCTTGTGCAAGAGTAGGTATACCTTGTGTTGTCTATATGGGCGCTGTAGATATAGAAAGACAGGCGCCCAACGTTGATCGAATGCAACAACTCGGTGCTGAAGTAATTCCAGTAACTGCAGGCGATCAAACATTAAGAGCTGCTGTGGATGAAGCTTTTAGAGATTGGGTGGGCAGCCCTGATGACACCTATTATATTCTTGGCTCAGTGGTGGGCCCACACCCTTACCCTTATTTAGTGAGAGAACTACAATCAATCATTGGTAAAGAGGCCAGGAAGCAAATCACGACTCAAGCGGGAAGATTACCGGATGCTGTTTTTGCTTGTGTTGGTGGAGGCTCTAACGCAATTGGTATTTTTCATGCCTTTTTAGGAGATGAAGCAGTAAAATTATACGGTGTTGAGGCAGGCGGTAAGAGCCAAAAGCTAGGCGACAATGCGGCCACACTAGCCTCAGGCAAGCCTGGTATTTTACACGGAACTTACTCTATGTTACTGCATGATGATGACGGTTTAGTTCAAGAAACACATTCAGTATCTGCAGGCTTAGATTACCCCGGGGTAGGTCCAGAGCATGCTTTTCTTCAATCTATAGGCAGAGTAACTTATACCTCAGCTGAAGACGATGAAGCATTAGAACAAGTTAGAGAATGTTGTAGCTTGGAGGGCATATTGCCAGCATTAGAAAGCGCACATGCATTTGTTGGAGCTAAAAAATGGGCAGAAGTAAACCCAGGTAAAACAGTGCTAATTGGTTTATCAGGAAGGGGCGACAAAGATATGCCAACTCTCAGCAAGTTGTTTAAGAGTTGAAAAGGTTATGACACATGTTTGGTAGCAATTTAATTGAAGATAGGGTTATAAACCCCAAACAAAAAGGGCCGGCCATTGTCCCTTTTATTACGGCAGGCTACCCAAATAAGGATGATTTCTTAAGCCTGGTTAAATCTTTGGCAAATTGTGCTGATGTTATAGAGATAGGGGTTCCTTTTTCGGACCCCATGGCAGATGGCGTCACTATACAGCGCTCTAGTCATGCAGCCATAGAAAGCGGAGTAAGGCTTCAGTGGATATTGAAGCAACTAAAAACCATAAGCATCGATACACCCATCATCCTAATGAGTTATTTAAACCCTTTATTTGTCTATGGTTATGCTGAGCTTGCCCAAGACTCCAAAGATGCTGGTGTTGATGGTTTTATAGTGCCTGATCTTCCTATTGAGGAAGGCGAAGAGCTAAGAAAAATAATGAAACAAGAAGGCCTTGGCATGATTCAATTGGTCACTCCAGCAACCCCAGTAGAAAGAATTAAAAAAATTGCAGAGAAAAGCTCAGGGTTTTTATATGCGGTCACCATGAAGGGCGTTACCGGAGAGAGTGGCGGGCTACCTAAAGAAGTGACGTCTTATCTTAAGGTTGTTAAGTCACACACAACAATACCAGTTTGTGCAGGTTTTGGGGTTAGGTCGAGTAACGATGTCGCGCTTCTTGAACCGTTTGTTGATGGTGTTATTGTTGGTTCTGCTTTGGTTGAGGCAATTGAAGATCAGGCATCACCAATTGATTTTTTAAACTCCTTGCGGTTTTAAAGGCCAAACTTTTCAATATAGTTTTTGAAAGAAGTGTTCACTTGATCAGCCGTTAAGCTGAAATCATTGAGATTGTATTGATGAGGTGATTTTCCAAATTGGGATTTATTATTTATTAACATTTCCATCTTCACCCTAGTGTGAGCATCAAAACCAAGTTTAAATTTTTTTAAAATAGTTTTTGTTGAGTCAATAGGGTTATCAATAAAATCATTAAAGTTAATATCAATCACATTTGACCCATTGATTAGCGTTCGTTGAGCTAAAAAATCTTCAATAGCCTTCGACCAAAAAGACAAGGAACGTTGTCCTATTTCTTGTTTATCAACAGTGTTAGAAAAAGCAGCACGCAAATGGGCCGACAAACTACTGATTGAAGGAATCGTATCTTTTGGGTCTCTATGGATAAAGACAAACTTAGCTTCGGGATAAACACTTATGATTTCCGATATATGTTGGATATGACAAGGGTCTTTTAGTAACCAATGGTTCGGCTTATAGGTTGTTTCCAAAGCTTGTAAAAAACGTTTATGCCAAAGCAGCGCTGAGGAGTAATCACAATTGTTAATGAAGGACGCATATTCTGGCACCTTAGATGAATAAGAAAAACTAATACTCCTAAAGTCTAATGCTGTAATCAACTGACACTCTTCTGGAAGAACCGATCTCATGCGATGAATATTTTTTAGTTTAGGTACCAATGTTCTTAATAACGCTAATTCAGACTCTGTTTTAATTTGTTTGTATATTTGTTGATATCGCGAATTAGCTATCGGCATCATTTGAAATATTTCCCATGTTAAAGGTCCTCTGAACTTATCAGAACAATGAAGAAGATCAAAAAGGTATGTTGTCCCTGATCTTGGCAATCCAGAAACAATGATGGGCGAAGAGGGTTCTTCAAGATTGTTATTGTTGATAAACTGAAATAAGCGTCCCCTGGATTGTAGTGTTTTTACAAGACCTCTTTGCACCGAGAGAGAGCCTAACCTAGTTAGGTTGGAGTGATTTTCATAATCCTTTAAAAGGATAGATAAAGGTTCTCTATAAGTTTCCTCACCCAAAGGAAGGCTGACCTTATTTAATAGAGAATCAATATTAAACAAATAAATCTCCTATGATTTTGGTTTAGAAAACAACAATACAATAAACCCAAAGCCTAGCAACCACCATCCTGCGAGCACTTCTAATCCTAGGAGCGCCCCTCCAACCAGCATCACTGCTAACCCAAGAAGGCTTTGGTAAAAGGTTTTGCTAATTGACTTGAGAAAATCTTCATTAGTGTCGTTGCCTCTTAAATCAGTATCTAAGAACTGTTTTGCAAGGGTTGGTAATTCCTCAATGGTTCTTTTAATTTCCGGGGCGTCTTTCTGTAGTTTGCTTAGAACTGACTTTAAGTTAGTTTGTTGGTCTTTCCATTCATCAAGAACAGGTTTTGCTGCGGCCACTATATCTAATTGAGGGTATAGTTGCCTTCCTAAGCCTTCTATATTTAGAAGCGTCTTTTCTAGTTGGACCAGTTGGGGCTGGTTTTCCATTTTAAATTCTCTTGCGGTTCGAAAGAGACGTATTAATAATTGGCCAAAAGAGATATCTTCAAGAGGTCTATCAGCAATAGGGTCACAAACCGTTCTTATAGAGGCTTCAAAAGCATCTAATCTGGTTTCTTTCGGAACCCAACCAGCATCCACAAAACTTGAGGCAATGGTTGTATAATCTCTTTCGAAAAATGCAGAAAAACTTCGAGCCAGGTAACGCTTATCTTTTTCGTCTAAGCTTCCCACAATACCAAAGTCAACCGCAGCGTAGAGCGGTTTTTTTGGATTAGAAATATCAACAAAAACATTTCCAGGGTGCATATCAGCATGGAATAGATTATGGAGAAAGACCTGTGTGAAAAATATACGCACTCCATTGATAGCAAGCTCTTCGATATTGACTCCAGCGGCTTTTAATTCCTTAATATTATTAATTGGTACCCCATGAATACGTTCTTGGACCAAGACGTTTGTTTTACAATAATCCCAATAAATTTTAGGGACTTTTATAATCTCTGAACCCTCCCAATTTCTCCCTATTTGTGCACAATTTGCAGCCTCTCTGACTAAATCAAGCTCGTGCAATACAGTGGCTTGATAATCAGAGACTACCTCTATCGGTCGCAGTCGTTTTGATTCTTCGGAGTAACTGTTAATTAATTTTGCACATAGGATAAGAATCTCCATGTCTCTTGCTATTGCTTCCCAGATATTAGGACGAAGTATTTTCACAATCACCTCTTCACCACTTTTTAGTGTGGCAAGATGGGCTTGTGCAATTGAGGCTGAGGCAAAAGCATTGTTATCAAAGTCCTTAAAAATATCTGTAGCAGGCTGTCCAAAAGCTTTTAATACTTCTTGCTCAACTAGGTCGGCAGAAAAAGCAGGAACATCATCCTGTAATTTCGATAGCTCTGTTGCAATATCTTCGGGAAGCAGATCTGGCCTTGTGGATAACGACTGACCAAATTTAACATACAAGGGCCCTAAATCTTCTAATGCACACCTAAGTCGTTCCCCTTTAGATGAGGATGTTGTTTTTCTAAACCAAAGACTTGGAGATAAATAAAATATCCAGCGTAGAGAATGCAGAGCAGGGATGTCAGCAATAAATTCATCCAATTGATAATAAATTAGAGTTTTCTGGATTTTGAGTAATCGAGATAATGTTTGTATTTTTTTCATCTTATTGTTTGTGTCCAACATGTAAAGCAACAATACCTGCGGTAAGATTGAAATATTCTGTATTTATAAACCCTGCAGCTTTCATCATATTAATCAATGTTTCTTGGTCAGGATGCATGCGAATAGATTCAGCTAGGTATTGATAACTGTCAGCATCATTTACCACCCACTCCCCCAATTTTGGCAGAACACTGAAAGAGTAAAAATCATAAAATGGAGCAATTATTTCGTTCGCTTTAGAAAATTCTAATATCAGTAGTTTGCCCCCAGGCTTGATGACTCTGAACATAGAGGATAGCGCAGTTTCTTTGTTGGTTACATTACGCAAACCAAAACCTATAGTGACACAATCAAAAGTGTTGTCGTTAAAAGGAAGCTCCTCTGCATTTGCTTGAATAATCTGTATGTTCTTCAGTTGACCTTGGTCAAGTAATTTAACCCTCCCTTTATTAAGCATAGACGCATTAATATCAGTTAAAATTATTGATCCTGATTTACCCACTTGGTTTTGTAATAGGACGCTGAGATCACCAGTGCCACCAGCAACATCAAGAGCTGACATACCTTCTTTTAAACCAGTGTGCATTAAGGTGAATCGCTTCCAGAACCGATGAACACCAAAAGACATAAGATCATTCATGAGGTCATATTGTTTTGCTACCGAATCAAACACACCCTCAACTTTTTTTGTTTTCTCAGGTTCTGTTACGTCTTGAAAACCAAAACTTACTTTTTTTTCTTTGTTTGTCATTTTTTCCCTGATCTTGGGTGGGCCTTATCATAAGTTTCCGAAAGGTGCTGAAAATCTAAATGAGTATAAACCTGTGTAGTGCTAATGTCTTTATGTCCTAAAAGTTCTTGCACAGCTCTTAAGTCACCACTTGCCTCCAGTAAATGAGTGGCAAAACTATGCCTAAGTAAATGAGGGTAAACAGTTTGCTGCAGACCGTTTTTTTTAGCCCAATGGTTAATACGGCTCTGCACAGATCTTCTGCTTAAGCGACTACCTCGGTTACCCACAAACAGGGCTTCTTCTTCAGGCGCAGCCAACTGTGATCTAACTTTAATCCATTCCTGTATAGCTTGTATGGCCTTAGACCCAATAGGCAGCATTCTTTTTTTATTCCCTTTACCAATCACAGTAAGGCTCATGTCTTGAATATTTAAATCAATGGGGTTTAAAGAAACTAGCTCTGACAATCGAAGGCCCGAAGAATATAAAAGTTCCATAATAGCCTTATCTCTAAGGCTAATAGGATCTACCTGTGTAATGTTTAGCAACTGATTAATTTGGTCAACATCTAAAACCCCAGGTAATTTTTGTGGCGCTTTCGGAGTTTTTACGCCGTCAGCAGGATTAGTTTTTAAAAAGTTTTCTCTTACTAAATAATTCATAAAGCTTCTAATTGCTGACAACTTTCTTTGTATGCTCCTTGCCCCAAGACCGTCTATAAAAATCTGAGACGCATAGCTTCTTACATGATGAGGTTTTATTTCTGACCATGACGATATTTTCTGAGAGCTAGAAAAAGTTGCAAGATCATTTATGTCCTTCGCATAATTGAGAACTGTGTGTTTTGAATACCTGCGCTCAGTTTCTAAGTATTGAAGAAACTTTTTTTGTAATGTTTGAGATTCTGGTTTCATTAATTAAATAGAGACGGCTTGGTGATATTATTTATCTAATTCTCTAGCAGATTTCAGTGCAGCTAATGCCTCCTCTTTTTCGCCAAGTTCAGACAGAACAAGGGATAGCTCTGTGTACTTAGAAACACTATAAGATAGTTCAATCGACCGTTCTAGGCATTGTTTAGCTTTAGACCATAAACCGTCTCTTTGAGCTAACCTGCTTGCAGCGAGCCATAGATTTGAATCTCTAGGCCTATCCTCCAGCCAATTATCAACACGACCAGATAACTCATTAATGCTTGGATTGTCTAAGTCCGCATAAATCAAGATAAGTGTTTTGTTCCAAGTGTTAGGTATTAGTTTCCTGAGCACTGATTCCGCTTTAATATGCTCCTTGCTAGCTAGCCAACTTTCAATTTTCCCTGTCATAACAAGAGGATGTTTTTCTATTGATTTAGGTATTCTTTCAAGGATTGATTCCAAAGGTTTATTGTTGTGAACAGCGTCTCTTATAACCTTAAGAAACATCTCCGCTAGACTGTCTTCATCAACATGTTTATCAAACTCAAACACTTTTCTTAATACTAGATCATAATCTTTTGTCGCAACAAGAAGCTCAAAAAGTAACTGGTGAGCAGATGGGTTGGTTGGGTTAGTATCAAATAACTGATCAATATAGGCTTTTGCATCAATATAATTTTTAGAATTAACCAAAAGGGTTGCAACAAAGTTCAGGATATAAGGCTTAACTTTAGGAAACGCAATTAAACTTTTTTCTACCCAAATCTCACGTGAGTCATGGTCACCAGCAGCTTCAGATAACTCTATGTTTAGTAAAAAAGTTTGAAGTATGGGTTGGTTTGAGGAGGCTGCTGATTTTAATCTTTTTCTGGCCTTGACGGTTTCTCCTTTTGATAATAAAAGCAGACTTTCGTTAAGTAATTTTTTTGTGCGTTTAGCGCTTCTTTCAGCAAGGATATATTTAATCCTACTGGGAGAATTCCAGACCAAGATAACAACTCTAATTAATATGTATAGAGACAATAAACCTAGAATCAATAGAGGGACAGTGGTTTCTAGGGAGTAGTTTAGAAACTCCAATAAAACGTATCCATTTAGGTTATCAACCAGGCCATCAAGTGCTGACAACATTGTTTGGTCAATTGATTGCTTACTAAGCCAAAACAGACCGCCGCTACCAATAATCAATAGAATTATAAGAAAAAAGACAACAAAGGACCCTAAACGGCTTTTTTTCTTTTCGACTTGTTCTGTTGTTCCAAACATTTTTTTAATATTAATACCTGCTTTATGCTCCTTGTTACTAATGATAATATCGAAGTTTTCTATTTGAAGCGATTATGGATAACGATAAATTCAAAAAGTGGTCTGAAGGGTTCGCTTCAGTTCTGCCAAAATCAGCCCTTGAGGTTAAGGACGATATACAAAAAAATTTACGTGTTTTGGTAAAAGAGGCAATACAGAAAATGGATCTTGTTGAAAAATCAGAAGTTGAGGACCTGAAAAAAGAAATAAAGGAACTTAAAGCAACCCTCGATGAGATGAGACAAAAAATTGATCAGCAATCTAGTAATGGAAATTGATGGTTTGAGTTAAGTCATTGGCTAAACTTTTAGCTACAGGACAGTTTATAGCAGCAGTCTGAAGGAGTTGTTTTGAGTTTTTATCGTAAGATTTGGGGAAAAAGAAATCTATTTTAATTTCACTAATCCGGCGTGGTTCGGTGCCCATAATTTTCGTTACTTCCGCCTTGGTTCCTTCTATATCTAAAGACTTTCTTTTAGCAACAATACCCATAATAGTGAGCATACAATTAGCCAGCCCTGTGGCTATTATGTCAGTAGGTGAAAACGCCTCTCCTTTACCTTCATTATCAATTGGGGCATCTGTAATATAGGTTTCTCCTGATTGGAGATGTGTGCTTTCAGTTCTGAGTTCGCTTGAATAATAAACTATAGAGGTCGCCATAAAATATAATTAAATAACCTTAAAAGCCCCTTTCATAATCGCGTAATGCCCTGGAAAAGAGCAGAAGAAAGTATAACCATCACCCACCACCAACGAATCAATTGAAAAACTTACTGATGTTTCTTGTCCGCCACCAATTATAGTTGTTGCAGCAAGCACCCTCTGATCCCCAATAGGGACATAGTTATTATCTGCACCGGCTGCCCCGCCTGCCTGTGCAACAGGCATAAAGTCAGCATTGTTTGTCAAAACCCAATTATGCCCCATAACATTTGCTGGCATAGTGCCAGTGTGCTTTAGGGTCACTGTCACTTCTTTGCAGTTTGAACTGACAATCATTTCTTTAAGGTTAAATTGCAACATATCGTTGCTTTCAATAATTTGTTCGCAAGAACCTTCCGCTGTCCAGTCTGCAGCAATAGCTTCAGATGTTTCTTCCATAGAGTTATCTATGGCTGTTTCTGTAGTTAGCACCATAACTGGTTTGAGGCGATTCTCCGCATTTTTTTCTGGATGATATTTAAAGGTGGTTTGCTCTACTTGGGCTTTAATCATGTCTCCACCAAGTTCACCAGCACCCTCAAAGAGAAGCACAAGAAAAGCAATAAATACAATTAAAGCAATGAAACGATTATGAGAAAACCCTAGACCTGAATCACTCACGAGAACTCCTTTTTTATATCGGTTTATCTAGAAGAATAATTAAGCAAGCTTCTATTTTGCAAAGCAGTATAAAACCAAATGTCTTTGTAATAAAGGGAATAAAGTTATATTTTTTAGTCATGCAAAAAATCAAAATAAAAAAACTATGTTTGATTTTAAATCCTAAAGCGGGCAGTCAGGACCATGAAACTGTTCTTAAATCAATTCATAAACAGTTAGACCACCTAAAAATCGAATACCTAACTTATATAAGTGAACATAAGGGGGCAATCTCAAATTTTATTCAAAATGAAAACCTGGAAGGTTTCGAGGGCATTTGTGTCATTGGCGGAGACGGCACAATTAATGAAGCAGTAAACGGGTTAATGAGGTCTGGTAAGTCTAAGAGTGTTGCTTTAGGAATTATCCCGAGAGGGAGTGGAAATGCTTTTGCAGAAGACCTAGGCGAATTAGACCCATTAAGAGCACTGAAGACAATTCTTAAAGGTAATGTAACACCAATAGATCTTTTTAAAATTGATCACAAAGGAGAAATTTACTTTGCAATCAATATTATTGGTTGGGGGATGGCCGCAGAAGTAAATATTCTAGCAGAGAAGCTTCGTTGGCTTGGCGGCATTAGGTATTCAGTAGCTTCATTAATTAGTGTAATGAAGATGAAAAGAAATCGATTAGACTTTGTATTGGGTGACACTAGTTTTAGTGGTGAGGGATTATTTTTCTTAGCATTAAACACTATTCATACAGGAAAAGGCATGAAAATGGCACCTTACGCCATTTTGGATGATGGGTTAATCGATATTATTCTGGTGAAAAAAGCCTCAAAATTAAGAGTCCTAAAAATTTTCACTCAGCTCTTTTCTGGAAACCATATAAATGACCCACATGTAGAATATAAACAAATTAAACATTTCACTTTAAACACTGAGGGGGATCCACTTAACATTGACGGAGAAAATACAGGTATAACACCTATACAAGCAGAATTAATTCATAAAGGAATTAAAATATT
>Ga0208765_1001373_pt1 | contig 14828 bp, 14 predicted proteins | sample ETNtaG_2_FD_185783 | JGI IMG/M metagenome (GOLD analysis project Ga0208765, IMG submission 185783) | Marine microbial and viral communities from oxygen minimum zone, Eastern Pacific Ocean - ETNP201406SV203 (SPAdes) (version 2) | ecosystem: Environmental > Aquatic > Marine > Oceanic ... | reverse complement strand
TACTGCTGCCCTAGGGACGGCTCCACACTGGTTTCTCCTGAGGACTCGGATCGTTCGACCTTCTCGCGTCACGGGATTCACCACTGCGACAAGTGCTCGGGCATGCTACTGAATGCGGATGCCGCAATGTCGACAATCTCACAGGATAAACTGAATCAGATGCACATCTCCTTTGAGAAGGAAGGAACCGAGGTCGACCTCGACTGCCCTCTATGTGACTCACACATGCGCGTGCGAGAAATCGTGTTCACTCGACTCAATGGCACAGAGATGGATCCAATTGAGATCGACGGATGCCCAACCTGCTCCTCATTCTGGTTTGATGCTGGAGAACTACAGAGGATTTCACCTCCTGAGAACGGCGACGACGCTCACAGGGAGGCCAATGCCCTCTCCATTGTGCTTGAGATGCTGTTCCACTTGCCTTTCGCGATTCGCTAATCACAGAATCCCGTTATAGATTAGACCAGCGAACATGAACATCAGAACTCCCATCGCCGCATCTATCCTACGCGCCTGGGCACGTAATTTTGAGACCCCGTCACCCCGCGTTAGTACTGTTGCGACCGTGACATACCAGGTGCCGTCGATGCCCATTCCCAGAAACCCCATCCCGAACAGAGTTTCAGTGCTGATGTCGGCTTCAATAAATGGAGCATATAGGGCCAGCATCCAAGCGAGTATCTTGGGATTGAGCAGGGCTATTGCAAATCCCTGAGCGAACCCTGCACGACTCGAAGGACCGTGATCACCCTCTCCGGACGATTCATACGGCTCTCCCCTAGATGCCTTTAGGAAATTGACACCGAGCCACACCAGCAGAGCGATTCCGCCCCATTTCAGCACCGTCTCGGTGGACTCGTGCAGGGTGAGTGCCGTGGCAATCCCGGCAGCAGCGAGGAAGGCATAGATACCGAAGCCGATACCATGCCCGATGCCCGTCATCACCCCTTGACGCCGACCTCCGACCATGGTGTTCCTGAGAACCACCGCAAGACTGGGGCCGGGACTCATCGCACCGAGTATGAACACAGTGGCCAGAGCGGCCCAAGCCTCTGGTGTCAAGTGATCACCCGCTGCGGAGTTCAGGAGTATATGGCTTCAATCTCTGCTGCCCAGTTCTCGCGAATCTGCTTCCTACGAATCTTCAGAGTCGGCGTGATCTCACCATGGTCAACACTGAGATCGCGAGGCAGTACCGTGAACTTCTTGACCTGCTCGGGACTGCTGAACTTCTGGTTCAGCTCGGCTACTGCTCGCTCGAGTTCGTTGTGCGTTGCACTTCCTACTGCAGTGTACTCGGATAGGTCGTGACCCAACTCAGCCAACTTGGCGAGTTGCTCAGCAGGGTCCTTGGGAACTTCGGTCGCTCCATCTAGGCCATGTACGTCGCGCAGTATCGCCCCGACGTCCAGTGTGAACAGGGCGCTGCAGAACTTGCGGTTGTCACCGATGAGCATGCACTGTGAAACCACTGGAATACTCTTCATTGTCTCCTCGATAATTAGAGGTGCGATGTTCTTGCCAGCCGAGGAGACGTAAATTTCCTTGAGCCGCCCGGTGACGTACACGTAGCCGTCGGAGTCAATGCGCCCTAAGTCTCCTGACTTGAGCCAGCCATCTTCGGTCATCGTCTCTGCGGTGGCCTCGGAGTTCCGGTAGTATCCCGCCATGACATGTCGTCCGTTGAACTGAATCTCTCCATCTCCCTTCTCATTGGGGTCGGCAATTCTCAGGCCGGAACCCTCCAAAGGCTTTCCAACGCTACCAATCCTGTTGTTGCCTCCATAGTTTAGAGTGGCACCCGCAGTGGTCTCAGTCATCCCGTAACCTTCGTAGAGAGGTATGTCGAGAGTATGGAACAACTCCAGTATGTCGGTGTTAATTGGGGCAGCCCCGGTGATAGCGTACGTTACATTGGAGAAACCAATCGCAGACACAGCCTTCTTCTTGATGAAGCCACCAAGCACGGGTATCTTGAGGAGTCCGAGCTTGCTGCCCAGTTTGGCCATGAGGTTGGAGTAGACCTTCTCATAGATTCTAGGCACCCCTATGAACAGGTGCGGCTGAACCTCTTTGCAGTAGTCAATCGAGTGCAGTGGATTATCCACCACTCTCATGTGCATGGCGTCACGGATCCAGATGAGGTTGTCAGCCAGTTGCCCGAATACGTGGGCACAGGGAAGCCATGACACGTACCCATCGCCTTGGTCGAAGCGAGTAATCTTGTGGACCGCATCGATTTCGTAATCGAAGTTGTCGTGAGTCAAAACGACTCCCTTCGGATTCCCAGTGGTACCAGATGTGTAGATTAGCGCGGCGGTATCAGATGGCTTGATACTCGCGATACAATCCATAACCGCTGAATCGGGAGTTTCTACTCCTCTGACCATGAAGTCAGACCAAGACATTGCGTTAGGGTGGCTGATTGCATCCATCCCGCCCATTGACACCACTGCCTCGACCTTTTCTAGCGAATCCATAGTGGCTTGTAGCCTGTGAGAACACATCTTGCTTGGATCCCCTCCATCCATGGGATTCGTCCCCACGAAGACCACCTTGGAGTCTGAGTTTCCAACCACCCATTCGACCTCTTCAGGAGAGCAGGTGTGATAGACGCCGACCGCGGCTCCATTGCACATGTTGGCAGCAGCGTAGGCAGCATACCACTCCATTCGGTTGTAGGAGTAAATGCTCAGCTTATCTCCAGCCTCGAATCCCATCGCAATCAGGGACTTTGCAACTCCCATTGTGGTGCTACAGAATTCTGACCAGGTCATGCTGACCCAATTCCCAGAACCGTCCTTCCAGGATATCGCGTTCTCGTTAGCGTATTTCTCGGCATTTGAAATTAGGTACTCGGGTGTGGTCATCGCTGACATACCTCAGGACAGAACATCTGTTGACTTAATATTTTACTAGCCACAAATGGACTATCTTTCAGACGCTCAGGGCAGCACTGCTCTGACATTGGCACGCCAGTCTGCGCCTCCGTTACGATTAGCCAATGGTGAAGCAGGAGAAGGGTGCCAACAGCCTAGAATCTCTATCGAATGCCCCTCAAGAGCAGCCCTGGCCCGCGCCTCGGCGAACTTGCCGACCCCAATCACTCTCTCGGCGTCGAGTAATGCAACGACCTCGCGTAGATGCTCGTCGCAGCGCTCTAGAAGGGCCTGTGCAGTGGCCCCCGCAATCTTGTCAGGAGTGATGTTGGTAGCACGTGAGCCGGAGAATAACATCAGCGGACAGTGGTTGACGAGGAAGACATTGCTGGCTATGGCCTCAGCATTGCCATAGTGCTCAGACAATAGCCCCCACAGACGGGTGCCCGAGACCTCCTCACGAGGATACTCAAGACCGACAACGGGACGCCTCGGATCAGCCACTTCGGGCTGATTCACTGGAATGTCAGTGATGCCCAGAAGGTCGCGAACCATCGAGGTCGCAGCAAAGGGAATCCCCATCTGCCCCATTCCGTGAGGTCCAGGATTCATCCCGAGGATGACGGTCCGCGCACCATTGTTGCCCATTTGTCTAAGGTACGCCTCGTGTGCATCCCATGCATAGTCCAGGGGATTGTAGCAGACATCGACTCTGCCCTCAGATACAAGCCTCCGGCCAATCGGATTGACATCGTCACGTAGGCCCGCAGCAGCACGAATCAACGACTCTATTGCCATCTCATCACTGCTTCACGTCTGCTACTGTCGCGCCTGACAGTGAAAGAAGGTCTCTAGGTGTGATGGGAAACACGGTTTGGGCTGTTCCGCCCGCGCCCCACACTAGTTCGTACTGCATCAGGTCCTCATCCATCATCACCGTGACCGGCTTAGGGTGGCCGAAGGGAGGCACTCCGCCAATTTGGTACCCTGTTGCTTCGAGGACATACTCAGGCGTGGCCATACTGGGCTTGTATCCAAGTGCCCGTTTCAGCTTACGCTTACGGTCGACGCGATTGGATCCTGAGGTGATGACGACCACAGCATCTCTCTCACCGACGAAGACAATTGATTTGGCAATATGAGCGACGTCGCAACCGAGTTGATCGGCTGCGTCCTGCGAGGTCCGTGTGCCTTCGGCGTACAACCTCGCCTCTGGTTTGTAGCCCAATTTCTCGCACTCGGAGAGCCACAGCTGGTGTCCGTCCATGACTCGTCATGAGAGCCATACGACTTCATCGTTAGGGAGCCCCTTGAAGCGAACGACCTTGTCGCAGTAGTATGCAGTGGTTGCTTCAGGCCGATACGGTCCGCAAGACCATACGGGCTTGTATGGCAGCCCAATTAGCCACACTCGCGGTGTGCTACGTATTGTGGGTCTCTGAAGGCTGCGATTACTTCATGCCCTTCATCTCCGACACCGATACTCAACCAGTCTCCGGAGTACCTTTCACAATCGGCTTCACCGTCTCTGGTCTGCTGTTGACTCTACTGGCCTGGCAGTTGTTCCGCCTCAGGTCTGATTGGATATCGTCCAATCCTACTGGAGCCCGATTGAGGTCACTCAACACCTTCTCTGCCATCTTTGGGATTATCTCCGGTTTGTTCATCGTCTGGATAGCCTACACGCCTTGGGACGAACAGCTTGCATTGCATCTGCTGCAGGCACGCGTAATCTTCGGCAGCTCCCTCATCTGGGCTTTTCTCTCAACTATTATGGTTAGGGAAATGGCAGCTTTCGACACTCGTTTCCAAGAAGTGTACGTTTCGCGCAGGAATAGGGCCACATTCACAGGACTGTGTCTAGGTCTGATGGCGTTGAGTGTAGTACAGTACACAGGAATCTCTGTCGGTCTATTCGAATTCGAGACTTATGTCGACATGGTGCAGATATGCACTGACCTGTCGATTAATGAGATGTCAATGGCGGCGCTGTTCGAGTGGGCGATGGTTTTGGGATTGATTGGGGTTGTAGAAACCGGAATCCATGAGGTATCGCTCCTAACCTCACACGAATCTGAGGAGTAATCGCGCACGTGCGCCTATGCAACGTTCATCAGGACCGCACATCGCGGGGGGGCTCATGTGGTGGCCAATCGGGCCTTATGGCACGATGATGGCGGTCATACTGCTCTCGACCATTCCACTACGCAATCTTCTGACCCGTGACGAACCAGACAAGCGCCTAGCGCTTTCCGAACTCCCAGCTGAGATTAGGGCCAAAGGGTATCACTGGCACATCTCCCTCTACGTTGTGATGTACCTCTACAAATTCCTAATTGACCAGCACAACGAGTCGATGAAGGCAAGGGTCGGAGGCTACACACATTGGGTGCACGGGCTTGAAGGCGATTTCACGCTGTGGGCCCAGGAGGCCTTCCGAAACGACCTATTGACCGACGCCCTGTCGTTCCACTACCTGTTCGTCTATCTGTTCATCATCTGGTTCTCACCGATGTATTTCATCCTAGTTCGAGATCACGTTATGGCTGACAAAGCAGCCCTCAATTATTTGGTAATCTACCTGCTCGCAGTCCCTCTCTACTTGTTCTTCAACGTCGAAGTTACCTCATCTTACATTCCTGGAATGGATGCACTCCTATACCACGATAACTGGTTCATCGAGTTTGTCACAAATAATGATCCAATGGATAACGGAGTGCCTAGTTTACACTTCGGACTGCCTGTAGGACTTCTAATTCTAAATCGACTTCATGTGAGGGATTTGGGTATCAGCATCAAGGAATGGCGGCACCGAGAATTCGACCTCTTCATTCAACTAAATCTAGTAATCTACTTCTTCTCAATCCAGTACTTAGGCATTCATTGGATTCTGGATATTATCCCTGGAGTCTTACTCGCAGCAATCTGTGCGATGTTCGTCCATGCCTGGCAGCCGCGGATACGCGCGCGGCCCGAGAATGGCTGGAAGTCATTAATTCCTGAAAAACGCCCTCTGGTCGTAGCCACAGTATTTGCTCTGCTCTGCACGACTGTCCTAGCAAGCCTAGCTGTCGACGGAGTGGGTACCGAAGAGGGCAACCCGAACATGCGGATAGGTACCGATGACGTGAATATTGACGTCATTGAGGTCCACAGTCTGTGGGATCCAGTTGGAGTAGAGGTCGTCAATGTCGGCGAAACTCCAGTGTATGTGATAATCATTGATCGCAGCCACGTTGTCCCTCACACGGACAAGGGGAACGTGAATTGGGATTCGATAGTAGCTGGCTCAGCTCTCAATCCTGACTTTCAGGGTGTAGTCCTCGGTATAGGAGAGTCTTGGATGACCGAGGTCGAGACTCCTTCTATCTATGACACACATCTAATCCTATGCAGAGTGGCCGGAATAGCCGAGGGAGTGGGTGAGCTTCACATCACCATGGATTACGTAGATGACGAATTAATCTGGAGTGCAATACTGTTGTCCATACCGGCCTTTTTCATCGCGGGACTCGTCATTGAACAGGCAACGCGCCGTTCAGAGAATGAAGTGGGCGAACAGACCACCGATGAAGAGGCCTGATACTGCCCCTAGGCCAATCCAAGTGCCAATCCGAAACGCTGGAAAGTTGCGCTTCCAGACATACATGGACTGAAAGATCCAGAACAGTATGACCGGGACGAACCATACGAAGAAGGCAAGCTGAGGTAGGAATGCCAGCAACATCCCTACGTTCGCTCCTACAATCAACTCGGTGCTTCCTCCTGCTGGCTCCGGAGCGAAGTACAGGAGCGTGCTCGCGATGACTAGTCCTACAAACGGAGTGGCCAAATCCCAGTCGAACAGTCTAGGCACGCCTTCGACGATGTGAGGTATACACGCGAAGGCGAAACCGAACAGGCTCGGCACGGCAACGGGCCACAGAGGGGCCTCCTCCCACTTCATGTCGATGCGGCTATTGCACACCTCCATGAAGGCTGCGAGTTCTTCCGGAAGGTTTTCTTTAGATTTCTTCACCTCAGGTTAACATGGCAAAGGGAGAAGTTGTGCTTGGATGCCTTGCACCCCACCCTCCACATGTCGTCTATGCGGAGAATCCCGAGCAGAACGAACCGTTCTCTGAGGGTGGCTGGGAGGCTCTGCGTTGGGGCTACCACAGTCTGGCTCGCAAGTTGAAAGGCATCGACTACGACTGTATTGTCGTCCTGACTCCGCACTGGCAGACCTACGTAGGCACTCATTTCCTCGGACTTGAACGCTTCCAGAACATCAGCGTAGACCCAATCTTCCCCAACCTGTTCAGATTCAATCATGACATCACAGTCGACGTCGAGATGGCCGAGGCCATGCACGACGCTGCTGCCGAGGCTGGAATCATAACCAAAATGATGCGAAACCCAGACTTCAGGGTCGACTACGGCACCATTGTTAGTTGCCACATGCTCAATCCTGATTGGGACAAGCCGATAGTGACCATTAGCAGCAATCGCTCGACGCATTACTACTCGAACGAGGTGATGAACGAGCAGGCCACTGCATTGGGGGATGCCGTGATGAAGGCAATCGAAGCCAGCGGTAAGAAAGTCGTATTGGTAGCCAGTCACTCACTATCGCACAGGCATTTCGTGACCGAAGCGCCGTTGCCCGAGGACATGAGTCGCGAGCACATCTACAATCATAGCCAGTATGTCTGGGACATGAAGATCATCGATATGATGAGACGGGGCGAGATGCAGGAGGTTATCGACGTGCTGCCAGAAATGATCGAACAGACGATGGCCGAGGCAGAAGGTGGCGGCCTGACTTGGATGATGGCCGCGATGGGCATGCCTGATTACCCCGCGGAAATTTATGGCTACCAATCTGTTATTGGAACAGGTAACGCAATCGCGGCTTGGGATCCCAATGAAGCCACACGCCAGTTAGTCCTCTGAGGTGATTGAATGAGTGAGGAACCTGAAATCGTACTCGGATTGTATGTCCCACCGCATCCGCACCCATTGCTTGCTTCGGAGCAGAACGAGGGTTGGGGCAAGTTACGCGATGCCTTCGATACCTGTCGACAGCGCATTGAGGAGAGCGATGCGGACTTGATGCTGATTTATTCAACTACATGGCCCAGCATCGTTGGACATCAGATACAGGCTCATCCCAAGCCGGTATTCACCCACGTCGACGACGACTTCCACTTCCTCGGATCGATGCCATACGAGTTCCACATGGACGCGGAGTACGCAGAGTGCTACAGGGAGGCGTGCGAGGCCCGCGGCCTACACGCGCGCACGGTGGCCTTCGATGGCTTCCCCATCGACACCGGCTCAGTGGTCGCTCTCAAATTGCTGAATCCAGACAATCGGATACCGGCATGCATCGTCTCAAGCAATGTGTATTCTAACCGTGCCGAGCAAATAGTGCTCGGAAAAGCGGCGCGCGACGCCATGTCAAAACTCGGCAAGAAGGTCGTAGTGGTGGTGGTGGCGAGCCTTTCCAACAGGATGTTCACCGAGCACATCGACCCCGCCGACGACAGGATACACTCAGCCAAGGATGATGAGTGGAACCGCAAGATACTGGAGTTCTTCGAGAACGGTCGACTCGAGGACATCAGTCAGTTGAGTCGTGATATCCAGGGTCAGATTAGAGTCAGCAAGGTCGTAGCTTACAAACCGGCATGGTGGATGGCCGCGACCATGGGGCAACACAACAACTACGATGGTGAGGTGCTGGCCTACGAGGCCCTACACGGAGCCGGTGGTGCGGTAATCCAACTCACTCCGGCCAAGGGAGGGGTTGGCGACAAGGAGTTTGATGAGGACGACGTGGAGTTCTATCATGGCGACCGCAGTGTGCTGGATAAGGGGATGCTATGATGCCGCACGACAATCCTCCAGAAGAGGAGGAAGAAGACTCCAGCATCATCGATGACATCGTCGATATCAGCGAGGGCGCACTGAGCAAGGGCGCTGAAATCATCGGCACGGCAGCAGGCCTCGCTGTGGGCGGGCCCGTGGGAGCAATCGTTGGAGGGGTCGCCGGCAAGAAGGCGGTGAGCAAGCTAATGGGTGACGACGGCCCGTTCATCACCGAGAAAGGTCCCTCAGCAGTTGGTGCCTACCCTCACCTGTACAAGGCCGGTGACCTATTATTCGTCAGCGGCATGGGTCCGCGCACTCCCGACACCAACGAGATCCCCGGAGGGCCCGTCAAGGATGCAGACGGCAACACGCTGGACTACGATATACGCGCACAGACTCACTCAGTCATCAATAACGTGCGAGTAATTCTCGAGGCACACGGCTCTAGCCTCGATAATGTGGTCGACGTCTTGGTCTTCCTCATCGACATGGAGCGTGACTTCCCAGACTACAATGAGGTCTATTCGCACTATTTTGGGGAAATCTTACCTGCCCGCACCACTGTGGCAGTAGAGGCCCTGCCTACCTCCATAGCAATCGAGCTAAAGGTCATCGCCAAGGCCTGATGCCGGGAAAAGGTTAGTCACCTTCAACCGCTAATTTGGTTCGTGGAGACAATCAATTGCAAGCACGTCGAGCCAAACGGCAAGGTTTGCAGAAGAGTCGCTTTCAGGAACCTGTTCTACTGCTACGCCCACAAGCATTTGTATCTCGGTGGGGAGACTAGGACGGAATACGAGAAGAGGCGAAAGACACTTTCAGAGGGGGGGAAGACACTTCCAGAGGAAGACCCCAACTACGAACCTCCGATTATGAAGGCGATGCTCGAGGATCCCGAGCCTCTCCCCGACCCAGAACCAGAACAGGAACCTCGCCCCTTGTCACCGGACTGGGATGAATTACAGGAGGAAGAAGGATGGTGGGATTCAGCGTTGGTAGAAGCGACCCCTGAGGAGAGGAAGAAGGAAGCCCTCGCCAACGCGGAGGTAGCCGAGCGTTCACTGAAGGCAGAAGAGATTTACACGGTCGCATCCTTGGGAGGCGAAGTTACTGACGAGATGTTCGGCCGTGACTTGTCTTCTTCAATAGTAAGGGGTGGCATCACAGGCTTTGCCGCTTTGATAGCAATTCCATTTCTCCCAGTAATCCTGATGATGCTATTAGGAGGAGCGGTGGGTGGCAATGTTGGCTCAGGAGGTGGTGATTTTGCAAATGATACTATTTCGTCATTGTCCCAAGCACTTTGGAAACTCCAATTTTTCGCAGTTTTCATCTCAGGAGGGGCACTTCTTGGCTTCAGCAACCACCGAAAGCGCATGGAAGCCCTGACTAAGGGGAAGGCAGATTTCATTGCCGAAGGATCCCTGATGGATTCTTGATTGGCAGTCAGGAAGGGGCCTGATTTTCTATGTCCTCAGAAGCGCACCAAGTCGGCGCTGTCAGTGGGTTGCAGCGGCTGGGCGTCCCATTGGGAATCGCAATCCAGTAGTCCATCTCATCGACTGGTCCCGGGTAGTCTGTGGAGATTGTGTGAGCCCCTGAAGCCAGCGCGGCCTCAAACCGGGCGGTGTCGTTGTTGTCCGGCTCCTCACCGCCGCTGTCCGCGCGGGTGCGGACGATGTAGCCCTCGGTGACCAATCGGGATATGTCCTCGCCGCTGCCAATGGGGTCGGTAAGTGAGAATATGGCAGCTTCATCGCTACCCTCGGGTGAGAGCGTGAACATCAAGGAACCAACGAGACCAGGGTGCTCATCGAGATAGAGATCTCGCATCCCCCCGCTGGCAAGTAGAACGAAGATGACCTTGCCCCGACTCTCCTCAAGCAACGGCCAACCATCGTTTATCACGCCCTCGTTGAGGGTTGGCCATTCGCCACGCACGTCATCGGGGGCGATGGTCCGGTTCCTCGGCCAGAACTCGGCGATTTCATTCTCGATGTCTTCGAGTATCCCAGTCAATTCCACAGTAGTGGTGAGGTCGATTGCCTGTTCGGGCCAGTCCTTGGGCTCTATCCAAATCATCAGTGGGTGGTGTTGCTCATTGGCCTCGGACCATGTCAGAAGAGTCTCGAGGCAGTTCTGGAAGGTAGGGCAAGTAGTACCCGAGTCATATTGGTTGTGATACACGCGCAATCCTTCTCGGACATCCCACCAGACATCGATTTCAAACTGCCGAACTCCGAGCTCCGAGGCTTGAATATCAAGAGACTCGTGAGTGTACATGTATTCGCGAGTCGGCGATACGATGGGCTCGATGTGATACGAGTTGTGTGTCCCCTCCATCTGGATGTGGTTGAGCCTCAGAGGCTCCTTCTCAGGCTCATCTCCAAACAAAACACCGCCGTTCCCGATGCCGAAGCAGCCACTCAGTGGAGCGAGCAGCAGCATGATTGCCAGAATACCTTGCAGAAGCCTCATTCTCAGTTTACCAGATGGTGCTTCAAGGATGAAGGATTCGGCGGGCGAACCTTCAACAACGGCCAAGATTCGGGCAAACCATGCGACCAGTAGGTCCTAAGGACCTAGTAGGCATTGTCCTGACTCCTATCGAAGCAGTCTCAGGCACTCTTGAACGGAAACTGGGATTGTTCTCCGTTGTGGTGATATCGCTGTCCGCGATGATTGGTAGCGGATTGTTCGTCCTGCCTGCACTGGCCTTCGAGATGGTCGGAGGAGGCGCTTGGCTGGCATACGTCTTCGCAGCCCTTGTGGTGATACCCGGGGCCCTAAACAAGAGCGAGCTAGCATCGGCAATGCCGACTTCGGGCGGCTCATATGTCTACGTCGAGAGGGTCTTCGGCCCGATGTTTGGCACTATGACCGGACTCGCTCTATGGGCGTCGTTCTTGCTCAAGGCAGCATTCGCACTGATTGGATTCTCTGCCTATCTGATGTTCATCCAGGGATACCTGGGTACTGAGATTACGGATATCCAAGCCGCTCTTGGGATGCTGATTCTAATCAGTGGAATCAACATCTTGGGAATGAAGCGAATCAAGGCCGTGCAGACCCCAGTGGTCACTCTTTCAATACTGATGCTGATGGGCCTAACGGTGTGGGCTATCCTGAATGGTGATGCTGACTACTCTAGGGCCAGTCCCACGCTCGAGACCACAGAAGATTGGATGACCATGGGCGAAGCAGCGGCGCTGGTCCTAGTCTCATATGCCGGCGTGACTAAGGTGGCGGCGATCGGCGGCGAAATCAAGAATCCCGGAAAGAATCTGCCAGGTGGTATCATTTCCTCACTGGTCATTGGCATGATTCTCTATGCCGTTCTAGTAGCAACTATGGCCGCAGTCATCCCTCCTGAGGCTTTCTTCGACTCCCAAGGACACCCCATTGAGGACCCTGTAAGGGCTTTCGCTGAAGCCGTCGGAGGTAGTTCAGTGGCCTTGTTCGCAGCGTTAGTCGCAATACTCACAATGACTTCGATGTCTCTTGCTGGGATACTGGCCGCCTCCCGCTACTTGTTTGCGATGTCTAGGGACAGCCTGCTACCCGACTCACTCGAGGACCTCCATCAGAAGTATGACACTCCTCACGTTGCGATTATCATCACTGGACTCGCGATGGCATGGGCACTGGTTTCCATCGACGTGCACCAAGTAGCTGAGTTCGCTAGCGGATTCCAGATCATGGCATACATGCTGATGTGTCTCAGTGTTCTTGTGATGCGCAAGGCGACCAAGTCGCATGCTTGGTATCGGCCTGAATACCGCGCCCCTCTGCACCCATTCCTACAGGTCTTCGGAATCCTTGCAGGTGGCACACTGCTCTTCTTCATGGGTATCGAGGCAGCCATCGGAGCCGTAGCGGCCGCCGCAGTTGGCTGGTTAATCTACCAAAGCTATGGCAAGAGACATATCAGCCATAGGATATCACCATGGGAGACTTTCCGCTTGATGTCCTCGGCTCCGGAAAGGGCAGAGGAACGTAGGCGTTCTGCCGCCTTCTTCGCAGCAGATACGTGGGGCAACAAACTGCTTACCCTCAGACAGTTTACCTCTGCGGTGGATGCGCTGGGAATTAAGGCCGATGATGCCGATAAGCTCCGAGTGTATTTCCACGCCGCAGACGAGAACGGCGACGGACTGATTCACCTTGAGCAATACCTGATGGCTCTTGAGACAATGGCTTCTGAAGAGAGTTGAAGCAGGCGCGTGGTTGAAGGCGTCAATAGCCCTCGCCGCACTCCCTGAGGGAGTGCTATGGTTTCCAGCCGAGCGAAGAAGGTCACTACTCAAACCCTGCAGAAGATGAAACAGTCTGGCGAGAAGATTGCCATGCTGACTGCATATGACTACTCTCTAGCTCGTCTTGTGGATGGTGCTGGCATAGATGTAATTCTTGTCGGTGACTCTGCTTCGAACGTGATGGCAGGAAACGAGACCACAGTACCGATTACTCTCGACCACATGATTTACCACGCCCAGTGCGTGGTCAATGGTGTCGATAGGGCACTGGTCGTCGTCGACATGCCATTTGGTTCGTATCAAGGCGACTCCAAGACTGCGCTGGACTCGGCCATCCGCATAATGAAGGAGTCCGGCGGACACGCTGTCAAGCTCGAAGGAGGAATCGAGGTTTGTGAGTCGGTCAAGCGCATTGTCGAGGCCGGCATCCCAGTGATGGGCCACCTCGGACTGACGCCTCAATCAATCTACAAGTTCGGCACCTACTCGGTGAGGGCTAAGGAAGAGGCCGAGGCGACTAGACTTATCGAGGACGCCAAGGCGCTCGAGGAGGCAGGCTGCTTCTCGGTGGTCTTTGAGAAGATACCATCCGAGTTGGCCAAGCAGATTAGTGAGTCATTGACTATTCCCACCATCGGTATCGGAGCCGGTCCAGACTGCGACGGACAGGTTCTGGTGCTGCACGACATGTTAGGTATCACCAAGGACTTCTCGCCAAGGTTCCTCAGAAGGTACGCCGATCTAGGTAGTGCCACTGAGGCAGCAGTAAGTCAGTATGTAGAGGATGTCCGCAGCATGGACTTCCCGAACGACGAAGAGAGGTATTGAGCAGAGGCGCGGCGCGCCTCGCACAACATTCATGGACGCCCGCATTAGGATGAGGAAGGACTGTCATGAGTGAGTTGTGGGTAGAACGCCATCGTCCACAGACCGTGGGCGATATCAAGGGCCAACGTGCAGTGGTTGATCGACTCAAGGCATACGCCGAGATGCGCAGCTTTCCTCACCTCTTACTTTCAGGCCCACCGGGCACTGGAAAGACGACGGCGGCCATAGCGCTGACCCGCGATGTGTTCGGTGAGAACTACAGGATGAACCTCCTAGAGATGAACGCCAGTGACGAGCGCAAACTCGAGTCGATTCGTACTAAGGTCAAGCAGTTCGCCAAGACAGCGCCTTCACCTGGTACCTCATTCAAGGTCATCTTCCTCGATGAGGCCGATGCTCTCACGCCTGACGCTCAGGGCGCGCTACGTCGAATCATGGAGCAAAACGCGCAGACCTGTAGATTCATCCTGTCATGCAACTACTCATCGAAGATTATCGAGCCCATCCAGTCACGTTGTGCGGTGTTTCGTTTCCGCCCACTGGCCGAGGATCAAGTCCTCGAGATGATTACCTCGGTTGCCGAGTTAGAAGGCATCAATCTCGACGCCGAGGCTGCCGTCGCAATAGCCCACGTCAGCCTAGGGGACTTGCGCAAGGCCATCACCTCACTACAGGTTGCCGCATCGCTCGACACCAACGTTACTCGTGACCTTGTTTACGAGACCACAGCGACTGCCCCTCCCGAGGAGTTGCACGGCTACATCCTCGCATGCAAGGAAGACGGATTCCAACCGGCCCGACGTAGACTCAAGGAACTGCTCGACAGATTCGGTTTAGCCGGAACCGACCTCGTCAACCAAATGCACCGCGAACTCGGCTCGACTACGTTCCTTGACGAGGCTCAGAAGTTAGCGGTTACCGAGGCGATGGCCGAGTGCGATTTCCGGATGGTCGAAGGTGGCGGGGAAGCTCTTCAGTTGGATGCGATGACAGCGAGGATTTGCTC
>Ga0208765_1001370_pt1 | contig 14849 bp, 11 predicted proteins | sample ETNtaG_2_FD_185783 | JGI IMG/M metagenome (GOLD analysis project Ga0208765, IMG submission 185783) | Marine microbial and viral communities from oxygen minimum zone, Eastern Pacific Ocean - ETNP201406SV203 (SPAdes) (version 2) | ecosystem: Environmental > Aquatic > Marine > Oceanic ... | reverse complement strand
TCATGTTAAGTCTTTCTCGGGATTTTACAGTATGGCCATTGTTTATAAAGGTAGAATGGTTGTTGAAGATTACAAAAACGGTAATAAGAATAGTAAATATCCAGTTTGGTCTGTGACCAAAAGTGTACTGTCCGCTTTAGTCGGTATTGCCATAGACAAAGGCATGATCGCAGATGAATACCAAAAGCTTGATTCGTATTATCCTAATGTGGCTGACTCACTTAAAGGGGAAATTACCATTGCCCAGCTATTAACCATGTCTTCTGGTATTACCGATGATATTACATATTTAGCGGCTGCTTATCCATTGCAATTCATTTTAGAAAAAGATTTATTATATCCATCAGGTACTTATTGGAACTATACTTCTGCGGGTACCCATGTTTTGTCATATATATTCACGGCGGGAACTGAACAATCGGCAAAAACATTTGGGGATACGCATCTGTTCTCAAAATTGGGTATTTCAGATTATAGTTGGTCCCAAGATGCTTATGGTATTTCTAATGGTGGTTTCGGTTTGGATTTGAAATTGAGAGATATGGCCAAATTCGGACAACTATTTTTACAAAATGGCCAATCAGACGGAAACGAAATAATATCATCATCTTGGGTCAATAAATCTACGGAAATGATTGTACCATTTGACGCTAGTCAAAGTTGGGGGTACGGCTACCTCTGGTGGACTGCCAAAGTAAATGGCGTTAATATTTATAATGCTTTGGGTTATGCTGGGCAATTTATCTTTGTAGTTCCATCAAAGGCGCTTGTGATTGCAGCCACTTCTAATTCTTTACCGGTAGATGGTTATGTTGATGATCTTTACGATATCATTATGGATAAAATTGTGAGTAGTTTCTCGGTGTTAAATGATCAATAAATCGTAGTAATATTAGTGTAATTTCAAATTAGCAGGAATTCAAATGCGAAAATTAATCTTTTTCATTCCATTCATTTTATTGGCTGAAAGCCTCTTACATCCGGATTCGCCTAAGAACCGTGATCACAATTCACTGGGTTTTGGTGTGGCAGGGGATGTAGCCATTTCTGATGGCGTCTTCTACGTCGGCCAAACTGGGTCATCTTTAAATAATGGTTCTGTCTATATTTATTCACCTAATGCCATTGGGGGCTTAGATCAAAACGAAATATTGGCGCCGATCCAGGGTGAGATTGGGTTCGATTTTGGTTTCGCCATTGATATAAATAATGACTTAATGATTGTAGGTTCACCCCATCGTGCTAACATCCAGGGCGGCGCTTTTCTTTATCAAAAAAATGATACTGATAAATGGACACTAATCAAGACAATTAGTCCCGATTCTGATGAATGGACCATGGATTTTGGATCCGAAGTCGCTGTTGGCGAAGATGTAATTTTAATTGGCGATCGGGATGCGCACAATGGAGAGGGGAAAGTATTTACGTTGTATAAAGAAGGGGAAGAGTGGCGTACCGGTTCTCCGTTAAATTATAATTATATAAATGACGATGGCCATTTTGGACATTCCATTTCCATTGATGGGCAAAAAGCTTTAATCGGCTCTCGTGATGGCAATGTGGCCGTTCAATATGATTTTGATACAATTACCCATTCATGGACTGAAAGCCATGTGTTTTCTCCTTACAATTACCAAAGCAAAGGGCGTTTTGGGTTTTCAGTTGAATTATCAGGTGAATACGCAATAATAGGATCTCCGGGTTATGATAAAAAGGGACTTATAGAAGTCCATAAATTGAATAATGGAAGTTGGGAAAAGGTATCATCTGTTTTTAATCCATTAGAGAAGAATGAAACATATTTTGGTGCTTCATTATCAATGAATAATCAGACAATTTCTATAGGGAATTATAATGGTGAAAAAGTTTTTACATATATAATAAATGATGCCGATGAATTATCCTTAACCAATACATTTGATTCTCCAAATAAATCTTTTGGGAAATTTGGTCGAAGTGTGGCCATTAATGATGATCACATGATAATTGGAGCTACATATGGGGAATCGGCATACATATATTCAAAAGATTCTTTCGGTGAATGGGGGATAGATAAGACGGTGAGTAGCGCAAATGGTGTGGAAAGCATCATAGGACAGAAAATACCTTGTATTGGAGGGTGGGCTGGTAATTATCCTTGCAAAGGAATCGATCTTTTTTCATTTCTTTCTCCTCAAGACTTAGGCGGAACAGAATTAAACGATATTTGGGGGTGGACGGATCCACAAACAAGTAAAGAAATAGCATTAGTTGGATTGAGGGAGGGAACGTCCTTTGTGGATGTAACGGATCCAGAGAATCCTTTCGTCTTAGGAATTTTGCCAACCCATACATATAGCAGCACTTGGCGTGATTTAAAGGTTTATAAAAATCATGTATATGTTGTAGCCGATAATGCAGGAAACCATGGTGTTCAGATTTTTGATTTAACTCAGCTAAGAGGCGTTACATCATTCACAACATTTACTGAAACAAATCATTATGATAATGTCGGAAGTGTTCACAATATTTTTATCAATGAACACACTGGTTTTGCCTATGTTGTTGGTATCAGCTCAGCTAAAACAACTGAATTACAATGTGGTTCTGGTTCGCATATTATAGATTTAACGGAACCAGCAAATCCGGAATTTTCTGGTTGTTTTGCACATTCAGGCACAGGGAGATCGGGAACAGGATACACTCATGACATTCAGGTTGTTGTATATGATGGCCCGGATCCTGATTATATTGGAAAGGAGATTGCTTTTAGTAGTAATGAAACAGCATTGAGTATTTCTGATTTGTCTGATAAGACCAAACCCGTAATAATATCAAAATATGAGAGTGGCGAATTTGGATATGTACATCAAGGTTGGTTAACAAAAGATAAAAATTATTTTATCGTAAATGATGAATTAAATGAATATTATGGTCAAAGCATACACCAAACATCCATCATATTTGATGTTTCTGATTTAGATAGTCCACAAATAGTTTCAACATATAAATCCAATCTAACGACAATTGATCATAATAATTATGTTGTGGATGATCTACTATATCAATCGAATTATTCCACAGGGCTTCGAATCTTAAGTATTAAGAACCCGCTTGAACCTATCGAAGCTGTGTTCTTTGACACGTATCCCGCAGGAGACATTGTTGAATTTGTAGGATCATGGAGTAATTATCCTTTTTTTAATAGTGGTACAATTGTAGTTACTTCAATTGAAGAAGGTCTTTACGTATTAAAACCAAATGGTAATATAAACCTTGGAACTGTAGAAGCGACAACAATTCCGGATCAATTTGATCTAAAACAAAACTATCCCAATCCATTTAACCCCGTAACAGAAATTCAGTATGACTTACCACATAGCGGCAATACAACATTAAAACTTTACAATACGTTGGGGGTAGAGGTTATGACTTTAACTAATGCGTTCAGAAATGCCGGTACCCATGTGGTTCCTTTTAACGGAACCGATTTACCCAGTGGAATATATTTTTATCAACTTCGATCTGGTGATTTTATTAAAACCAGAAAGATGTCTCTATTAAAATAACAAAATTCCCGGGAAAAATTATAGTTGAAGTATCCTAAATTCGCCGGACGTTTTTTAATATAATACTAAATATTGGAGGGGTGGCAGAGCCTGGCTGATTGCACCGGTCTTGAAAACCGGCAAGGGGAAACTCTTCGGGGGTTCGAATCCCTCCCCCTCCGCTCATCTTTAATCGCAGAGCTCATTACAATGAGCAAGCCGGGTGAGGATTTAATTTATGTGGACTGTCTATATTTTAAAATCTGAAGAAGGCATGAACTACACAGGTATGAGTTCTAATTTCGCAGATAGGATTATCGACCATAATTCGGGCAAAAACTATACCACAAGACGTGGCACTAATTGGAAATTAGTTTATTCTGAGAAGTGTAAAAACGCTAAAGAAGCACGAACACGTGAAAAATACTTCAAAAATAACGCGGGAAAAGAATGGCTCAAAAGAAGGGGGTATATTTAAAATGCTTCTTCACTGATCGTAATGAAATGTAGTTCAGCCCCTCCGCATTTTATCTATTTATTGATTTTCTCCTCAATTTACATCATGATCATTGCTTAATTTCCTCGTCAATTTTCTATGATAAATCCATCCGTAAAAGTTCGATTCGCACCCAGTCCGACAGGGGAACTCCATATTGGCGGTGCCCGTACAGCCCTGTTTAATTGGCTATTTGCCAAAAAAAATAAGGGACAATTTTATCTTCGTATTGAAGATACTGACCCGGAACGATCACAAGAAAAATATACGGAACAAATTTTAGAATCCTTATCCTGGCTGGGACTCCATTGGGATAAGCCGCTTCTATATCAATCGCAACGATTGGATGTGTATAAGGAAAGAGTGAAGGACCTGACTACTTCAGGCCATGTCTATCAATGTTTTTGCTCAAAGGATGATTTGCAGACGGCCCGAAACGAAGGCCATTATCAATATCCCGGAACATGCAGAAATTTATCGGAAGCAGATATTAAGCAGAAATTGAATCAAGGGATTGGATTCACCTTGCGATTAAGAATACCAGAAGGAGAGACCCGGTACAAAGATCAAATTTATGGTGATATTTCTGTAGACCATAAGGAGTTGGATGATTTTATTATTGTACGCTCAGATGGATCTCCAACCTATAATTTTGTTGTGGTGATTGATGACCATGATATGGGCATTACCCATGTCATTCGTGGAGAAGACCACGTTTCCAATACGCCCAAGCAGATCCAAATCTATAAGGCGCTTGGTTATGATGAACCCATTTTTGCTCATTTACCTATGATTTTAGGTCCGGATAAAAAACGATTGAGCAAACGCCATGGTGCACCCGGCGTTCAAAAATTTAAAAATGATGGGTATTTTTCTGGAAGTTTGTTGAATTATTTGGCCTTATTGGGTTGGAATCCTGGAACGGAAGAAGAAATATTTTCGATAAATGAACTGGCCGATGCATTTGATTTAAAACAGGTGCAGAAAAAAGGTGCCGTTTGGGATGAGAAAAAACTGCATTGGCTAAGCGGCCAGTATGTGATGGCAACATCCACTGACGATTTATTGAATGCCATTCGAGACAATGAACCTGATTGGGGAAAGGGGAGTGAAATCTCTTTGCTCATTTCCATTGTTGAACTCCTAAAAGTTCGGGCAAAATCGTTAATTGAATTTGTAAATCAATCAGAATATTTTTTCAATGATCCTGTAGCTTATGATGAAAAGGGATTGAAAAAAGCTTGGAAGGATGGTTCTGTAAATACACTTATATCTAATTTTGTCGAATCATTAATGACTTTACCCGCATGGCGCAAAGAAGAACTTGAAAGTACATTCAGATCATATGTATCAGAGAAAGAGTTGGGCTTGGGAAAGATTATTATGCCCGTTCGTTTGGCAGTATGCGGTACGTTAAACGGGCCATCTATTTTTGATATTATGGAATTAGTGGGAAAAGAAACTTGTATTCGACGTCTGGGTACGGCATTAGAAAGATTACCGAAATAAATGGAAGAAAACATCAAACCACGACATTTTATACAACGAATTATCGATGAAGATAACATTTCAGGGAAATTTGAAAATCGTATTCATACGCGATTCCCTCCTGAACCAAATGGCTATCTACATATTGGCCATGCAAAGGCTATTTGTTTAAACTTCAGTATCGCAAATGAATTCGGCGGTAAATGCAACCTGCGATTTGACGACACCAATCCAATTGCTGAAGAGGAAGAATATGTACAATCTATTCAAACGGATGTTAAATGGTTGGGATATGATTGGGAAGACCGATTGTATTTCGCTTCAGATTATTTTCAACAGCTATATGATTATGCAGTTGATTTAATTAAGAATGAAAAGGCTTATGTCTGCGACCTTACTGCAGATGAAATCCGAAATACGCGGGGTAACTTAAAAGAAGCCGGAAAAGAGAGCCCCTATCGTAATCGTTCCATAGATGAGAATATGGTCTTGTTCACACAAATGAAAAATGGCGATTTTTCCGATGGTAGCCATACGCTGAGAGCTAAAATTGATATGGCGCATCCTAACATGAATATGCGAGACCCGGTTATTTACAGAATTCTTCATGCCCACCATCACCGTACGGGAGATGACTGGTGTATTTACCCGATGTATGATTGGGCCCACGGATTGGAAGATTCGATTGAAGGCGTAACCCATTCTCTATGTTCTTTAGAATTTGAAGACCATCGTCCCATATATGACTGGTATTTGGATGCGTTAGGGGTTTATCACCCTCAGCAAATTGAATTTGCCAGACTAAACTTAAGTTATACAATAATGTCCAAACGATTGTTAAAGCTATTGGTGGATGAGGATCATGTATCAGGATGGGATGATCCCCGGATGCCCACACTGTCGGGTCTAAGACGTCGAGGATATACCCCTGAAGCCATAAGAACATTTATGGATGAAATCGGGATTGCCAAACGGAATAATGTGATGGAAATGACAAAGTTGGAATCCACGTTAAAAGGTGATTTAAATAAACGATGTGAAAGACGAATGGCTGTTTTGAATCCGCTTAAAGTGATAATTACCAACTACCCTGAAGGGGAGGACGAATTACTGGATGCGATAAATAACCCTGAAGACGAGACGGCAGGAAAACGTCAAGTACCATTTGGTCGCGAATTAACTATAGAGCAAGATGATTTCATGGAAGATCCACCGAGAAAATTTTTCCGATTGGGACCCGGTCGAGAAGTTCGATTACGTTATGCATACTTTATTACTTGCAATGAAGTGATTAAAGACGATGATGGAAACGTCATTGAATTAAAATGTACCTACGATCCTAAAACAAAAGGGGGTACTTCACCGGATGGGCGTAAAGTAAAAGGGACGATTCATTGGGTGTCATCGAAACATGCCATCGGTGCAGAAGTAAGATTGTATGATCGACTATTTCGCGTCCCCAATCCAGCGTCAAAAGAGAATTTCATTGACGCATTGAATCCAGATTCTCTCACCGTTTTGAAAGATTGTAAACTAGAGCCGGAATTGGAAAGCGCAAAGATAGGCATTCCAGTTCAATTTGAACGATTGGGGTATTTTTGCAAAGATCCCGATTCTAAAGAAACACTCATTTTCAATCGAACCGTTCCATTACGGGACTCATGGGCAAAAATTGAAAAACAATTACAATCGGGTCAGAAAAATTAGCATTAAGAATAAATCTTAAAACCGAGTAATTTAGAAGCGCATGTTTACCAAAACTAAATCAATCTTTTCTATATTTTTATTAGCTGGCGTCATATATGGGGCGCCACCCGCTCTTCATGTTTATATCATTCCTTTTGATAACACTAAAACTGATGTTGCAATTGGATGGCTCGCAGATGGTTTAGCGGAGATGGTGCATAAAACATTAAGCCAGCATGATCGTATTTATCTTAAGAATAAAGAAGGATTAGAAGAAATAATGACAAATCGATCATTGCTTCTTCAGCAGAGACCGGGGACGAAGAACCTACTTGTTCTTGGGAAATTTGAAAGGGCACTCAATAAAATAACCATTTCAATTCAATTAATTGATCTCGCTACGTGGGATGAACTTTCTATTAATAAACTACGCGGAGACTACAACAATATTAATGGCATTAACCAAAAGTTATCGGATACGATTAATACAATGTTAATGCCCTATTTACCCAAAGTTGAGAAAGGTCCCTATCCCACACTTACAGAAGGTAAGCGGATGCGAACACCGCCTACTTATGGTGAAAAAGCAATTAATGTTGGTTCATCTATTGATGCGGCCATTATTGATTTAGAGAAAAAATTGGATTTAAATATTGGCGCCAGAGGCGAAATAGACCCCAAAGGTCTGCGGGAAGAAAACGGAGAATGGGTTCTGGACATTTCACAAAATGATTATGAGAACGATCGTCCGGAGAACCAATCAAACACCAATATGATGTTGGAAGTTTTAACCAATTTAATGGACAATCCTTACCAGGTGGAATTGAAGCGACCTCAATTTAATTATGATCCGGATAATCGTAAAGAATTTCAAATAGTTATGTCGGTAAACTATGAATTAAAAGGGTCTATCATTAAAGATATGTTAACGTCTTTACCCTATTCTGGGCTCAAACAAGATGGCAACCTCACCGTCTTTTATTTTAATCGGGATAAATATAATTTTCCCGAAGAGATTACGCAAAATATTCAATTGGGAAAGTACCGTACAATTCCCGTCATTCAGCTCTTGGATTCACAAGGGAATCCATTGGCAGTTCTGGTTGATACACCCGATCATAATATTCATGGATTGAACAGTAAGCGCGTCTTTTATAAACCATTTCATTTCTTTTCTCCACTGATCGATTTTACTGTTGGCGGATGGTCTATGCAAGTGGCACTTGAAACTGTTGAAATTCCAGTGATATATACATTCAATATGGACGTGAATACTGCTGATAATATCAGCCGAATTAGTCTAAAATTCATTCCAGAAAATGAATTGCACGCTTTCTTGAGCAAACTGCTCTAATTAAAAAAATATTATGAAAAATCGAATTTTGATATGCATCATGGCATTAGCTGTGCCCATTATTTTTGGTCAAAATATAGTGCCCACTATTAAATTGAAAAAGCTCAATGGTCAATCTGTTATGCTCCAGAATTATCTCAAGGAAGGTCCTGTCCTGATCAACTTTTGGGCCACGTGGTGCGCCCCCTGCAAAAAAGAAATGGTTTATCTGGATCAATTTGAAAAAAAATACAAAGATAAGGGGCTCTCCATTTTGGCCGTGAGCATCGATAGCCAAAAAAGCCTTTCCCAAGTACGGAGTTATATTCGATCAAAAAAATACACCTTTGAAGTTTTCCAAGATCCAAATAGTCAAACCTTTAAAAAATTAAACGGCAACCTTATGCCTACCAACATCCTAATTAATAAAGATGGAAAAATACTCTGGAGACATTATGGTTATCTCCCGGGAGATGAGACCGAGATGGAAAAAGAAATAAAATCTGCACTCAAAATAGATTCATAATCTTATCATGAATTTCCTGGGTCGACCTTTATGGGCAATCATGCTGGTTAGTGTCGGATTTGGTCAAATTTCCATTTCCGGAAATACTTACGTGGGGTATGGCAAAAGTAAAAATGACTTCAATTTTTCTGAAGATCGCGTGGATTTAAATGGTTATTGGAATAACTGGACAGGATGGCTCCAGTTTGAGTTAGCTGACCCACCCCAATTAGGTCGGGATGTGAAAGGGCTTCGAAAGTTCCGTGTAGAATATTCTAAGAATTCATACACCATAAAATTTGGAGATCTTTACGAATTTTGGGGCAAAGGTTTGGTTATGAATATGGTAGACGATCAAGCCATTAATTTCGATACAGGAATTCGAGGCGTACTTGTAAGTTGGTCAAATGATAAATACTATTATGATGCTTTAGGCGGTACACAAGAGATTTGGCGATCCTCAAACCAAGTAGTAGGCTTCGATGATCGCGTTCCAAATTACGGCATTGATAATAAAATGGTTGGCGGACGAGCGGGGATGATGTTTGATCAATCATTTATCGAGTTTCAATTGTTGAATGTAAATGAAGATCACCCAAATCCAGGGACAAATATAACTGAAGACATTTCCCATAAATTATACGGTATAAACTTCAATTATTTTGGAAAATCATCAGATTTTACAATCGAACTGGCTAAAAAAGATAGAAATGGATCGGGTATATATGGTGACGGAAATATTTATTTAGGTCCATGGTCAATAGGCCTTTCTTATAAGAATTATCTTTTTGCTTCTTTATCTCCATATGAAAGATGGGATTTTGTAAATAATACGGGTGGCGCCCTTACACTTCAGCAAATGCCAACTGTATTCAAAGAACATAACACAAGTCTGTTGGGGAAGATTACACACATAATTGATTATAACGATGAACTGGGATTTCACCTAAGGGCTGAGGGCCCTCTATTTGCAGAAACGATGTTAGCGATTCATTATTCCCAATCCAGTCGGCACAATGAATGGATAATGGATCAAAATTGGGAATGGGAAAAAAGTGAAAGCAAAAAAATATACCCTTCCACTGACCCTTTATATAACCCTTTCAAAGAATATTTTGCTGAAATTAATGGTTATGCATTGGACAATAAATTCTATTATGTAATTGGATACGCCAGAACGGAAGATGTTGTGGATATTTATTTAAACCGCGCTTCTGATGTATACCGATCATACAGTTATGAATTTTTAGAGGCCAAAACGATTCCGACCCATTTCACATACCGCTTGGGCAACCTATATAGTATCGATATCCTTTTTGAATACCAGGAAAAGAAAAAAGGCGTAAAACTATTTTCGAATTATCCTGAATTGGGTCAAGATTTATTCGATTCATTATATCTAAATGATAAACAGATTAATCGTTTCATCAGCCTCGGTGTTGCCAAATCACCTCGTTGGTCAGCCACCCTCAGTGTGGATTATTCAAATACGGATGAGAGAATTGTCATTGATAATGATAGAAAAAATAACGCTATCGAAAAAGCATTGGACACACTTTGGGATACATCCCTCACATGGGCTAATTTTGAAATGGTTTTCAATGTAAATCAAAAAACCCGATTATCATTATCATACGGATCACAGCGTGGCGGCGTATTTTGCAGCAATGGTGTTTGCCGATATATTCAGCCCTTTGAGAACGGTTATAAACTTGGAATAATTTCATCCTTTTAGATAAATTGACAGGTTCATTTTATGCATGTAATAAATATTTTGAGGTTTACTTGAAGAAAATCTTTTTATCAATTGTAATCGCTTTTTCATTTTGGACTTGCGAGGATAAAACTCAGTTGACACAGGAATTGGATACCATTGTTGTTTCGCCTGTGAGAAGCATTCTTCAACTTGGGCAGACTGTTCAGTTTAATGCCCTGGCGATTGACAAATCGAATTCTTCCATGGATATCCCGGTCACATGGTCAACAACAAATGATCAGATTGCAACCATTACCAAAGAGGGCTTGGTGACTGCTGTAGGACAGGGCGAAGCTAATATTTATGCAACGGTGGATAATATTCAGGGGATGGCAGAAGTACTAGTGAGTACCGATCGCCGCCGCGTTTTAAGTGAAATGTTCACCTCAAGTACATGAGGACCATGCGCATCCGCGGAGCGGATATTAAATGCATCTTTAAAACCGGCTACAGTGAATTATGTGGGTTATGGATTAGACACAATGTGGACACAGATATATTATCATGTCTGGTGGCCGGGCCAGGGGAATGACCCCATGTATTTGGCCAATACATCCATGAACCGTACACGCAATAATTATTACGAAAATAATTATACACCCCATATGTTTACCAATGGAAAAGATTCAGGCTCAAATACTACGAATTGGAAAAACGACCCAAAGGAATATCTGGATGATGTGGGTTTGTATGGGGTCAGGATTTCTGGGACTCAATCAGGGAATGATATTTCCTTTGATGTTGAACTCGATGCGGTGAAGTCTACCTCTAGTTCAAGAGATTTAAGATTATTTATTGCCACGGTTATGGATACGGTAAAATACTCTGGTTCTGCCAATGGATTAACGGAACATCACAATGCAGTGATTGATTTAATAACAGGTGATACAGGTAAAAGTATAAAACTATTTAGTGGCGTAGTTACCAAAGAATCTTTCTCTTGGTCAATGAGAACAGAATGGATTAATCATTCAGATTTGACATATAATATGTCTGGGTTAAAAGTGGTTGCCTGGATTCAGGATTATAGCAACAAGGAAATACTCCAGGTTAACGAGTTGAATTTTGATTAAAATTCCAATTAATTTGGTTTGGGAGCTTAATCAGGCTGATTAAATTCCCGACCCTATTTAATAATTAATAGGAACTTTTCAGATCATATTTTGGGGTGTCGTCTAACGGTAGGACATCAGGTTCTGGTTCTGAGGGTCGGGGTTCGATTCCCTGCACCCCAGCAAAATAAATAATATGTGCTTAGTCAAACTAAGACCATTGATATTAGAAAATTTAAATGCGCCCGTAGCTCAACTGGATAGAGTGTCTGGCTACGGACCAGAAGGTTGGGGGTTCGAATCCTCCCGGGCGTGCTTTTATTAGTTATATTTCATGTATTATTTCTATTACCACTGGCCCGTTCGTCTAGTGGTTAGGACGCCGCCCTCTCAAGGCAGTAACACGGGTTCGACTCCCGTACGGGCTACAAGAAAGATTGAATCCATTTTATAACGGGGTTTTTCTTGTCTATTCCATACAGACTCCCTTTGTAAATTCATATTATCTAATTCTGTAACCGATTGGTACATAAGTTAGATATCCTGTCATGACAATTGATCAAATCGCCATATTCAGCATTATCATATTGACTTTTGCCCTATTTATCTGGGGGAGATGGCGCTATGATATTGTTTCCATTATTGCGCTGTGTATTCTGTTTATTGCCGACCAGGTATTGGGCGGTGAAAAATCAAGTTTAATTATGGATACGTCTAATATATTTATGGGCTTTGGGCACCCGGCGGTAATTACGGTGGCTGCAGTACTGATTATCAGCAGGGCACTTCGTAATTCAGGCGTGGTGGATGTCATTGCCCGGCAAATAACGCCCTTTTCAAAATATCAGGTTACCCATATTTTTAGCTTGAGCGGCGTCGTATCAATATTCTCAGCAATTATGAACAATGTGGGGGCACTTGCCCTCATGTTGCCGGTAGCACTTAAAACTTCAGTGAAGCAGAAGCGTTCACCCTCTGTTATTCTCATGCCCCTGGCATTTGCCAGTATCCTGGGCGGAATGATCACCATGATAGGGACACCGCCGAATATTATCATATCCACTCTCCGCCAATCCCAGTATATGGAACTCAAGACCCAGGCGCTCGCTGATAAGACTTCACCGGCTGCTGAATATTTTGCATCACAGAATATTAATGTGGAACAATTTCATCCAGAACCATTTGGCATGCTGGATTTCAGTCCAGTTGGAGGAATTATTGCCATCCTGGGTGTGCTCTTTGTCGTACTGATAGGCTGGAGATTCATCCCAAAAGAATCATATAAAAAACCAGGTACAGAATCGCTATTTTCCATTGATGAATATATAACTGAGATTCGTATCCCCAAGGGTTGCAAATTCATTAGTAAGAAGGTCAGCGAGATCGAAAAATATACGGAAGACAGACTGATAATAATTGGCTGTATATCCAAAAATGGGAATATTCATACTCCCCGGCAGGATCAAATCATAGGAGAAGGAGACAGGTTTCAAATTCAAGCGGATCCAGTAGATTTAAAGTTAATGATGGATGAGTATGGCCTCAGACTTACAAAAAAGATGCGGGCACGGATAGATCAGCTGAAAGATGAAGATACCACTTATAAAGAAGTATTAATTACACCTGATTCACCGCTAGTAAAAAAGGATCGGACGTATTTTCGAAGGCGCACCTCAAATTCACTGATACTGATGGCGGTGGCACGCCAGGGACAACCAATTCGTAAACGGTTGGGGAATGTCATATTCCGGGTTGGAGATGTGCTGCTTATTCAGGGGAATATAGATAATCTTGATGATAATATCAGTTCATTGAACCTGGTACCCCTGGCTCAGCGAGAAGTACAGGTAGGCATATTTTCGCGGGTCAGTTTGGCGCTGTTAATTTTTGGCGGTGCAATTGGATTAAGTATGGCCGGACTCCTGCCTACTACATTGGCTTTTGTGGGCGCCATTTTATTATATGTCTTTACTGGCATTCTCCCTGTTCGTGAATTGTACCAGCATATCGATTGGCCGATTATTGTCCTGTTAGGAGCAATGATCCCGGTGAGTGCTGCGCTGCAGACAACCGGAAGTACCCAGTTAATCGCTGAGTTTATGGTACACATGACCGGAAGCTTGCCAAGCTGGTCTATTATAGCTATTATCATGATTATTACAATGTGTCTTTCAGATATCATCAATAATGCCGCTACTGCCCTGATTATGGCACCAATTGCCGTTGGTATTGCCGTATCTATGGGCGTGAGCGCTGATCCCTTTTTGATGACGGTTGCTGTGGGAGCGTCTTGTGCTTTTTTAACCCCCATCGGCCATCAGTGCAATGCCCTGATCCTCGGGCCGGGCGGCTACCGATTTTCTGATTACTGGAGAATGGGATTACCTCTGGAATTTCTGATTGTTATTGTGGGTACCCCTTTGATACTCCATTTTTGGCCACTTTAATTAATCCTCACCTAATTTTTAAAGTCATTGTACAAGAGTGGGAGAAGGTCAATTAACCTGCCTCTAGATTAAATAGCCCCTCACAGGCTTTTTTGTTTTAAAAAAGAAACACCCAGATTGGTGTATAGTTTTTTGTAAGTTACCTATTGGTGTGTGGCCATCACTGGTTCAGACACTTGACTAATCAATTTTTTCCACAGTTATTGGAGGTTAAAATGAAACAAAGATATGCAATGGGCTATCTGTGCTTTTTCTTAATAATACCATTAATGGCAGGTGATGATAATATGGCGAGGAAAGCCAATTATCAATTAGCAGGAAGATTTGCACCCTATAAAATTAAAAAGCTCTTGTACAGTACATCTATTAATCCCAAATGGATTGAAGGGACAGAAAAATTTTGGTATGAATGGGAGACATCCGAAGGAAAAACATTTTATGTGGTTGATCCAATAAGAGGTAAAAAGGAACAAATATTTGACAATGATAAAATAGCCGCTGAATTGACCCGCATTTCCCTTGATCCATGGGATGCGCAGCATCTACCTATAGAAAAAAT
>Ga0208765_1001367_pt1 | contig 14868 bp, 12 predicted proteins | sample ETNtaG_2_FD_185783 | JGI IMG/M metagenome (GOLD analysis project Ga0208765, IMG submission 185783) | Marine microbial and viral communities from oxygen minimum zone, Eastern Pacific Ocean - ETNP201406SV203 (SPAdes) (version 2) | ecosystem: Environmental > Aquatic > Marine > Oceanic ... | reverse complement strand
GGATTCCAAGTGATAATGGGCTCCAATACTCACGACACGCTGTCGGCCGAATTAGATGGCCGTGAAATGATTGTAGTTCACCGAAATGATGATCCAGCATCAATTTTGGACGCCATTCCGGGAGATCGTTGCTACATTATTGGCGGTGGAAAAACCTATGCCCGCTTTGCCCCGTTTCTAACCCACCTATATATCACGCCCCACCCATTGGTTTTTGGCAAAGGCATTCCCCTGTTTGATGGGGTGATCCCAGATCTCGAGTTGGTATTTCAACAAATGGTTTCCGTGGATGAAAAAGGCGGTATATTTCAATACCAGTATAAGGTAAAGAAATCTTAAAAAAACATCTGATATATTTTCTTATTCTTTCAATTTCATTTTCGTTGGAAGTATATAGTGGTGGAAAACTATCTCCCAACCAAGCCGCTATGGATGTGACCCACTATGACATTCGTTTAAAAGTTGATCCTTACAAAAAGACCATTGGCGGCACAGTCAATATCACATTTGTGTTGATAAATAAAACCGATATGATTGAGATTGATTTATTAGACCAATTCAATGTTTCTGGCACATCTATAAATGGCATGAATCTGTCCTTTGTGCATAAGGGACATAAAATTCTCATTCATAATCCTGGTTTGGATATTTTTAAAACCCATATCCTAGAGATTAAATATTCCGGGCAGCCTCCCATTGCCAAAAGGCCACCTTGGGATGGTGGTTTCACCTGGGAGAAGAGCAAAGACGGACATCCTTGGATTTCTGTATCATGCCAGGCAAACGGTGCTTACATTTGGTATCCTTGTAAGGAACACCCTAGTGATAAACCGAGTGGGGTGGATATTTCAATTACGGTTCCAGACCCTCTGTTTGTCGCATCTAATGGCTTACTACAATCAACTTATAAGGAAGGTGATAAATGGACCACCTGGCATTGGCGGACAGAATACCCCATCAGTACTTACAATGTGAACTTTACCGCTGGATATTTTGAAGCTGTTGAAAAAACCGCCTACATATTAGATAAGCCCTTAAAATTGGCATATTATGTTTTACCTGAAAAACGGAATGGGGCAAATGAGTTACTTAATGATGCAGAAGAATACCTAAATTTTTATGCACGAAATTTTGGGCAATACCCATGGATGAAAGAAAAATTTGGTTTGGTACATACACCATACTGGGGCATGGAGCACCAAACTATCAATGCCTATGGAAACGATTATAAAAAAACAAAACTAGGATATGATTTTCTCATGTTTCATGAAATGGGGCATGAGTGGTGGGGAAACTATTTAAGCGTAGCAGACTGGGCTGACTTTTGGATTCATGAGGGGTTTGATACTTATGCAGAGGCTCTTTTTGTAGAGGAAAAATATGGAGAAGCCGCTGCAAAAACTTTTGTGAATAATCGCTATAAAAAGAATATTCAAAATAAACAAATTGTCGTACCTGTAAAAAACACAACAACAGAGTATAAAACTGACAATGATGTTTATTATAAAGGGGCCCACATTCTTCATACCTTGCGATATTTGGTTGGGGATGAAGTATTGCGAGAAAGCTTAAAAGAATTTATTCATATGCCGAAGGAGCTTCCACAAAACCAAACATCCACAAAAGAGTTCATTTCCTTAATCCATGAAAACTCAGGTGATAATATTCAATGGTTTTTTGATCAGTACTTATACCAAATTGAGCTCCCAACCCTTGAAATAGAAGAAGAAATAATAAAGAATAAAAAATTTATTGATTTATGGTGGCAGAACGATGGATTCAAAATGCCCATGGACATTTCTTTCCAATCATTTGATGGGCAAAGAGATCGAAAACTTATGTTGAATAACTCTCCAACTCGCATTGCAATTCCTTTAAAATCAGACTTGATTATTGATCCCGATAATTGGGTATTATTTAACCTAAAACAAAAATCTAAATAAAATGCAATACCCTAAAGTCAAAATCACAACCGGTGGAATATTACTTATAACCATTATTTTTGTATGTTGGATACATCATCCGCTACCGCCCTATCAAGGTGAATTACCTTTGTCTGGTTTAAAAAGCCCAGTGGATGTTTTTACAGATGAATTTGGTGTGCCTCATGTGTTTGCCAACAATGAAGATGACTTGTTTTTTACAGCCGGCTATCTTGCGGGCAGAGAACGTCTCTTTCAGCTTTCCACCGTAGCCCTCGCTGTTAGGGGTGAATTAGCATCTGCGTTAGGAGACCAATATCTGGGGAGTGATATATATTTACGCACTTGGCGAATTCACGATATAGCCAAGAAGATGGTTGAATCCATGGAGCCGAAAAATAAAAGAATCTTTGAATCATTTTGTGATGGAATCAATTATCGAATAGATGAAATAAAAAAAGATGCACCAATTGAATTCAAAATATTAGGCATTGATCCGCCTTATTGGGATCCCAGTATTGTGGCTGGTTATGCGCGTATGATGGCTCACGAAATGCAAGGAGCCTGGGAGCCGGAAATTGTGTATGGTGCTGTGGCGTCTTATTTTGGTGAGGAAAAATTGGCAGACCTTATTCCCGGCTATGATAAGGATAAACCCACTATCGTCGAAACATCATTGAAATACTTGAAACCCGTGTTTGACGAAATTATTACTCAGGAATTCACAATACGTGACTTGTTTGGCAAACACAATGCAGATATTGGATCTAATAATTGGGTGGTGTCGGGAAAGTTAACCGCATCGGGCAAACCGCTGCTAGCCAATGATCCTCACCTTGCTTATTCACAACCACCACGCTGGTTTGAAATTCACTTAAAGGGGGGAAGGTTCAATGTTTCCGGAGTGTGTATCGCCGGTATTCCAATGCCAGTCATTGGACAAAACGAGCACGTGGCCTGGGGATTCACCAACAGCATGGTTGATGATTTAGATTTTTTTATTGAAACAATTAATCCTAAAAATCCTAATGAATATCGTTCTGGCGATAATTGGCTGCCCATGGAGTTAGTTCAAGAAACTATTCCACTTGAAAACGGTAAAGACACAACTATTACAATTCGCATAACCCATCATGGGCCCATTATTAGCGACATTCACGGACTATTGAAAAATAAGAACGTTGCTATGTCTATAGCATGGACCGGTCATTGGAACACTCCAGAAATGGATGCATGGGTATCGATTAACAACATGAAGAATTGGGGCGATTTTAGCAATGGTATTAAAAAATTTGGCGTCCCCGGACAAAATATTGTTTATGCAGACGTAAAAGGGAATATAGGTTGGCGCCCTGCCGTGTATGTACCTATCCGAAAACAGGGATCCAGCATGATTCCTCGCCCAGGAGAAGACCCATCTTTTGATTGGAAAGGTAAGATACCGTTCGAAAAAATGCCTTTTTTATACAACCCAGAAAAGGGATATATCTCTACGGCAAATAATAAAACAATAGGAGATGATTTTCCATATTATATCAGCAAATTATGGGCCGATCCGAGCAGAATAGAACAAATAAACCGAAGACTGGATTCAATGGACAATATGTCAGTGGAAAAAATGAAATCGGTCCAATTGGATCAAACGTCACCATTTGCCCAAGAGATTTTGCCATTTATTTGGTTAACAGAAACAGGAGAAGAAACAGGCAACCTTAAAAGGGCATATGAGTTTTTAAAGGTGTGGGACGGTGTTGAAGATGTAGATTCTGAGGCAGCGCTGATATTTCATGCAACTATGCGTAACCTTGTTTTGAATCTTTATGGAGATGAACTTGCTCTCCTTGGGCAAAATTATTTGGAGGCCTATACAGGCTTAAAATATTTGGTCCATCGCAAAATTCGAGAAATTTTCAAGACAGGCGAATCTTCCTGGATTGATAATATAACCACACCCAACCATGTTGAAACATTAAATGAAATAATATCAAAGTCTGTTGCCGACGCTATAATAGAATTAGAAGAATCTTTTGGTATAAATATTTCCAATTGGAAGTGGGGCGATGCACACTCCTTAACCCACCCGCATATGTTATCAAAAGTAAAATTATTAGATTGGCTCTTTGATTTAAACGTTGGTCCGTTCCGATCGGGTGGTTCAGACAAATCACCCAATGCGGGTGGATACTCTTTTAATAAACCCTATCATCAGAACGCAGGTGCGTCCATGAGAAGAATTGTAGATTTCAGCAATATGAATGAAACACAATTCATTTTGCCAACAGGCCAGTCAGGGATTCCCAGCAGCCCTCATTATCGTGACCAGGCGGAGATGTACCACAGCGGTGAATATCGCACAACATGGTTTGATGAAGATTATATTCGATCTAGTAAGCGTTTTCGACATCTTATTTTAACCCCCTAGTCTATGATTGAATTAATCCTTTATTCTGCCTTTGTCCTGTTATTGGTTAGGCACCGGTTCTTTTGGGTGGCCCGTCGTCCAAAATTATCATCCAAAGATTCTCCTCTCATTATGGCCCATCGAGGCCTTAAAACGAATTCACCAGAGAATACAATTTCATCATACAAAGAAGCAATAGCCGCTGGTTTTGGTGCCCTTGAATTAGATATATTACAAACAAAAGATGGAGAGTTAATTTGCTCTCATAATTTCGATTTAGAAAGAGAATCAAATGGTGTTGGCTGGGCCCAACACAGCGACTATAACAAATTGAAAGACATCCAAATGGGCGTTTACACCCACCCACGAAACACACAAACCATTGCAAGACTTGAAGATGTGTTGAATGAAATACCAAAAAATATATTTTTAAATATTGAAATTAAAACCCGCACTATTTTTGATTTATCTGCATCAAAAACATTTGGTAAACTCTTTAAAAGATGCGAAATAAAACATTCATTCATGGTGTCGTCTTTCAACCCGGTTGTTGTTGCATATTTTCGCCTATTATTCCCTAAAATCTCTATTGGTTATATTCTAAAGAATATAAAATGGTTGTGGACAACTCACTGGTTACATCCAGACTATTTACACCCTCGTGCGGATTTAATTGACAATGAATTATTAGAGATGAGTCAAAACCATAGCCTTTCTTTAAATCTTTGGACCGTGAATACACTACCAGCGTTAGAATGGTGTAAACAAAACAATATTTCTGGAATTATTTCTGATAATCCAAAAGCAATTCATGTATAAAATAGAGAAAGTTTCCCCAGAGGTCGTGCGCCCCCTTCGCCATAAAGTCCTTCGTCCACACCTACCTTTTGAAGCATCCCGCTTGCCATCCGACAACGACCCTGATGCAATTCATTTTACACTAAAAAAAGACGATACTATTTTAAGTGTTGCATCGCTTTATTCTGAATCACTTGAAGCTATGCCTAATAATAATACCTTCCGACTTCGAGGAATGGCAACAGAACCATCCGAACAACGAAAAGGGTTTGGGGCGATGGTTTTACATGGCGCAATCGATCATTTGAAAAAGGAAACCGATGTGGAAATTTTGTGGTGCAATGCCCGTGTAACAGCGTTTGGATTTTACGAAAAAATGGGTTTTACAATCTTGGGAAAAGTATTTGATATCCCAAACCTTGGCCCTCATAAAACAGGATTTATTGAACTATGAAGTTAATTACAGTTCAAGAATTACATAATCTTATGAATAATAACGAACGAATTACTTTGGTTGATGTCAGGGAAAGGGGGGAGCGGGTTATGGCTTCAATTAAAGGATCCACTCATGTCCCAATGATGGCTATTCCACACCAACTTGAGATATTTAATAAAGATGAACCTATTTATCTATTCTGCCACTCAGGTGTCCGCTCTGCACAAGCTTGTTTATATCTGGAGCAACAAGGCTTTGATTCTGTAAATATTATAGGGGGCATTCATGCTTGGTCTACCGAAGTTGATTCATCAGTCCCAACATATTAAACTAGTTATAAAATAATATTAATTTATAATTTCTCATCTTATTTTCCTAAAAACAATTATTGGAGAGATGAAAAATGAAAAAAGCAATCAGGTCTTTAAGTTTTATTTACTTGCTTTCCACAGTTTTATTTTCGGAAAGCAACACAAGTGGAAAAGTGTTTTTTAATCACACGACAGATTTGAGTGAAGATGGAATGAATGCGTTTAATATGAAACGCGCCTATCTAACCTTAGCTAATGATGTCAGTGAATCTGTGTCTTACAAAGTAACCTATGATATGGGGAGCAATGATGATGGTAGCGCACACACAGCATTTTTAAAAGTAGCTATGGTTAAATTAAAAACAAATTTTGGGGACGTATCTTTAGGCATGCAGGGTATGAATATGTTCAAAACCATGGAAAACACCTGGGGACACCGCTTCATAGCTAAAATGCCAATGCACACTTATAAGTATTCTGCATCTGCTGATTTGGGTATTGGTTTGAGCCAGTCGTTTGGCCCCGTATCTACCAGTGTTCTTATTACCAATGGCGGCGGCTTTAAAAAAGCAGAATTAGACACCCATAAAAAGTTGTCCATCCATGCGGTTTACGGTGAATCAAAATTGAATAAGAAAGACGGTTTTAATGGAGGTTTAAGTTTTTCAATGGAACCTTACGATAAGGATTCACTTAACACAGAAAATACTTATGTAACCGGCATATTTGCCGGTTACGCCGGTAATGGTTTCCGTGGTGGTTTTGAATTAGACACAAAAACTCAAGAGGGCCTGTCTGGGCAAATTATTTGTATATACGCCACATATAAAATCAATGATAAAATATCTATTTTAGCCAGATTAGATCAAGCGGATGCCAATAGGTCAGAAGATAGTGATGGAATTCAGGCGATTATTGCAGGTATTCACTACAATGCTGCAAAAGGCCTAACCATTGCTCCTACAGTTAGAGTCAAAGCTCCGGAAGATGGGGATTCAGAAAATTCAATCGTATTGAATTTTCAGTTTGATTTCTAAATCAAAAAGATTGGACCTAGGAATCTATTGTCCTTGGCAACACTACGTAAAGTGCCGCACCACACAAACAGGCTAGTAGCCCTTTATGCCACCCCATTTGATGTGGGAGGAGGCCGCTCTCCTGAATCCAGGAAAGGATGGCAAACATAATTCCGAAAGATGAAAGATATAGCCAAATAAATTTTTTCATAAATCTTTTTGGGGTCTTATAAATTTAGCCACGATTTTTTCCAGGCGTCTAAGTCTATGGCCAATGAAGCATCTGCTACAATAGTCCCGGACATCAAGGCAATCCTGCGAACAATTCCCCCTTTTTCTGCTTCCAGGCGCCGCTCTTCCAAATGGCCAACATTTGTTACATCACTGCGAAAATATTTCTTTTTTGATTCTGGGATAGATTGAAAAAATGAATGGGATAGCGAAACATCATCGCGGTTCAGATTCCGAATGGTAACCGTTTTCTTGGTTTTGAGTGAGTAGGTTTTATCAATCATTTAAATAATTCCTGCTAATTCCTGTAAAAGACGCCAGTTTTTCAAGCGATCTTCTTGTGTTTCCATTATGATTTCGTCCGGATTTCCATCTTTATCAAAATGTTTTGCAAATCGACCTTCTGTTTTAGCAAATGAAATAAAGTCAGTCGCATCTTCAGTTTTTGGATTAATAAACCAATCTTTATTTTTAGCCGGGTTCCCCTGAAGTGAAAGTCGTTCGGAAAATCTATCGCCTTTACTTGGGTCATAAATGAAAACTGGGAATGCGCGAGAATCTGCTGCCAGTTTTGCTTGATTCATTGCCATATCATCTGCTACGCCATGCTCTGGTTGGCAAGTTGTATAAGCATTAATAACAGATGGTCCCTGGTATTCATTTGCAGCCATAATGGCTTTGTAGAAATGATTGGTGTGTGCGGCTGTCGTTTGTGCGACAAACACATCTGGATGCATCATACATAGATTAGCAATTTCTTTTCTTCTTTCTGTTTTTCCACCAATTTCTTTTCCAACCATTGACATTTTTGCATCTTGGCCTGTAAATGTAGCGGTTGATGCTTGTCCGCCCGTATTAGAATAAACCTGCGTATCTAAAATAAGAACATTAATATTCATTCCAGATGCCAACATACGAGACATAGCTTGAAAGCCAATATCTACCATAGCGCCATCACCGCCAATTGCCCATAATTTCTTATCTTGCCATCCTATTTGATCCCAACGAGCTCGAATTCCCATTGCGTCAGCTGATACATTCTCAAACAATGAATTTGTCCATGGCACCATAAAAGGATTATAAGGATACGTTGAACCATAAACGGTGTTACACCCTGTTGCTGCCACAAGCCCAATACTTTCTTTGCCATAAACAAAACCCGTTGCTGCCAACATCATTCGCAAAGCTGTTCCTTCTCCGCAACCCATACAAGACCCAGCGCCACCAGTAAACAACATGGAATCGCTTGCTAACATCATATCAACCAAAACGCGTTCATTAATATAATCAGACGGCGTTTCGCCTAATGTATTAAAAAAGTCAAACGCTCCTTGGTAGGTTGGAACTGTTTCATCTTTTTTTGTTATCATAGAAAGCGCTTGGTGGTCTCCGCATGCGTCTACGCATTCTGCGCATCCTTTACATTTTGTTGGATCTACAAAAATCCCAAATTTTGCAGGTTCTTTACCTTGCTTCGCTGGAACCTTGTAAAATTTATTTGTGTCTGCCCACTGTTGTGAAACCCATCCTTTTAATTCTCCAGACTCTAATTTTGAAATTGTTTCTTCAAGTTTTGATTCTGGAATAGCTTTCCCTAGAATAGCTGTATCTGGGCACTGAGTTACACATTCCATACAGGCAACACAATTATCTGATAAAAACTCAGGTATGTCTGGCGCGATGTAGCTAAAATCACGGAGGACACCAGTCCCAGCTGGAATTAGGCTTCTAGCGGTGGAAATATCTGCTGGCAGTCCTTCTTCCGCCGTTCCATCATTATATGCGCCTACAATTCTATCGTTAAAATCTTGAATATCTAAAATGTCATGGGCAGTTTTTTTATTTAATTCTGAAACTAAGACACTCATGCTGGCACTTCCTCTGTTTTATCCTGTTTGACCTCAAATACTTCATTGAAACCGCGCTTTACAGCACCTAGGTTATCTTGAACAACTTGCTCTCCGCGTTTTCCAAAATATTTCCGTAATGATTTTTCTACACCTACCATTAAATCATCTTCGCTTACTCCCGATCTTTCTAAGAATGGTGTAGCTTTTAAGAATATTCCTAAAAGAACAATTCCCTGCATTCTTTGAATTAAATCCGGTCGAGACGAAACTTCTTTGGCGATTTTTACGGTATCAAGTGCTAGCACGGTAATATTTTCTTTTTGAATTGTATGTTGTGCCCACTTTGGAAAATCATTCCAAATTTCATTTGAATCTGTTTTTGCACTCTGAACAAATAACATGCCTCCGGATTGTAATCCTTTTAGCGGATTCGCGAGATTGAAAGCGTTTATATCATTTAATGGTACAAATTCAACAAACTCCAGTTCGTTGTGGGTTTTAACGCGCCCAGGGCTTACGGTTAAATAATAAGTTGTGGGTAATCCTTTCTTTTCAGAACCGTATTTTGGATAAGCCTGAACATACATATCGAAAAGATCCGCTACAATTGTAGCAATAATTTTATTTGTTGTTACAGAGCCGTATCCTCCCACTGAGTGACCGCGCATAGAAAAAGTACCTTCACATCTAATATCTGTAGAGCCACCTGTTTCAAGCGCTAATTCATGATCAATTCCTATGGCAAAATATTTTTTATCATCTTTTAACATGTTTTCGACTACAGCCATTACATCGTCTGGACGAACATCCCTTGAGCCTAAGCCCGCAGACCCGGAATAGATTTTTGGAATTTTAATATTTCCATTTTCGTCAGGTTCTAGGTTATCTGTAAAAGCAGCTTTTATTTCAAGTGTCAACGGATTGCTTTCCGCAAGCGGATTATCCATTCTTTCTAATACTGAAAATGCTTTTACTTTCTTCAATGCTTCAACAATCTGTTTTCCCGGGAATGGTCTGTAGGATGTTATGTGAACTACACCGACCCTTAAACCTTTTTCTTCCCTAAGATAGTCCGCTGCCGTTTCTGCTGTTTCAATCATGGACCCCAAACCAACAATGGCGTATTCCGCATCATTCATTTTATATTCAGATATTAATCCATATTTTCGACCCGTCAATTCGTAGAACTCATCCATAGCTTTGGTAAGTGTTTCTTCAATTTTATCTGTAAATAAACGTTGGGCAATTTTCCCTTTCATATATGAATCTTGATTTTGAACAACTCCGGACATGACAGGATGATATGGATCCATCATATTCACTAAATGATCTTGAGGTTTTCCCACAAACTCATCCATCATTTCTGCCTCATGTAATAAAACATTTTCAATTGTATGTGTTGTTAAAAAACCATCCATAATATTGAAGAAAGGGGTGCTTGTGGCTTCTGCTACACGACGAGAAATCAGAGCAAGGTCGCCCGTTTCTTGTGCGTTTTTAGCAAACAACATACCCCAGCCAACATCAGACACAGCCATTACATCGTCATGTCCTGCATGAACATTTAGGGAATGAGACGTAAGAGCTCTTGCCCCTATATGAAAAACAACAGGCAATCTTTTTCCTGAAATAGTATATAAAACTTCTTTCATGAGGACAAGCCCCTGCCCAGAAGTAAAGTTTGTTACTCGCCCTCCAGAAAGCGCATAGCCTTCGCAGGCGGAAGCGGAGCTATGTTCGGACTCTGACTCAATAAAAGCCATTTTTTCACCCCAAATATTTGTGCCTCCATTTGCAAGTACAGACTGATAACCAGAACCCATGGTTGTTGATGATGTAATTGGATATGCACAGGCTCCTTGAGTGATGTGGGTTTCCACCCAGACCACGATGGCTGCACCATCTGCTGTAGATTTAATACCAGGGTATTTTGCCATATTTTATATAGCCTCCATTAAATTATTTTATTCAGCTATTAAGTTAAGCCAATTATTTTTTTATTATTGCTTATAACCAACAGCATCAAAGGGGTTAACGAGAACAGTAGTGATATTTTTTAAATGAGCCCCAATTCGTTTTAAATAACGAGCATAAAGCGCCAAAGATACTGTTTTTGATTCATCGCCCAGAGTGATTTCTCCTGAAATACATCCATTGACTATATTATCTGATACGCTCGTAAGGGTCTCTTTATACGAAACCATCATGGACCGTGCCACATCCGCATCTTGTGTATGAATGGCTTCAAGCGTTTTACTGAATCGGGAAATGACTTCCTGTTCTACATGATAGAGATCTTCAGAGAACTCTTCGGACTTAATCATGTTAGAATGGTTTAATGCGAGATCAAGAATATTCTTTGTATAGTCCCCCACTCGCTCCACATCAACAACCATATTAAGAAGGACTAGACCGTTTGGCAGATCATCAATATCCTGACTTATAGCATAGTGGGTTACCACTTTTCTCCGCACGTCTCTCTGGAAAATATTGATTTCAATGTCACGTTTTTTAAGGGCTTTTATTGTGTCTTTATTTTCACCCTCCCGTAAATATTTAATAGCTTGAGTAAAAATTTCGTTCGACAACATCATCATTTTGTAGGACTCATCCCAAGCTTGGGCCAGAAGATTATCTGAGTTCCAAAGTTTAACAATATCTTTAAAGACTGACATGACTGACACCTCTTTTAGTTTGCGGGCGACTTATCCGCCCAATAAAATAATAGTTAATGGAATACCAACAAAAACGATCAATAAATACCCAATAGGAATAAATTTGTTTTTCAAAGAATATTCAGCAATCATTTCTGCTAATTTCAAAGGTATGGCTCTTAAGGGCGGTATTCCATAAATGATTAGGATTCCAAATATATTAAAGAGCAAATGACTAATGGCTGCAATAAGTGCGGAAACTGTTCCGGTAAGGGCCGCTAGTAAAGCCGTAACCGTTGTACCAATATTGGCCCCTAATGTAAAAGGAAATATTTGCCTCAGAGACAGAACTCCTGCACCGGCCAATGGTATGACTAAAGATGTGGTAATAGACGAACTCTGAACCATTATGGTCAGAATGATGCCGAACCCAATGGCCCTCATAACAGTTTTGAAAATATATTGGTCAAAAAACACTTCGATTTTTTCAAGGACAAGACTTCGCAGCAGCTTAACAAGAGTATAAAGCATAATAAATGTGATTAATACACTTAATACCAGATAAATAATATCATTTTCAAAGGTGAATCTCTCAATGAATTTGGCTCCGGATTTCACAGCCGCTTTAATGGGGCTTTTAGCCTGGAGAACGTCAACATTATGAATCTTTCCAAAAATAAGACTAGCAATCCACTCAGCGCTTTTTTGAATCCAATGGAACGCCATTTCTAGTGGGAACAAGATTAGTACCGAAAGAATGTTGAAAAAATCATGAACCGTGGAAGCAGCAAAAGCACGCTTGAATTCATTCCCACGATTTATATGACCAATGGATACAATTGTGTTAGTGACAGTGGTGCCGATATTGGCTCCCATGACCATAGGAATGGCTCCAGATATCCCAAGAGACCCCGAACTCACCATTCCCACAATGAGGGAAGTGGTGGTGGAAGAACTTTGAAAAAGAACGGTGGCAAAAATACCAATAAAAAGAGCAACGAAAGGATCGCTGGTTGCGGTAAAAATGTTTTCTGCTACATCAGCCCCCATGTGTTTGATGGCTGATGACATTCCCTTAATTCCAACGAGGAACATATAAAGGGCCCCAAGAACACCTGCTGTTTTAAGCAGAATAAATAGTGTGTCTTTTTTCATTATTTGTTTAACGGGGATTAGTCAAATTCCTGTTCATATCTCCAAATATAGATTAGAAAATTAAGGCTATTTTTTAGAACTTAATGTTTAAAACAGCGGGTACCAGTGAACATCATAGCGATACCATATTCATCGCAGGCTTCAATTACTTCCGAGTCTCGGATAGACCCACCGGGCTGCACCACAACCTTTACTCCAGAGTCCTTAATGGCGTCAATACTATCCCGAAAGGGGAAGAATGCATCAGATGCCAAAATACCACCTTTTACATTTTTTCCTCCTTTGCGTAAAGCCATGTGGACCGCATCTACGCGGCTCACCTGTCCGGCGCCGAGCCCTACCGCGGTATTATCCTTGGCGATCAAGATGCTGTTGGATTTGGCATGACGAAGGACCTTCCATGTAAATAATACTGTTTTGATGTCTGCTTCCGATGGTTGGTTTTTAGTCACCACGGTTAGGTCATCTTTTGATAGAATTTTTGTATCTGTATCCTGGACGAGCAGTCCACCATCTACATTTCTCACCTCAAGCTTGGCTATACGTTTTTCGAATTCACCAATTCCCAAAACGCGTAGATTCTTTTTCTTTTTGAATATGTTCAATGCTTCCGGTTCAAAATCTGGAGCCAACACTATTTCTACAAATACGGATGTGATGGCTTTCGCAACTTCCTTTGTACATGTACGATTGAATGCGATTATTCCACCGAAAGCAGAAAGGGGGTCCGTATTAAAAGCACGAGTGTACACATCTAATAAGTCATCACCAACGGCAACGCCGCAGGGGTTAGCGTGCTTCACCACAACGCAGGCTGTTTTATCAAACTCTCTCACACAAGCAAGGGCGCCATCTGCATCCATAATATTATTATAGGAAAGCTGTTTCCCCTGGTGGATGGTGGCATTCAATATGTTGGGTTCAGTGTTTCCGGGAATTTTATATGAAGATGCCAACTGGTGTGGGTTCTCGCCGTAGCGCATTTCTGAATGTTTTTCAAATGTAAGTGAAAAATTATCCGACAGCTTTTGCTCCTTCAAATAGTTGTGAATAATTGTATCGTATTGTGCTGTATGTCCGAATGCTTTCGCCGAAAGTTTTTTACGCGTTTCAAATAAAACTTCACCGGATTGTAATTCATTGGTGATGGTGGCATAATCAGTTGGATCCACGACAACACAAGTCCATCCCACGTTTTTTGCAGCGGAACGGATCATGGTTGGTCCGCCAATGTCCACATTTTCTAAAGCCATTGCCAGATCACAATCTTCTCGGGAAATTGTTTCTGAAAAAGGATAAAGATTGCAAACCACAAGGTCAATCCATTGAATTTGATTGGCTTCTGCATCTTCGCTGTGTTGGTCCCTGAGTCCAAGAATGCCACCTTCTATTAAAGGATTAAGGGTTTTTACGCGACCATCCATGATCTCCGGGAACCGGGTATAATCGCTTACATCTGTAACCGGAACACTAGCACTTCTCAATACCTTAGCCGTGCCACCCGTGGATAATATTTCAATGCCGAAACTGTTAAATGCTTGTGCCAGTTCCACAACATTGGTTTTGTCAAATACAGATATGAGCGCCCGCTTCACTTGAATTGGCGATTGATTTAATGAAGGGTTATCTAACATATGAATTATTTTGAATTAATTGTATAGCTTCAATAAAGGCTATGCCTTCTAATTGTTGGACTTTTGTTTTTAATGTATATACAGTTTCATCCGGTTCGATATTACATTTTTTCTGAATCAAAATTGGTCCATCATCTACTTCGTCGGTGACAAAATGAATTGTACAGCCGGTTTCTGCATCACCGTTTTTTAAAACGTCCTCATGCACATTTGTGTCCATTCCGCCGGCATACTTTGGCAATAATGACGGATGTACATTCAATAGTCTATCCCGCCAATCTTGACAAAATTTTGCAGATAGAATGCGCATAAAACCAATGAGAAGAACCAGATCTACAGCATGCTCCTTTAAAATGGCCGTCATTTCATCATCAAATTCTTCCCGCGATTTTTCTTTATGAGAATTGAAGAAAGCAGGCACGTTGTGATTTTTTGCTCTCTCCAATATATAGGCATTCTT